>MDTB01083833.1_pt1 | contig 10248 bp, 6 predicted proteins | sample 811161 | NCBI WGS metagenome assembly MDTB01 (sample SAMN05326650, study PRJNA326480) | marine metagenome | isolation source: seawater | place: Mediterranean Sea | collected 2009
CATTTGACTCATCAATTATAAACATCCTTACTCACTTGTTCTTTCCCGCCTCTTCTAACTACCTCCTTTGAAATTTAGCCCATTATCGCTGGAAATAGCCCGCTAGTAGGCGCCAATAATGATTCTTTAGGGCCGCGCTTTCCAGCGATGTCCGATACATACGACGAAGAACTGCAAACTAAAGTTCTTCAGTGTGCCTCGGAATTGAAGTTGTCCTCGTACATGCGGCCGGATGCTACGTACTGCTTTGTAAGCGGCCCTTCCTACGAAAGTAGAGCAGAGTGCCGTTTCTTGCTCAGCGTTGGAGGTGACTCTGTGGGCATGTCCACAGTACCCGAGATAATTGCAGCCAAGCACGTTGGTATGAAGGTCGTGTGTCTCAGCATGATCACCAACAAGGTCATCGTCGAGAAGAGGGCCAACAGCATCCACGCCTCCCACGAGGAAGTGCTTCAGTCTGTGAAATCTGCTGGGGATCGGATGATGAAGTTGGTTCAGGGCTTGGTCCACGAAAAGGTCATCAGGAGATACCTTGATGATCTGCCCAGGCAAGTGCCCTACAAGCCGCAGAAGGGCCTTGCAAGCAAGAAAAGCAATGCCAAGAATATCACTGAGCCAGGTTTCATCGGAAGCGTGCACCTACCCACCCTATTGGCGGCAGGTGTTTTGTCATTTGGTATCATCTTAGTGAGAGAGAGACTGAGAAAGGCTTAAACGAAGTTTTGAAGACAAGGAAATGTCTACAGAAATGAATTTTTCAGCACATAAATTACTTAAATATTTGTGCTAAATAAAGAAGCACTCCTTATGCTCCATATACCGTTACAAGGGGTGAAAATGGGTCTTTGTGGCACCCCCGTTCCGGGCTTCATCGAACACTGTAGGTTACACCTGCAAGATGCTGTGGTCACCTATTGTTTCGTTTTGTGTTTTTTTAGCAATCTCCTTTGAAAATGTGGAGGCATTTATAGCTCATGCGAATCAAAAAGTGGCCGAGAAAATCGCAGTGCGCTGGCAGAGCGCTGGCAGGAGCCATCTGCGCATGGGGGCGCTTGTTGAAGCCTCAGTCGCACTAGAGGGTCTATCAAGTAAAATATTAGAGTATAACCCACCCTCAATGAACACATTTCAGACGAATGACCTCTTGGGCTTGATGGGAAGCGCGGCTAATCACCCCGAGTTGACTTACCCTGTCACATTCTTGGTAACCTTCATAGCGGTCGTGTTTCTGGGAGTAGGCCAGGATGACGACAATGTCGGTAGTCCATACCCTCCTGGCAGCACGACGTACAATAAGCGCATCGCGGATCAGTTCTTCGGGGCGCGCCCGCTGTACGTGTTCAGAAGACTGCTGAAATTGAGCCAAATTACAGGAGCGTTCAATGTGAAGCTGCTGCTGGACTGGAGGCTGGGAAATCTGGAAGACAATGAAAAGGAACGTGCGAAGGAAGCTTTAGGGCTCGCAACTCAAATGGGCCCCACCTTTATCAAGCTTGGTCAAGCTTTGTCCCTCCGCACTGACCTTATTCCTGAGGCCTATGCCTTAGAATTGCGGCAGCTTCAGGATGCTGTGCCCCCGTTCGACAGTGACGAGGCTTTCAAGATCATTAGTCGCGAGCTGGGCATCCCAAACCTCTCCTCTAGTGGGGGGGGACCCTTTTTGCGAATCAGCAGCCAGCCCGTGGCCTCAGCTAGCATTGGGCAAGTGTATAAGGCGACGTTGAGGGACGGGCGCGAGGTTGCTATCAAGGTGCAGCGTCCCAATATTTTGAGAGAAATCTCATTGGATTTGTACCTTCTGCGCCTACTCACGCCTATCCAAGTGCGAATAAGCAACGCTGTGAACAAATTAAAAACCAATCAGGGCGACATCGACGTGAGTCTAGCCCTAGTGGATGAGTGGGGCAGAGGCTTTGTAAACGAAGTGGATTACCTCGCAGAAGCACGTAACACAGAACTCTTCCTGCAGGGTATGCGGGATCGAGGTTTGTCTGCCGTGACGGCGCCTTCCGTGGTAAGAGACCTGAGCACCAGCTGCGTCCTGGTCACAGAGTGGGTTGAGGGCACTCGCCTGGATCTGGATGCCAGCCAGGACGTGCCCCGTCTTTGTGGCGTGGCTGTGAATGCCTACTTGACCATGCTACTTGACACAGGGGTCTTGCACTGCGATCCTCATCCGGGAAATCTCCTGCGTACCACCGACGGTAAGCTCTGTATCCTGGATTGGGGCATGACACTAGATGTGCCATCGGACCTCCAGTATGCGCTGCTTGAGTTCATCGCGCACATCAACACTGAAGACTTCGATAATTTACCCCAGGACTTCGTGAATCTAGGCTTCAGTCCGCCAGGGAAGGAGGCCCAGCTCAGGAGTAGTGGAATGACCGAGAGCCTCGCATTCACCTTCAGACAGCTACAAGGAGGAGGCGGTGCCAAGAAGCTCAGAGAAAGGCTGGGCAATGAGTTTCGGCAAAGATACGGCGAGGACAAGACTGACGATGAAATTAGAAAGCTGGCACGAGAGGAGATGATCGAGCGCATGGAAGAGAGACTCCAAGCCGAAGGCGTGGATGTGAGCGGCGTGACAAACGTCATGGAGGAGATGAGTAGACGCAACAGAGAGTTGTTCAAGCTACCACCCTATGTTCTGTATGTGTCTCGCGCCTTCTCTACCCTGGAAGGCATCGGTCTTGCTATCAACGAGGACTACTCTATTCTAGCCGAGTGCTACCCCTACCTTGCCCGGCGCCTAATGAGTGACAACTCCCCGCGAGCGCAGCGGGCTTTCCGTACAATGATATTCGGCGCAGGAGGGGCTAAGACCTCCGAGGACACGTCGCAGCTCTTGGCCAATGCCATGGGTGGGGCAGCAGAGCGCACCGGTGGTACTAGCAGCGGAGGTGGAGCGAAGGAGGGCTTCAGCGCAGGCAAAGTGTTGGAGATGGCCAACAACTTTCAGAGTTACACAGCTTCCACCACCTCCGTGGCTGCAGACGATGGCGCAAAGGAAGCTCAGCGCGCACTAGCCGACCTTATCTTTAGCGAGGAGCAAAATCACGTGCAGAACATTTTGCTGGAGGGCTTGGCTCGGGCAGGAGACAGTGCCATGAGAGAAGCGTATTTCCAACTCAAGCAATCTGCTGCAGGACAAGTGGCTAAAACGGCTCTCAAAACGCCTAAGAGTGCCCTTGAAAGCATCGTTGGCAAAGACCCTAAGGGCCTTTTACGCACGGTGGTCAACGTAGCTACCCTACCGTATGGCGTGGCCAAGGCGGCCGACACGCTCTTGGAGAAGGACACTTCGGACCAGAGCAGTATCGACAGCTTTAACACGCTCATCTCCGCAGCTACGACTGCTAGTACTGCTGGCGGGAGTGATGATAGCGAAGGACTCCCAACCGTGCAAGCGCCACCTCTATCCGACGTTACCAAGGTTGTGACGGACCAACTGCGCGATCCCGAGTCAGTATTGAGATCTTCTGCCAGCCCTGCGGTGATCACGAGCCTCGCATGTAGGTTTGGGGGATCTCTCCTGCTCCGTGCTGCTGATCGTTTGCAAGAGACGCACCAGGAGCTGACAGAAACCGGTCGTGTAGAGGGCTCGATGTCCGGCCTGCCGCTGGAGGCAGATGAGATCAGTGCCGTCGTGGCGGATGTAGCCTCGACCAGCGCCCGCAGCCTAGCGAGCCAGATCGCCCCCGAGGTTGTGCCCGTCGAGGCAGATTAGCTATCGGTGCCTTCTTTTATATGATATGCCCGACAACAATTTTGAGAGAGTTTTGAAGTCTTGTGATGGTTGCACATGTACAAAGTGGAATCAGTGTAATAATCAAAGCTTTCATCGGTCAACTTGGCGCAATGTGGCAGCACCCTCCCCGCTAATTCTTCTTCTTGCGGTAGAAAGGCTTGCGGAATGTCTTCTTTGAAGACTTGGCGGCGCTCTTTGGCTTGGCAGCCCTCGCCGCCTTCTTCTTCTCCTTCTTCTTCTCCTCCCTCAGGTCCTTGGCTGTGGCTCTGTCCTCCATCTTCTTCACCTTTCTGTCGTAATCGCGCGCACTGAGGCTCTTCATCATCAGACTATCGAAATCAATCCCACACAGGCCGTAACGCTTTAGGTCGCGAACCGTCATGAAGGTCTCAGAGATTTCAGGAAACGACGGTAGCGACTGTCCCCCCCCCCCTCCCTCCTCATCTGATTCCTCAATCTCATCGTCACGCGGGCCTCTGCCCCTGCCATGGCAGTTGATCCGAATAAGCGAGCCGGGCTCAAAATCGTCTTCGCCTTCATCTTCATTTACACTTGGTACCGCACGCCTAGCCTTCGGAAAGGGTGAGGAAAATGCCCCTTCCTCATCTTCATCCACATCCACTTCTTCTTCTCCCCCCACGTCTTTGCTCTTTAATTCTTTTTCATGATAGTTGTCAATACTTCCGATTGTACGTTGTATCCGATTTAATCCACCTTTGGGTCTCGTTCCCTCACACAATTCACAATTCGAGAGAGCAAGGTCGTTCTCCAAGGTGCAATGGTCGCACACCCACTTCAGCTCTTCCTCCGTACTAACAGACTGCTTCTGTCTAGAAGATGAATGGCCAGAGATTGCAGAAGTGTACTTCGAGGCACTCAATCGGAGACGGCCGCGCTTACAATTCGAAGAGGTCGAGGAGAGCCTTCCCTCATAATGCCTCTCCTGCGAGTTGGGCGGGCTGTTTTCAATCTCGTCATCGATTTCAAACATACTTACAACAGCCAATGCGCCCACTTAGACTCGACATTGATCCCCATGAGATACATCATTCAAATATTCGTAGTCCTCTTTTGGTCGACCGCTGTCTCGCCAAGTACACCCTCAATTTTCGTCCTTTACTAATGCAGTAACTCATTTCTTGATTAATTTATAGTTATAATGAGCCTGTGCCCCTCCTATCATGGACCTAGTTCTGAAAGCGTTGAAAGGGGTAGGAAGAGAGTTGAGCTTGAAGTCTAAGTTTGAGTCCTATATAAAGTGCCACTTTACCGAAATATGGTCGATTTTATTGATAGTCGATCAAAAAATAACATTAATTGGCTTGTGAAGCTGCAATCATCGGATCTAGGCCCAAAACTTTTGTCCTTCCTTGAACTCGGTGATGCACTTGGTCTTGAACTGGTTTGTACAGCCTTGTCGCTCCGCGATAGCTATTTCAAGGACAAACTTGGGTACTGTATGAACAACAGGGGCTCAAGAGCACCTATTGTCCAAATATTAAGTAATAATTCGTCGAGAGAGGTGTACAAAGGGGTCTGGTATACGATGCGGCGGGTCCACCTCGAGAAGGCTAACCTGATGGAGGAATGCTTCGAGGTGAGCGACGACATCGTTCGCTCATGCAGTAGTACTGATCGGGAGGAAGAGAGTCCTAAGAATGTGCTACAGAGGAGCTTCTGCCAGGATATGTTACACCGCGGTAACATGATGGGCCTGAAGGTGCCAGACGAGGAGGCAACAATTGATAACTTAACGCCCATGGCGCACACCCAGATTCGGTGTGGCTGTGCTACAAGTGCAGCATGCTACTACTGTTGTAAGGCTAGTCCCACAGCAGACGTGAGGGAGTGGATCAATATGAGTCTGTCTCGATTCGCCTACTTGTCTACAGGACGCCCCCTCACGCGGCGACAAGAGCGCGCCATGGAGGAATTTGAGACTCTAGGTGACGTGGTTGTTCTAGATAAGTTTGGTGTCATCCCCTATCGGTCGTATTTGCAGCCCTACGGTCCAACCTACGCCCCCCGTCGAGTCAAGCTCCAGATCTTCTATGGAGATGCAGGAGCATTGGACGTTTCAGAGGGCTGTTTGTACTATGAGAGCGAGGAGTATGAGGTCAGGCACGTCGAGGGAGAGCAAGTGTTTGCCTTGCCGCAGCCTATATGCTTGCTGACCAGCAACCGTGCTGGTAGCCCGGTATTCACTGTGCGACTCGTGTTCCTCGGAGCTCATCAAAGACAGACCTTCAGCGAGCATACGGGTGTTCCGCACCACAACTGGTACTATATCTGCATCTCGCAGGTGACGCTCTATGGCGCTTCCTTACAGCGCACCACAGCTATCCTGCGCGACCACATGATCACCACAAGCCAGCCCAGGCATGCCGCTTTCTTTCAGAATTGCCCGATGGCCAGATCCGAACCCCGCAGTCATCTACAGTTCCTTGACACCCTGGCGAGGGCTAGCATCACTGCCAGTATCTCGTGCTCCGCTGATAGTCAGGACACCACGAGGATTATGTGGGTAGCAGAGACTTAAAGCGACTAAGCACGCATTCGTATGCTACTGCACTTATGTAAATTACATCACGCCAGCAAGTTGAATGAAGTGTACAAAGGTCGACAATGGAACAAAACAACACAGTATGATTCTAAACCTCCGAAGTAGCAGAGCTCAAGTTTGACGCGAAAAGTTGATTTGGTCTTGTAACACGGTCGATATGAGCTCTCTCTCGCGGTGCATCTCCTTTGCCTGCGACATCAGGCGCAGCTCCTGCCGCGACATCCACCGCTTGCTTGCCTCTTTCTGACGCTGCAGCGACTCCATGCTCATGGCATACTGCTTCTGTGCGGCACCCTCCTTCATGCGGTTGTGACCTATCTTTTCGGAGATCTTCCTACGGTTGAAGTCGTCAGTGAGGTTAGCCTCGTGGGTGTTCCAGTCCTGCTCAACTCGACCCATTTGAGACATAAAGGCGCATTTCATATTTCTCCCTTCGTAGTGAATCCAGTTTTTGTTGTAGTCCTCCTCCAAGCGCATCAGCTCTGCCTCGAATGGGTTGCTGGTCGCCTCAGCCCCCTTTTCCGCCTTCAAGCCCTCACTCTTCCCTTGTTCCGGAATATTCTTCATATCCATATCAAGTTTCTGTCTTAGAGAGTTCCACTTCCGAATGTTGTCATTGGTGATCTTCCTATAAAATCTCTCAGTCTCCGACTTTAGCATCTCGTCAATTGCCTTGATCGTGTTCGAGGGCACAGCCTTTCCATCGCGCGTCAGCAACTCCTCCTTTCGCATAGCATCGATTAACTTATTGCTGTAAACTTCTCTCGGAGTAGTTTCCAGGTGCAACTCCAGCTGATATCTCTGTAGATAGCTGCTCCGCAAGAGAAGACTTCTCTGATCCTTCTCCATTCGCTAGTTCACTGCTTATTACACGACTACTGACCTTCAAAAAAAGATTTCACGCGATGAAGATCTACAAGTTACTAAGGAGGGGTATTTCAACTCCTATATTTGCCTGAGTGCGGTGTGTATGAGGGTCGTCCGGTACACCAAAAGTGTGTCCTCAGGAAATCGAATTACTGCAAGATTTGAGATTACTACTGTAGATCTGAGGTTGAAAAATAAACTAAAAGGATATGATTAATACAGTAAATAAAATTAATTTATAGATTACAGCTTCTATCCTAGCGTGTAGTCCGTTCGGAGTGAAAGAGAATGGCAGACTCGAAGATGTCAAAGGAGGACGCGGTTAAGGCTCTGCAGACATATCTAGAGGAAAATAATGCCCTTAAAGTTCGCGAGTTGTGTCGTCAGCAACCAGAAGTGATGGAGGACGACCTGCGGCTGCAAATTTGGTGCTGCCTGCTTTTGGGGCGCAAGTACAATAGCAATGCGCCTATTTTAGACGATGACTTCGTGCCAAATGTTCCATGTAGGGAATTCCAAGTATTGCTTAACGATGTGCCAAGGACAAGAGCGAACATGCCCAGTTTCTGTACACCGGACGCCAAAGCCTCGATTCAATTCCTTCTGCACAAGTTCTGCACCAAACTGAATATCGAATATAAGCAGGGTCTGAACGAGGTGGTGGCCCCATTCATACATATTCTGCCGCCACAAGGAGGCAAGTCAAACCCCCTGGCGTACGATTTGTTCGAAGCATTTGTCATTCGCTTCATCGAGAGGTTCTACTGCACGGACAGTTCCTTCTTCCTCATGAAGTCATTCAGCTTGTTTCAGTTGTTGCTGCAATTCCACGACCCCCAGCTGGCGCTCTATCTCGGTGAACAAGATTTTTCCCCAGAACTTTACACACCGCAGATGTTTTTATGCCTGTACTGCCGGGAGGTCTGCATTCAGTACGCTCTCCTCATTTGGGATCTCTTCATTGTCTTCGACGACCCTGCATTTACCTTCTGTATCGCCGTTGTACTGATCACGCAGCAGCGCAGCGGCATTCTACTGAGCGATATGAACAGCATCCCAGAGGTGATCTCCAGCAACGAGAATTTTAACTCACCAGAGGGAATACGCACGATTGTCTCTGAAGCCCAGTCTATCTACAAGAGGACTCCTAGGACATTCATGCGACACTTGAGGCTATGCTGTGTGGGCAGTAACCATCTCACACCCTCCTTCAAAGATATTATCGCGCGCCGACAGATGAGCGGGGAGGACGGGGAGTCCCGCATCGCTCTGAGTACTCTAGATCAACGGATGGTGCTTCAGACGGCCCGTGGAGTCCCTATCATGACGGCCCACGAGCTCCTGAGCATCGTGGATCCGGTCACTACCTCAGAGGTGAATATGGCAGAGCAAGTGGTGTTGATTGACCTGCGGGGGGCAGAGGAGGCAGTGAGCCACGGCGCAGGCTTTATCCCAAGGGCGGTCCAGTTGGAGCCCAACTTCTTGGACTTTCCAGATGCCTTCCGGGCCTGGTTGCAGCACTTCGACGCCACACGCGGAGTGCATATATGCATCATAGATATGCCCCCTGTTCAGCAATCGGGCATTCAATTGTGGCGTAGGCTGCTTTTGGGCGAGGGGGATGGGGTAGAGGGTGTGGACAGGGGCCAACTCCATCCCGGCAGAGACGACAACAACCCGAGGGGTGGAGCCTTGACCCTAGAGCAGCAGGAGGAAGCAATTGTCCAGGCAGTGACCAAGGCAGACTCTGTCCGTCCAGCTTTGCGGCTGGCGTCCATCTTGCAGAGGGAGAGCTTCCCCTATGTGTCTGTGTTGGAGGGCGGCTTTCCTGCCCTAGTCTCGCAGCTGCACAAGCAGAGAGGCCGAGTGGAGCCTGTCCTCATCCAACACGACCCCGATCAGTGGACAGCCTTTATGGAGGCTACCGGTAGGGACTGTGACGGCGGGGAGGACCTTGAGGGAGACATGGTCGCGGCCAAAAACAGCGCGAGGATGACGCTGGGGGCCAAGGTGAGGCCCGACGCGGCACGTAGGGGCCCAGTAGCCGACCTAACCGTCCCGAAATTCAAGAAAGTTGAAGAGCTGAGCTGGGGGGAGAAGCTAGAGCTTGCCACCAAACGTGCAGCCCGGAGTGGTCACGTACACATGGGGCGCGAACTGGAGAGTAGGCGGGCAGTGTTGGCCACACAGAGGGCCAAAGTGGATCAGGAAAAAGCTCTGGAAGCACAGGACGTCATCGACTTCCGCTGAGTGGACACAGTGTAAGGGACTCGGTGGTGAGGGCTTGCGGCGATGCAATGAGAGCAACATAAGGAAGCGGTACTGTTGCAATTGTTCACCACTGTTACAAATTGACCTTTCTAATGAAGAGTAGCTCCCAGCTGCTAGGTGTACAATAGGCTGAGCAGTCCGTTAAGGAAAATCTTGCTGTTCCACATGGCATGCACCAGCATCACTACCAAAAGGTTACCGGAAGCCAAGTACAAGAGTGCCCAGACCAGGCCCATGGCCGCCAGGGGCAGCAGGGCGTCCCTCTGGGCGTGGTGGGCGGCGAAAATGACAGCGCTTCCTGGAGTGGCGAGCAGCATGGGTAGGAAGGAGGCCAGCCAAGGGTAGATGAAGCCCCGGTAGAATAGCTCTTCCCACCAAGGCGCGGACAGACACGGTGCCACAGCCCCCACGAGTAGGGCTACGGAGTCGGGTAGTTTGCCTAGGCCCAGACCTGGCGAACGGGACTCAGCTCCCACCCCTGCTCTAGCGGGGCCTTCCCCCGCATGTGACACCATACGAGACACAACATTACGCTCCTGGTCAGCAGCCCACGATACGGGCAGTATAAGGCCGTTCACCGCACTGGCTACCCTGAAGACCAACACGCTTGCTGCATACCCGCCTATTACCCACCACGCCCAGTTGGCGTTGCCCGAGCTGGCCCACCACGCTGACTTGCCACGGCGTGTGCCCCACAAGTTGGCCCCTCTCCCTGCACCACTGGTATCGCTACCATCGCCTCTACTAGTTTTACTGCCCATGGTGTTCTCCTCGCCCTCGCCCTCACCCTCGCCCTCGC
>MDTB01117348.1_pt1 | contig 10248 bp, 7 predicted proteins | sample 811161 | NCBI WGS metagenome assembly MDTB01 (sample SAMN05326650, study PRJNA326480) | marine metagenome | isolation source: seawater | place: Mediterranean Sea | collected 2009
GATCTGATATCTGCAATGGTCAATGCATATATTGATGATGAGCGACCACTTGACATTAACGAACTCCAAAACGTAGTCCGTCAGCTTATAACGGGAGGATTCGAAACCACACAAAGCGCAATCAATCATGGAATGTGGGTGTTGATTCGTATGCCCGAGTTGGTGGCCCAACTGCGTGCAGATACTTCATTGGTAAAACCTTTCGTGGAGGAAGTATTGAGATGGGAAAGTCCAGTGCAGTTTCTCATGCGACAAGCAACCAGAGACGTCAAAATTTCTGACACATTGATCCCTGCTGGCGCATTGGTTATGGTTGGGTATGGTCCGGCTAATCGAGATGGAGAGAAGTTTGTTTGTCCCCATCTATTCGACCTGCAAAGAAAAAATGTCGGTGCCCATTTAGCCTTCGGCAGTGGGCCGCATTTTTGTCCTGGCGCTCTGCTGGCACGACAAGAGATGGCAAGTTCTTTTGAAGCTATCATTAAACGGATGGATAATTTTCAGTTATTAAAGCCACTACCTTGCCCGGTGCACAAGTTCAGCATGTTTTTTATGCCTATGTATGAGTTCTGCATCAAGTTTGATAAATGTTAAACAGAGTTTGAGTGCTGCGATCCCATGGCCAATGAATAGCGCTTATAGATCTTATTCTCAGGCAACCGGAGCTGGGAAGAAAACTCCGATTTTCTAGATACTCAATGCATATGCGAGCATCATGTCGCGCAAAATAAGATTTTGCCTTTAGATTTGCCGTTCAGAGGCTTTTAAACGGCTTTTGACCCAGCGGCGTCAGCAGCGACTGAATTGATGTATTCATTAATGACCGAGGCAACGTATCTCAATTTTTCTTCTACTCGGCGCGTGATAATAAAGGGGTAAGCATCGTTAAGACCGATACTTCGGTTCAATTGATTTAACGTCACTGCTAACTCTCGCCACATCAGCACGGAGCTGCTCAGATCGGTAATGCTTGGGTAAGCAGACGTCAAACCAAATTCATAAGCAGTCTCGAGACAATCGTAAATCAAGAGAAAATGATTCCATGTTTCTGCCCAATCTTCTGACGGATGCGACGAGGCATAAGCGCTGATGAATCCGTCATGCCAATTTTTTGGGGGACCTTTTTTATAATACTGATCAATGCTGTCTTGATAATTTAAATTCGCTTCGCCAAAAACATTTTCAAAGAAAGCTGCCACTGGTAAATGGCAAAATATCTTATCCCAACAGTAGTGACCAAGTTCGTGACGGAAATGACCCACAATTGTCCTCTGTCTCTCGTTGAGGACAGATCTTGCCTGAACACGTTCAACATCATCTGCCTCTTTGCTATTAATTGTTATGATTCCTGCCAAATAGCCAGTGGTCACCGAATTCACAATTTGCCCCTCACTCTCTTGATCTTCCATGAAATCGAATAGAAGTCCGTTCTCTTTATCATCCCATCCACTGATCAGTCGAAATTTCATTCCCAGCAGGGTATAGAACAGACGGCGTTTTGCTTCCTCTAGTCGATACCACCGAAAAAAGTTTTTGGGGGGACCGATGCCCGATTTTGTTTGATCGGGGATGGTTCGATTGAACCTGCAAGCGAAGCATAGCCTGTGAGGGTTCTCCCTCGGGACCAACCAGTTACAGGTGTTAAAATCTATCCAATTGCCACAAAGTCTATACGAACCCCCTGCTTTGGATACATAGTACTCATGTCCTTGATACTCTATAGGAATTATTTTATTTGAATGAAAATCAAAGCCCAATGTTCTACCGCACTTACCGCAGTGTTGGTTTTCGAAAAAAATTTCTGCTCCACAATCACAGTAAAATCTTTTCATAGGCTAATTGGTAAAAACCAGTTGTTCGTCGCATTATTCGTCAGCCTCTCGGCGCAGCTTTGCACCCCACTAACGAAATTATGCATAGTTTCAACTGACATTTCTTCCGCATCGAAGGTATATATACTTTTCAAACTCTGGTCTATTGGAGTGATTACCTTCTCACTGCTTTTCATACTTTTAAGCGACATTCTAATCGTGTTAAGACAATAGACAATTGATCTGGGAAGGTCAGGGTTTCGGATGACGAAATTTAACGCGGAGTGAGGTTCAACCATCGGGCCCACAGACCTCTTGTAGGTGCCCAGAGCAGAAAGCGCCTCTAAAAAACCAGCCCAAATAAGTCCATCAAATGCTGGATTTGCGCCCTCTCTAGAATCAATTGCGGCTGACACAGCCAGAATCACTCTCGCATTTAGGTCCAATCGTTCAACAAGATGTCCGAAAGTAATAAAACGGTATGCATGATCTCGCGTTTGGGTGGTCATCATTAATCCGCTCAAAGCTTGGCACCTAGTTACGATCTGCATCAGAAAATCAAAACGATTCCTTCGGGCTACCGACTTTTCTGCGAACTCTTTCGCAAATAAGTGAAGCTCATTCACAAGCTCCCATACTTCTTCAGGCAGAACCTCTCTTGCGGTTCGGGCATTCTCTCGAGCTGCAGTCACCGAAAAACGAATGCTATTCGGATTACCCACACGAGCAAGCATGAAATTCAGTACCGAATGCTCACTCGCGCTTCTCTTAAGGTCGTCAAAATTTCCATCTGCCCCGAAAATTTCGAGCAGAGTTTGCCAAGGAAGTTCTGATCCTCGGGGCAGATCCATTCTGATTTGACTAAATGTGTTGGCAATCCTTGCCGTACTCTCGGCCCGTTCTAAATAGCGCGCCATCCAAAAAACCCTCTCAGCCACTCGCGACAACATGATTAATCTCCAGTATCTACAATCCAGGTATCTTTGCTTCCCCCTCCTTGGGAGGAATTGACAACAAGGGAACCTTTCCGTAGCGCAACACGAGTCAGGCCACCCGGTGTAACCCAATTTTCAGATCCTGTTAAAATAAACGGCCGCAAATCAAGATGTCTTGCGTCGACTTTGTCGTCAATGTAAGTCGGAGCTGTTGACAATTTAAGTGTGGGTTGAGCCACATAATTGCGCGGGTTTTTGGCTATCTTACGTTTAAATTTTTCGTGCTCTTCCTCAGTAGCCTTTGGTCCGATCATCAACCCATAGCCACCGGACTCATTCGCAGGTTTTACCACCAATTCATGGATGTTATCGGTCACATACTGCAACGCATCTTTTTCTGAACACAAATAGGTTTCAACATTCGCCACTATTGGCTTCTCTCCTAAGTAGTATTGAATCATTTTAGGAACATAAGCATACACAACCTTATCGTCCGCTACGCCGCTGCCCGGCGCATTTGCGATGGCCACTTTTTTGCTCCTCCAAGATCTCATCAAGCCTCGGACACCAATCACAGAGTCTGTTCGAAAAACTTCTGGGTCAAGGAAATCATCGTCTATTCTTCTGTAAATCACGTCAACCCTTTCTGGACCATCGACGGTATGCATATAAACAACATTTTCATCGCCTACGAAGAGGTCTGCTCCCTCTACCAGTTCTGCTCCCATACTTCTGGCCAAAAACGCATGCTCAAAGTAGGCGGAATTAAATATACCGGGCGTAAGTACAACCACAACCGGCTTTTGAATCCTTCTCGGCGAGAGCGAGACCAACATCTTGTGTAATTGGCTTGGATAGTCGTCTACAGGGGAAATACTATAGTTTTGAAACAACTCTGGCAGTACACGCTTGGTTACTTCTCTATTTTCTAACATGTAGGCCACTCCAGACGGTACGCGAAGGTTGTCCTCTAAAACAAGGAACTCCCCAGCATGATTTCGCACTAAATCTGTGCCGCATACATGTGCCCATGCACCGAATGCTGGCGAAATCCCTTTGCATGCCACTTTGAAGTTTTTCGAATTTAAAACGATTTCACGGGGAACAACGCCATCCAAAAAAATTTTTTGTTGGTTATAAACGTCATCAATGAATTGGTTTAGGGCTTGAGTTCTCTGCTTTAGCCCTCTCTGAACCGAGTCCCATTGTGTAGATGAAATCGCCCTTGGGATAATGTCAAAAGGCCACTCTCTGTCGAGGTTTTTATTGTCAGAGTAGACGGTAAAGCTGACTCCCATCTCACGAATCGCTAGTTCAGCGGCCATCCGCCTGTCTCGCATTTCTTGAATAGAAAGGCCTTTAAAAAATTTGACTAGTTCTCTAGAAGCCACCCTCGGGTTGCCCCGAGCAGTGATTGCCTCATCAAAAAAGTTCGCAGAGCTGTAGTTAGTCCAAAAAGAATTCCTCAAAATTGCCTCGCTTAGCGTTCTTGAACATCCAGCAAAAGTCATGCCACCAGAAAATTTGGGCTAAAATCAAGTTATCTCTATAAAACTTTGATGCAACAGACTTGCTGACCTCTTAGCTTCTTTATTTCTCTAAGAAAAAAGTAACTATTCAGAAAGGCAGCTCTTTATCGCATTAATAGTGAGATCAAAGTGGGCGTCTTAATGCGTCATTTCTTCTGAATTTCTTTCTTTTTGATTAGCAATAAAAGATTCACTACCGTGCAACGTATTGTTTTTGGCAGCAGACTTAACAAGGTCTATCATAGCGTATTGTTTTTGCCCAATTTAGTTAAGGCGCACGTACTTATTGGAAGCAGCAATATCGTCGGCTCGGGTTGGGCAAAACAGTCTCCTTCAAGGAAAAGACTATCGAACTCTTTTTTTGGTGTCTCAGGACAACGAGGATTCTGACTAAGGAGTAAAAACGTTTTATTAATTCAATCCTCCAGGAATGACAAACTATGCAACAAACCATCATAATTCTCGGCATTAGCTTGATAATTATCGGTCTTATTTGGCCCATTCTCAGAAAAATACCGTTTGGGCAATTTCCTGGCGACTTCGTTTTCCAATCCGGTAACTTTTCTTTTTTCTTCCCAATTGTGACATGTATTTTGTTGAGTCTTGCCTTGTCAGTGCTTTTCAATATTTTTCGGTGACCGCCCAGTATTACTGCTCGGATATTTTGATCGACTTGGGGTCAACAACCGTCAACGTTCAAAACGTCTCCCAGCTAGTCAAACATAAACTATAAAAGGGGGAGTCCTCTCACTTGGAAGCACCCGCTCAAACGCAAAGGATATGATGCAAGTCGAAAATCCTAGTGTTAAAAAAATCTTTCCAGTTACCAAGCGTCGGATAAATAAATTCCGAACATTAATTAAATACTGTCCCCGATTCTTCGTCCTCAGTGATCGACCCTCAAAGTCTCAACGTAATCGTTGTATATGTGGAGCAAGCCGTGACCATCAACATTCCTTCTTTCACTAGTTATAGAACGTTATCGCTGGCGGTGTCGATCATCTCCCTGCTCTTATCGGCTCACACTTTGGCCTATGACTTGGGATCCATCCAAAAAATCAAGAATTCCAACGATTGTGCATATTGCGACTTGAGCTGGGCTGATTTGAGCGGAATGGATCTGAGGCATTCGAATCTTACCGGCGCCAATCTTTTCCTAGCCAACCTTGCAGGAACAGACCTGACGAACGCGCGTCTCCAAGGGGCTATCTTTAACTCCACAAACTTGACAGACGCCAACTTGGGCAAAGCGAAGTTGTCGCGAGCAATTATTATTCAGTCTAACATCCAAGATGCTATTCTTTGTGATACCCAATTGCCTTCCGGAAATTTATACAGCGACTGCTAGAGAAGTGCAAAGACACTAAGAGAATTGCCAGTTGGATACAATCGATGCTTCAAACGAAAATCGCATAGCCTTTAAAAGCGCAAAGGATTGTAGTTCAATTCATCTTTTAAAGTCTTGGCACGTTAATCCCGCTTTCTCTCGCTATGGAAGTGCCAAAGCCGCTCTGTGGCCTCGGTAAGCTTTCCAATTTCAGAAAAGAATGAGTCTCAAGATGAACAATTCGACAATATTTGATGAAACAAAGATAGATTGGAAGCCCCTGCCAGACCCAGACGGCAATCCGGCTGAACACATCTCCATGTCCATTCTTATGCTGGATGAAGAAGCTAAAATTGCGGATGTCCTTTTCAAGTTCGCGGGCAATGCAAAAATTCTCAAACACAGGCACACATGCAACTACAGTACGTTCACTGTTAAAGGGGAGTTGCGAATATTCGATGCTCAGGAGAACCTAATTGAAGTTCGCCCAGCAGGCACTTTCAAGTGGGGTAAGGTCGGCGAGGCTCATACCGAGGGAGGCGGAGCTGAAGACGTTGTAGCCCTATTCAGTTTGAGACCATACTCAGCGTCAGCGCCCATATATGAAATACTTGATGATCATATGCAGGTCGCGGCAACTGTTACTTTTGAAGATTTAATGGAGCTTAATGCAGAGTATTCGGCTCAAGCATAATCCGCTTGAAGATTTGCAGCTAGAACCTAGAATAAGCAAGTTACTGTTGAAGGTCATTGCCGCCGAGATAACTTGATGACCAACGGCCCCCTTCAGCTGTGGCTTTTAGCCTTCCATGTCCCCCCGTACTGATAGGAATCAGAGAATTGCCTCTTTACTTGAGCCAAACAATCTTTGCACAAAAATATCCAGATCTTCTTGAATCTGTCGTACTTACAACGATACAGTGCGCCAGCGGAATTTTGACAGTTGGCGCAACGCTTTTGTCTAATGGCCATCGGATAAGTTTCTAAAATAAAAACTTTCTTACGTTAACGAGAGCCGTTTGGACGCAGATGACGAGTCGCAGAATTGCGACAAGTCCCAACAACACCTATAGAGCGGGAAGTTATCGGCGGTTCTTTTAAAATTGCATGTCGTTCGAGGTAAGCTCCATTTCTTCAATCAACAAACCTCTTTTAAGCCTGCCCGCCGGCTTACATCATTTTATAGGGAACCACTTAGTCAGCTTATAGGGAACCACTTAGTCAGCAGGCTCTGATTCTTTTTGATACTTATAGTAATCGCCTAGCGGAATCATCAGATGAGCATAGTCGGAGCCCGGCATCATAACGTAAGGTTCTCCTCGCGAAAAGTCCGCATGGAACCCATTAAGCGTCGCTGTGTCCTTTGGCATAAGCATTAAGTGTGGACCAGATTCTATCCACTGACCCGGAGTTGCATCTCTTTTATTCAAAACACCCATCTTAGTGTTGTCCTCGCCAACATCTCCATGGAGCATCCAAATAAATGTATCTCTCTTCATTGAGGGCTTTTCCCCGCTCATAGCTGCTTTTATCCACTTTAAACCCTCTGAATCAGCGCATGCCGGCATCGCGTCGTGAGGGCTTTTCCAGCCCACTTTTGGGAATGGCCTAGGGTTTAGGGACATACATGTCCACCCATTTGTACCTTTTCTCAACACCTCACCATTTCCTCCAATGACTGAGGCAAACTTGCCGATAAAGTCCGGAGCGGCTGATGAGTATGCCTCAATCTGCCATGCATTGGATGCATGATCATCAGGAGGCGATTTAGAGTCATCGTTTGTCATAACGACCGAAGATAATAGAAGAGAAAAAAATGTCACTAATGTTCTAATAAACATAATTGGAGATGCTCCTGATCCAATGATTGAATTTCCCACCGCAGCCGAGGATAGTCCATCGTTTAGATAACGAACTACTCAATTAGCATTTGTTTAATCAACGGAGTATATTTCAGAATGTATCCTCGTTAAAGAGTGATGAACATTTCAAGAGAGTCCCAGGCGTTTGCAGATATTTGAAACATTGGTTTGATATGAACAGAAAAATTAATGCCCTCTATCAATCGTTTGAAGTCGAGGAAAAAAACGATCTAACAACTTGACGGATAGTGCCAGCATTATCGCGGTGAAGATGAGAGCCATTTCAACACTCAAATATTCAGCTATGGCACCCACCGGAAGAAATGCGACAGGAGTTATGCCACTCATAACCATGACAAGGCTCATCACGCGGCCGCGAATGGGTTGAGGCGTCGCTAGCTGAGTCAGAATCATATTAAGGCTGCCAAATAGCGTACTCACAAATGCGGTTAAAGCGCCGACAACAATAGCCGCGAAGAGGCTCCCCGTGAACGCAAACATTAAAATGGTAACTGCCCAACCATAGGATAACTTGAACATAATTGAACCTTTATTTCTAAAGTCTCCAAGTTTTGCAAGCACCACCGACCCCAAGAGAGCACCAATTCCCATTCCAGACGTGAGCATGCCCAAATCTGCGGGCCCTCCACCAATGACCTCCTCGGTGAAAGCAGGCAGCAGAAAATGCATAGATTTGCCGAAGGCAGACGGTACTAACCCCATAATCATCAACCCTAAAATTAACTTTTTCTCTTTGACAAATTCTATTCCCTCGCGAAAGTCTTCAAGTGAAGAAGTTTGGGGTATGTTAACTGGGCGGCCTTGGTGACGCATGAAGACGGCAGTCACGGCTGCTAAAAGGAAAAGACTCGAGATGATAAAGAAAACTATCCCAACACTCTCGTTAGCGTCGAAATTGCCCGAGGAAAGAACCGCAATCAATGAACCCGCGAAGATCGGACCCGTGACGCTGGCTAAATTAAAGGTCGAGGTTTGAAGCGCATTCGCGTTAACGAGATTTTCCTGACGCACAATCTCGGGAACAATCGAAAAACTGGCTGGTATGCTAAGAGAACCAACCGCTCCATTGAAAAGGCCAAAATAAATGAAATGCCAAATATCAGCTTCCCCTAAAAAGATAATATAGGCAAGCACGCAAGTTGCTCCTCCATTGAGCAGCTGTGAGTAGATCATAATGTTTTTCTTGCTTATCCGATCGGCAACCACCCCCCCAACAAGAGAGAAAATCGCGAAAGGTACTATAAACGAGAGAGTTACCCACGTGAGCGCCAAAGGCGATTGTGTAATATCATATATCAACCAGCCTTGAGCGATAGTCCTCATCTGTCCACCAAATGCATTGGATGCACTGGATATCCATAGAAGTCGGAAATCTTTTATTTTCAGTGACTCAAATAAATTATTTTCTCGCACGTGAATCCCTATTTACCAATTGAGAGCCGACAGATATTTCCGCCACCAATAGAACAAGCGGTTTATAAATCGCGAAGTTTTCAGGCGGTCAGAACTCTTTGACAAAATCAAGATGATACCGACTAGTTTAATTGTTTTACTGCTGGGCGGACCAGAAACCACATAAATTAATTAATCCAATCTTCCCCTTTTTCAGATTTAATGGCTTGATATCGCCATTAATGTTCTAAAGCATTTGGGTTGATCCATTTATGACCCCATGTACCCGCTGTGAAAGTTGTGCGAACATACAGCAATTCCTGAGACGTTTTCCAACGTGAGTTTCTAGGAAGAAGACCAACTCTATATAGAAAACAGGCACCCTAGAGGACCCTATGATAGAGACAGCGCCGATCAGACGATTTCTCTTGCTCGATGATCGCAATGTAGAGAGTACGGAAAATGTTGAATTAAAACTGGGCGTTCCGACCAAGCATCCGGCTAACCCACTATTTGTTGAGGATAAGCCGTGGGAAAAGCGTTATGACAATTTCTACGGAAATATTATTTTTGACAAAGAAGAGGTGATTTATAAATGCTGGTACAGTCCCTTTATAGTAGCTCACTCAGCCAAGGGAATGACATTATCACAGCGGAAAAAAACAACATATGACGGTCATGATTTACAGGAAATGGCGATCTGCTACGCTACTTCTAAAGATGGGATAAGTTGGAAAAAACCCAATCTTGGGTTAGTAAAATTTGAAAAAAATTTTACTAACAATCTTATCTCGAGGGGCCCGCATGGGGCCGGAATTTTCAAGGACTCCCGTGCGAGTGTCACATCACAGCAATATAAATCTATCTACCAAGGGCTTAATACCAGTTTTTCACATGACGGTTTAGTGTGGTCGAAGCCACGAATTATCAGTCGAGATAAGATTGCCGGCGACACACATAACAACGTTCTTTGGGCACCTACGTTGAGCAAATATGTTGCTTTCACCCGAACATGGGGGAAAACTGACCGTAAACTGATAGGGCCCGAAACAAAAACAAATCATGCATGGGGAAGGCAAGTGGCTCGTATAGAGAGCGTCGATTTTTGCGACTGGTCAAAATCCGAAGTCGTCGTTGATTGTGCAGATTGGGCATACCAACCATACGCAATGCCAGTGTTTTATCATGCAAATACTTACATCGGACTTCTAGCGATCCATGACCAAATTTCCGACCGTGTGTGGACGGAACTTGCATGGAGCGCAGACACAAAAAAATGGCACAGAGTAAATGAAGGCACGCCATTAATTGATTCTTGCACCAACCCGTTGGATTATGATTTTGGCTGTATATATGCTTGTGCTAACCCCA
>MDTB01140888.1_pt1 | contig 10248 bp, 5 predicted proteins | sample 811161 | NCBI WGS metagenome assembly MDTB01 (sample SAMN05326650, study PRJNA326480) | marine metagenome | isolation source: seawater | place: Mediterranean Sea | collected 2009
ATTGGATTGAAAGAGAAAATTTAGATTATAGTCAATGTTGGGTTTCTGGTTTTTCTTTTGGTGCTTTAATTTGTATGCAATTAATTATGAGAAGACCAGAAGTAAATAATTTTATAGCGGTTTCTCCACAGCCGAATGTTTATGATTTTTCTTTTTTAGCTCCCTGTCCTACTTCAGGGCAAGTATTATATAGTGATAGTGATGAATTAGTTACTAAAGAAAGTATTCAAGAGCTTGATAGGAGAATTAAAAGTCAAAAAGGTATTGAAGTTTTATTTTCTAAAATTAAAAGTGCCAACCATTTTTTTAAAAATAAAGAAAAAGAATTAAGGACTGAAATAGAAAAATATATAAAAGAAAAAACTGCTCTCATTTAAACTTTATTAATTCTCCGCCTGAAATAGATTTTTTCACACCTGTGGTTTCTGGAAAAGATATTTTTTTATTTAGTAATGATCTTATAGCTAAATAAGCAAATGCCTGGGACTCGATAAAATCACCATTTAATTCATATTCGTCAATATTATTTGTTTTAATTTGACTTAATTTCTTTATTCTTTCTGTAATAAATTTATTTTTTCTACCACCTCCACATAATATAATTTGTTTTGGTTTCTCTGGTAAAAGAAAAAAAGAATTAACTATAGTTCTGGCTGTTAGCTCAGTTAATGTTGAAACAGAATTTTCAAAACTAAGTCCTCTAATAGGTGAAATTGAAAAATCATTTACATCAAGAGTTTTCGGAGGTTTTAGATCATAATAACTGTCGTTTAAATAACTTTCTAAAATTATTTCATCCGCAAAACCTTTTTTAGCAATCGCTCCGTCCTCGTCATAATGGATCTTGTTGTTTGACTTTATTTTTAAAAATTTATCAATTAGATTGTTGCCTGGGCCTGTATCAAAACTTAATAATTTCTTATCAGATCCTATATAAGTTAAATTTGAAATACCTCCAATGTTTACAAAAACAATAGGAGTATACCCTTTAATTTTTTTTTGAATTAAATTATGATAAATAGGTGTTAATGGAGCTCCTTGACCACCATTACCTATATCTTTATTTCTAAAATCATAGATTACATCTAAGCTCAAAAGTTTAGAAAGTAACCCCCCATCAGCTAATTGTTTTGAAATTTTATTTTTAAAACTATGGTATATCGTTTGACCATGAAAACCTATAATTCCAATATTTTTTTTATCGAATTTAAACTTGTTAAGTGTCTCCTCAACAGCTAAAGCGTGAGTGATAGTAATTTTTTTTTCTAATTCTGAGATGTCCACTGAGTGAATATTTAAATCCTCTTTTCTAAGGATTTTTTCTTTTAAATTTGAGATTTCTTGTTGTAATTTTTCATTATACTGATGATAGTATTCTCCCAGAATATCTAACTTATCTTCTCCATCAGATTGAATTATAGAAACATCAATACCATCGCATGATGTACCACTCATTAATCCAATCGATGTTATTAACTGTTTCATAATATTTATTTTAATTATAATAATTATTGTGTATTAGTAATTTATAGCAAAGAATCTATGGAAAAAAACTTTATAAATGACATAAATTCTAGAGGTTTTTTCCACCAATGTACCGATCTAGAAAATTTAAAAACAGTTTTATCTACCAAATCCATTAGAGCTTATATAGGTTTTGATTGTACTGCTCCAAGTTTACATGTTGGTAGCTTGCTACAAATAATGTGTTTAAGAATGTTACAAAAATACGGTCACCAACCAATAATATTACTTGGGGGAGGAACAACATTAATAGGAGACCCCTCAGGTAAAGATGCTACAAGAAAAATTTTGGAAAACAAATCTATAAATGAAAATATAATTAAAATTAAGAAAATATTTGAAAAACTTCTCAATTTTAAAAATAAAAAAACAAAACCCATATTTGTAAACAATGCAGACTGGTTAAAAAAATTACAATATATAAACTTTCTAAGAGAAATTGGAAAACATTTTACTATTAACAAAATGTTAAGCTTTGATAGTGTCAAACTAAGGTTAGAGAGAGAACAATCTTTAAGTTACATGGAATTCAATTATATGATTTTACAAGCGTATGATTTTTATAAATTAAACGAGGATTATAATTGTATATTACAATTAGGTGGTTCTGATCAATGGGGCAACATTGTTAATGGGGTAGAACTAATAAGAAAAATAAAAAAAAAGGAGTCTTTTGGTTTAACAACACCTTTAATAACTTTATCCTCTGGTGCTAAAATGGGAAAAACAGCAGATGGAGCTATCTGGTTAAGTAAAGAATTTTTGTCACCTTACGAGTATTGGCAATTTTGGAGGAATACCGCAGACGATGATGTTATAAAATTTTTGAATTATTTTTCTGAAATTGAAAAACCAGAACTTGATAAAATTATTGAAGAAGAAACAAATATTAATAAACTAAAAATTTTATTAGCTAATAAAACTACTGAAATATTGCACGGAAAAAAGGCTGCAAAAGAATCGGAGGAAACTGCTGAAGAAACTTTTCAAAAAAAAGGAATAGGAAAAAATTTACCTGAAATCTTGATAAAAAAATCATTATTTAAAAATAAAATTAATGTTGTTGATTTTTTATTTTTTATTAAAATATTAAAATCAAAGAGTGAAGTAAGAAGAGCTATAAAAAGTAGCGCAATTAAGTTAAATGATAAATTGATTGAAAATGAAAAATTAATTATTGATCAGGATTTTCTTTCGGGCAAAGATAATATTAAAGTTTCTTACGGAAAAAAAAGACATTTTATAATTAAATTTAATTAGCTTTATCCCTTTTTTTCCTTTTTTCTAAAGCTCTAGTAATAAAGCGAGGAGTTAAAGTTTTTACCGGATTAATAGTAGTTTTAATTTTATCAGGTGGTCCTTTTAATTTAAAACTTACACCAAAAATACCTTCACCTATTTCTTTTCCTACTAAAATATCTCCTAAAACAGGAATTTTAGAAATTAGTTGATTTAAATTTTTCGCTGGTACCATTGTTCCTCTCATACTTACTAAATCAGTATCTTTCTCTACATAGCCATCCATAAGTATAGAAATACTTGATCCAATTGCATAAATTTCTTCCACTTTTAAAGTTTTTTTATCTTGGTTAAATTTAATCTCTAATACATCAAATGAGATTCCTTCACCACTAAGTAGATCCGCAATTCCTTTTAAATCCGCTACAGTTAACAAAGTAGCGAAGGCTGGAGCATTTATAACCTTAAAATTTTCAATCACTAAGTTTGAGTTTGATCCACTCTCATCAAATGTACTTGTTAAAAATAATTTACCTTCATTAATTCCTTTAAAAAAATTATAATCTTCAAGGAGGGGTCTTGCTAAATCTGAAAAAATTTCTAATGTTTTTAAATTAGTTTTTTTATCTATTGATAACGAAATATCTAAATGTTTATCTTTAGTAAAATCACTTTTTGAGGAAATTTTTACAAAACTTCCTTTCTCTATTTTTCCAATTAAATTAAATTTTTTAAGAGGGATAAGAGATTTAGTGATAATATTATTAAAATTGATCTCTATATTTTTATTAATACTCTTTAAGCTGTTGTTATTTTTATCTTTTGTAACATTTTTTATCAAATTCGAGGAATCAAATATATCACCTTTTATTTTAATAATTTTTCCATAAGAAATCATAAAATCATTATTCTTTTTTTTATTTTGAAAGGTTTTAACTTTTATATCTGCTACGTTAATTAATTCAAAATTCTTATTCAACTTCAATTTTTTAATATTAATTTTGCTTTCATCATTTACAAATTCCAAATTTTTAAAGAATATTTGTTTTTTATTTATTAACAATGAAGTTTGGATTTCACTAGAATTTTTTTTAGAACTTTTATAATTAATTAAATCTAATATAAATATTTCCCTTGTTTTTAATTTAATATTTACTTCCGATTCATTTTTATTTAAATCTGCTAAAATTGATAAATCTTCAAAATTATCAAAATTGTTTGTTTTATAAGAAGTGTCTAATTTCAAAAGTTTTTCTTGTTTATTAATTTTTAATTCAAGATTTGAATTAGAAAACTCGATATTTTCAATTTCCTTTTCTAAAAAAGCATTTTTGATTTTATTATTAAAATATATTTTCGATTTAGAGAAAACTCCTTTGACTCCATAATTAAAATCTATCATCTCAAGAGTTTTATTAAGTTTAAAATCAAAAGAATTTAATAAATTTCCATCAATATTAATTTTGTTTTTAAAAAAATTTTCATAATTATTCAAAATTAAAATATTTTTTAAATCATTAGACTCTAAACTTAAAATTGAATTGAATGATCCTTTTACTTTTATTTCTTCATTGTTTATTACATCGATTTTTCCGTTTTCTATATTTATTTTGTCTAGATTAGCTTTCAAGTTTTTGATTAAGAACAAATTATTTTTTGCCTCAAAATCCAAGCTTACTTTTTTTAAAATAATTTCATCTTTTAGCTTGATATTTGTATCATCTAATCTACCCTCTATATCAAAGTTTTTAACCTTCAATTCATCGGTAAAGCTTAAATCAAGTAATCCTTTTACTTTACCTTTTGATATTCTATTTAAAACAAAACTTTTATAATTTGATGGTTTCGTCTTTATTAAAATTTTTTGAAAGTCTTCAATTTTTATCATTTTACTTTCTATAACTGATCTAACTAAATATGGTTTTGATTTAATTAAAGACGAAACAGTAAAAAAAAGTTTTATTTCTGAAAACGGCAAATTTGTATTTTTATATTTAATAGTCGGGGTTTGGGTTAAAATTAAAACTTTAAAATTTTTAATATCTAACTTAATTTTAATTTTCTTTAATTCTAAATTTATATCTTTATCTTTTTTTTGAACTTGATCTATTAACAAACTATTAAATCTAACTGTTTCAATTCCAAATGTTGATAAATAAATAAGTAAAAAGGTTACAAAAATAAATAGTAATAAAAAAAAATTAAAGATTATTTTTTTCATTTATTTTTTACCAAATTTGCTTCTATAAAAGTGTCAATATTGCCATTTAAAACTGCATCAGGATTTGTGTCTTCGTGTTTGCTTCTTAAATCTTTTACCAGTCTATAAGGGTGTAGGACATATGTCCTAATTTGATGTCCCCATCCTATATCAGTTTTAATATCTAAATTTTTTTGACTTTCTTTTTCTCTTTTTTGACTCTCGTAATCATACAATCTTGCTTTTAACATTTTAAAGCAGGTTTCTTTGTTTTTATGTTGTGATCTTTCGTTTTGACATTGAACAACTATTTTAGTGGGTATGTGGGTGATTCTTACAGCGCTATCGGTTGTGTTAACGTGTTGTCCTCCTGCCCCGCTTGATCTGTATGTGTCTATTCTAAGATCTTTTTCATCTATTTTTACATCTATTTCATCGTCTATTGCAGGATAAACCCAGATACTTGCAAAACTAGTATGTCTTCTTGCTCCGCTATCAAAGGGAGATATTCTTACCAAGCGGTGAACACCAGACTCTAACTTTGTTAGACCATAAAGATATTCTCCGGAAACCTTGAGGGTTGAAGATTTTATTCCTGCTTCTTCACCATGATGTTCGCTAATAATATTATAAGAAAAAGCCTTTTTATCAAACCATTTAAGATACATTCTTCTAAGCATTTCTGCCCAATCTTGACTTTCAGTTCCACCAGCACCAGCGTGAATTTCTAAATAAATATCTAAATGATCGTTTTCTTTTGACAAAAAACATTTTGTTTCATTTTTTTTTATTTTTTGATTGATAATTTTTATTTTCTTTTCACAGTCTGATAAAATTTCTGAATTTTTTTCTTCTAATCCAAGCGAATAAATATCGGAAAAATTGTCCAGCTCTAATTTTGACTCTTTATATGATGAAACGATAGAATCAAAATGATTTTTTTCTTTTACGATTTTTTTTACTTTATTATTATCTTTCCAAAAGTCCTCTTTGGAAATCATTAAATTTAATTTAGATAACTTCTCTTCAATATTATTAGTATCAAAGATACCCCCTTATATTATTAAGAGATTTTTTTGCTAAATTTATTTGTAAAGAAATAGATTCCATTAATAAAATTGTCTAAATTTAATTAGTTTATCATAATTACTGTTCAAGTTTAAATTATTATTCTTAAGTTTTATAATATCGCTATTTTTAAAAGCCTCTATAATAGCTTTTTGTTGACTTATATTTTCTTTTTCACCAGTTTCATAATTTACAGCTGAAAAAACTATTCCCTCTGGAATTGTAAAAGGTTTAAAATCTTCTTTGTAGAGTGCTTTTTTAACAAATTTTTTAAAAATCGGCAATGCCGCTTTAGCTCCGGTTTCGTACCGACCTAAGCTTTGTGGTGTATCAAAACCTACATAAACGCCTATGACTAAGTTAGAAGAAAAACCTACAAACCATGCATCAAAATTATTATTAGTTGTTCCAGTTTTGCCTGCTAAGGGTACTCTTAAATCTTTTAATTTTTTTCCGGTTCCTCTCTGAACTGCGCCCTCCAACATTGAAGTTATTTGATATGCTGTTTCTTCACTCATAACTTGATTATAGTTGTCTTTAATTTTTGGAAATATATCTGGATTTTCTGTCAGTCTATCGCAACCAATACATTCTCTTTTGTCCGAATTGAAAATGGTTTTTCCTCTTCGGTCCTGAATTCTATCAATAATTATTGGTTCTATTTTTTTTCCACCATTTACAAAAGATGCATAAGCAGATGTTATATTTATCAAAGTTGTTTCGGCTGATCCAAGTGAAACAGATAGTAGTTCTGGGATCTCTTCATATATGTTTAAATTTTTGGAAAGATTCAAAATTTTTTCTAATCCAACATTTTGAGATATCCTTACAGTCATTAAGTTTCTAGAGTATTCTATACCTTTTCTCAGTGTTGATGGGCCGTAGAATTTTTTTCCATAATTTTCTGGTTTCCAATTTTTAAGCCCTACTCCTTGTTCTGCAATAAAAGGTGCGTCTAAAACCATTGAATTAGGTGAATAACCATTTTCCAGTGCAACCGCATAAACAAAAGGTTTAAAAGCTGAACCTGGTTGTCTTTTTGCTTGTGTCGCTCTGTTAAATTCACTTGATTTATAACTAAAACCTCCAACTAATGCTTTAACTCTTCCAGTAAAAGGATCTAAAACAACAATAGCTCCATTAACTTTCGGATTTTGTTTAAGCAGCCATTTATTATCTTTATTTTTTTTTATAAAAATTATATCTCCAATTTCAAAATGATCTTCTAAATTTTTTTTAATTACCCACTGAAGATTGTTATTTAAAATAGTACCTTTAATTTTTTCATTTAAAACTTCAAATTCAATATTGTTTCCGCTAATATTTTTTACTTCTCCAATCTTCCATTTTAAAGTTGGATCTAAATTTAAATTTTTTATTTTTTTATTCCAATTTTTATCAGAAAATATATTAGTAATTGGACCTCTCCATCCCTGTCTTCTATCATAAGACTCTATGCCTTCCCTTAAGGCCTCTAATGCAAAAATTTGATAATTTGTATCCAGAGGTGATTTTATTGCCAAACCTTCAGCATATAATTTATCAAAACCATATTTAAGTTTTGTTATTCTTCTGACTTCTTCCGAATAAGAGTTTGCTTCGTTTAAAAATTCAATTTTTCTTTTATTTAATTTTATATCTTCTTGTTTCATATTTTCGTTTTGATCTTTTGTAATAAATCCATTTTCATATAAATTATTTAGAACCAGATTTCTTCTGTAGGTCGCCTCTTTTTTGTATTTAAAAGGATTATATTTACTTGGTGCTTTTGGTAATGCTGCTAATAGAGCTGATTCAACATAATTTAATTCTTTAACGGATTTATTAAAATACTCTAAACTTGCTGCAGCTATTCCGTATGTTCCTTCTCCTAAGTATATTTGATTAAGATATAGTTCAAGAATTCTCTCCTTAGAATAAGCTTTCTCTATTCTAAATGCCAAAATTGCTTCTTTAATTTTTCTCCTTAAAGAAACTTCATTAGTGAGTAAAAAATTTTTTGCTACTTGTTGTGTAATAGTAGAGGCACCTTCGAGTCTTTTATTTCCCATTATATTTTTTATATTTTTAATAACTGCTCTAATTATTCCTTTGGCGTCGATTCCGGGATGGTTAAAAAAATTTTTATCTTCAGCTGATAAAAAAGAGTTTATGACTTTTTTTGGAATTGAGTTATAAGGTATAAATATTCTTTTTTCCAAAGCATATTCAGCTAATAATTTACCATTTTCAGCGTAAACTCTACTTGATACAGGTGGCTCATAATTTGCTAGTTTTTTATAGTCTGGTAATCCAGAGGAAAAATACCAAAAAGAAGAAAAAGTAAAAAAAAGTAATAATAAAAAAATACTTATAAATATTTTAATTGAATAATTAATTAATCTTTTCATGGATAAATTATACCTAATGCTTAAATTTTGGCTATCTTAAGGCATATTATGAGTCTCATTATAGGTGAAATTGTTAATAAAATTTTGTATAATTACATATTATTATTATGAAAAAATTCACTTCTAAATTACAAAAATTAATCATCAAAGGAATTTACCAAAAATGGAAAAAAATTTATATATCGATGCTTCGCATCCAGACGAAACTAGAATTGTTCTTAAGTCAAAATCTTCTATTGAAGAATACGAGTATGAAGATAAGAACAAGATAAACTTTAAAAATAATATTTATCTAGGAACTGTTAGTAGAGTTGAGCCCTCATTGCAGGCAGCCTTTATTAATTTTGGCAGAATAAAGCATGGGTTTCTAGCTTTTAACGATATTCAATCAGATTATTATCAAATTCCTACCGAAGACAAAGATAAATTGCAGGAAGCGGAAGAAAAAATTAGAGAGGATTTAAAAAATAAAAATTTAGAAGAATTAAGTTCTAATTCAGTTGAAAATAATTCTAATAAAACAACTTTAAATAATGAAGAAAATAATAACTCTCAAAACGTAGAAGTAAAAAATTTAGAGAATAAAAATAATGATAATTCTGTAAATAAAAATGTAAGAGAAAAACTAAAGAACACCTACGGTGTAAAAAGATATAAAATTCAAGAAGTAATTAAACCTGGCCAAGTTTTATTAATTCAGGTTATAAAAGAAGAAAGAGGACAAAAAGGAGCAGCTTTAACTACTTTTATATCTTTAGCAGGAAAATATATGGTTTTGATGCCAAATACTGCCAAAGGAGGAGGAATTTCTAGAAAAATTTTCAACAGTTCAGACAGGAATAAAATTAGAAGTATATTAAATGAAATTGATATTCCTAAAAGCATGGGAGTAATTGTAAGAACAGCCGGTGCAAATAAAACTAAAAATGAGATAAATAAAGATTTTCAAAATACATTAAATACTTGGGATCAAATCAAAAACAAAGCTATGGAGTCTAATGCTCCTTCTTTAATTTATGAAGAAGGAGATATAATTAAAAGAGCACTAAGAGATATATATGATAACGATACAAAAAATATTTATGTTGATGGTAATGAAGGTTATCAAAAAGCAAAGTCTTTTATGAAAGAATTAGTTCCAAAAAATGTGAAATATATTAAAAAATTTAGAGGAAAAATACCTCTATTTCATGAAACTGGAATCGAAAAAGAATTAAATAATATTTTTGAACCAACTGTTAAGCTTAAATCTGGTGGTTATTTAGTCATCAACCCAACTGAAGCATTAGTTGCTATTGATATCAACTCAGGCCAATCGACAAAGGCGACTAATATAGAAAAAACTGCATTAAATACAAATTTAGAAGCTGCAGAGGAAATTGCTAGACAAATAAAAATTAGAGATTTATCTGGTCTTATCGTCATTGATTTTATCGACATGATGAATTTTCATAACAGAAGAACAGTCGAAAAAAAAATGAGAGAAAGTATTAAAAGAGATAGGGCAAGAATTCAAGTAGGAAGAATTAGTAATTTTGGTTTGCTTGAAATGACAAGACAAAGATTAAGAGAAGGCTCAATTAAATGGGAAACCAACTTGTCAATTGAGTCATTCGCATTAAAGATAGTTAAAAAGATTGAAATGTTAGCATTTACAAACAAGATTAAATTTATAAACGCTCACGTACCAGAAAAAATCAAAATATATATTGATACTTTTTTAAGTGGAGAAATAAACTATTTTCAAAAAAAATATACTTATAAAATTGAAATTTTAGGCAACCCAAGTTTTATAGTTCCTGAATATGCAATTAATCTATTAAATAA
>MDTB01190978.1_pt1 | contig 10248 bp, 8 predicted proteins | sample 811161 | NCBI WGS metagenome assembly MDTB01 (sample SAMN05326650, study PRJNA326480) | marine metagenome | isolation source: seawater | place: Mediterranean Sea | collected 2009
GCGGTCGGAGAGACTCGAACTCTCATGGGAATCCCACACGGCCCTCAACCGTGCCTGTCTACCAATTTCAGCACGACCGCTCCTCTGACTATGCGACAATAAATGAATGACTTTTTATCTGCAAGTTGATAAATTATTTAAAACTATGCAATATTCAGAAAATAAATCACTTGGTGAAATTTATAAAAAAATATCTTCAGTAGTTCCTGAAGTTGAATGGAAGTTTCATGCACCTTTAATTGAGAAAATAAATAGATTAAAAAAAGAGAAGGATGCTGTTGTATTAGCTCATAATTATCAAACGCCTGAAATTTATCATGGAATAGCAGATATCTCTGCTGACTCTTTGGCTTTAGCTTTGGAGGCGGCAAAAACAGAAGCAAAAATAATTGTTCTTTGCGGTGTTCATTTCATGGCTGAAACAGCAAAATTAATGAGTCCTAATAAAAAAGTTTTAATACCAGATATGCAGGCGGGTTGTTCTTTGGCTGAATCAATAACTGGTGGAGATGTCAGAATGCTTAAGGAAAAATATCCTGGTGTACCAGTTGTGTCGTATGTAAATACCTCGGCAGAAGTTAAGGCAGAGTCTGACGTTTGTTGTACATCTGCTAATGCAGTTAAAGTCGTTGAGTCTCTAGGCACTAGCAAAGTTATATTTCTTCCTGATCATTATTTAGCAAATTATGTTCAAAAAAATACAAAAGTAAAAATTATATCATGGCAAGGTACATGTATGGTGCATGAAAAGTTTACAGGTAAGGAGATAGAAGATATTAAGAAAGAAAATCCTGGTATAGAAATAATTGCTCATCCTGAATGTCCACCTGATGTAATCAGTGCTTCAGATTTTGCTGGTTCAACATCAAGTATGGTAAATTATGTTAAAAAAAATCAGCCAAAAAAAGTCTTATTAGTTACTGAATGCACAATGAGTGACAATGTACAAGTTGAGAACCCAAATGTTCAATTTATTAAACCCTGCAATCTTTGTCCTCACATGAAAAAAATTACATTAAATAAAGTGTATGATTGCTTAAAAAATGAAACCAATGAGATTAAGATCGGTCATAATATCGCTGAAATGGCGAGAAAATCTGTTTTGAGAATGGCAGAAATTGGTAGATAATTTTGAGTGTATAAAATAAATTCTAAATATATAAGATCTATCACTCAAAGTGCTTTAAGAGAAGATCTTAGGCCCCTTGGAGATATTACAAGCAAAAATATAAAAAACAAAAAAATTACTGCAAAAATAATAGCTGGTCAAAAATGTGTGGTTGGTGGTTTAAGTTTTGCAAGAGAGACTTTTAAAATTTTAGATAGAAATATTTCTTTCAATACTAAAACTAAAGATGGAAAAAAAATAAATAAAGGAAAAGTAGTAGCTATAATAAAAGGGAATGCTTCGAGCATACTTAAAAGTGAAAGAGTTGCACTAAATTTTTTAGGACTAATTTCAGGTGTAGCAACAATCACAAATAAATTTGTAAATAAAGTGAAAGGTAAATCCTGTAAAATTTGTTGCACTAGAAAAACCTTTCCAAATTTAAGATTATTGCAAAAATATGGCGTCAAATTAGGTGGGGGTACTAACCATAGATTTAATTTGAGCGATGAAATTTTAATAAAAGATAACCATATCGCTGTTAATAATAATATCCGCTCTTTAGTCAAAAAAGCTATTAAGAATAAGAATGGAAAGAAAATAACTGTAGAGGTTGACAGCCTTAATCAATTTAAAAAAATTATAGGTCTTAAATTTAATAGAGTTCTATTTGATAATATGAGTATTAAAAATCTAAAAAAAGCAGTTAAAATTTCAAAAAAACTTTATGAAACTGAAGCTTCAGGTGGAATAACAATCACCAATGTTAAAAAGATTGCTGGAACAGGCGTCAAAAGAGTTTCTGTAGGTCAGATAACTCATAGCGCATCTACCATTGATTTTAGATTAGATTTTATCTCCTAAGTTCAGCTTGGGCGGCTGCTAATTTTGCAATTGGAACTCTAAAAGGTGAACATGAAACGTAATTCAATCCAACTTTAGAACAAAACTCTATGCTTCTAGGGTCTCCTCCATGTTCTCCACAAATTCCTAATTTAAGTTTTTTATTATGTTTTTTTCCCCTTTGTGACGCAATTTTAACCAACTCTCCTACTCCATCTGTATCAATACTTACAAATGGATCGCCTTCAAAAATCTTATGATCTAAATAATCATTAAGAAATTTTCCTGAATCGTCGCGGCTAATACCAAATGTAGTTTGTGTTAAGTCATTCGTTCCAAAGCTAAAAAAATCTGCATATTTAGAAATTGGTGCAGCTCTCAATGCTGCACGAGGCAACTCTATCATTGTTCCTACAAAATAATTAATTTTAACTTTATGTTGCTTTTGAAGATTATCAGCTACTCTATCAACTAATTTTCTCATTATACCAAGCTCATCCTCTGTTGAAACCAAAGGTATCATTATCTCAGGTATTATTGATTCTGCTTTCTCTTTTTTGCATTCAATTAAAGCAGTGAAAATAGCTTTACATTGCATTTCATAGATTTCAGGAAAAGAAATTCCAAGTCTACATCCTCTATGGCCAAGCATGGGGTTAAGCTCATGTAATTCTGAAACTCTATTTTTTATTTCTTTAACTCCTAAATTTAGAGATCTTGCAACCTCTTCCATGTCTTTATCTGTTTTAGGTAAAAACTCATGTAGTGGGGGATCTAAAAGTCTAACGGTAACAGGCAAACCTTTCATAATTTTAAAAATTTTTTTGAAATCATTCTTTTGATGTGGTAGCAACTTTTCTAATGCGATTTTTCTATCATCTAAATGTCTTGATAAAATCATTTGCCTAACTGATAAAATTCTTTCGTCATCAAAGAACATGTGTTCTGTCCTACATAAACCAATGCCTTCTGCACCAAAATTTCTTGCCATTTGTGTATCTTGTGGTGTTTCAGCATTTGTTCTTATTTTTAATTTTCTAAACTCATCTGCCCAGTTCATAATTGTTGAGAAATATCCAGAAATGTCAGGTTTAACCGTTGGGACTAAACCTTCCATCACTTTTCCTGTCCCGCCATCAATTGTAATTACATCGCCTTCTTTAATAGTAAGATCATCTACTTTAAACTCTTTTGTTTCATAATCTATATTGATTTCCCCTGAACCAGATACACATGGTCGTCCCATACCTCTGGCAACAACAGCAGCATGGCTAGTCATTCCACCTCTTGCTGTCAATATTCCTTTAGCTGCATGCATTCCGTGAATATCTTCTGGTGAGGTTTCAACCCTAACTAATATTGTATCTTCGTTTTGATTTTTCATTCTTTCAGCGTCTTCAGCGGTAAAGACAACCTTGCCACTTGCTGCTCCTGGTGATGCTGGTAAACCTTTTGCTATTACTTTCTTTTTAACTTTTTCATTTAAAGTAGGATGTAGAAGTGTGTCTAATGTATTTGGGTCTATTCTTAAGATCGCTTCTTTTTTTGATATTAATTTTTCTTTAACCATATCTACTGCAATTTTTATCGCTGCTTTTGCTGTGCGTTTTCCATTTCTGGTTTGTAACATCCACAACTTATTGTTCTCCACCGTAAACTCTATATCTTGCATATCTCTGTAATGTTTTTCTAATTTGATAAATACATTTTTTAATTCTTTATAAACTTTTGGCATTGTTTCTTCCATAGAGTCCTCTTTAGCTCCTGCATTTTCTTTTGCTTTTTTTGTGATGTACCTAGGGGTTCTGCTTCCTGCAACTACATCTTCCCCTTGAGCATTAATAAGGTACTCTCCAAAAAATTTATTTTCTCCCGTTGAAGGGTTTCTTGTAAAAGCTACTCCTGTTGCACAATCGTCCCCCATATTTCCAAATACCATGGACTGAACATTTACTGCTGTTCCCCATTCTCCTGGAATATGATTTAGTTTTCTGTAAGTTTTGGCTCTTTTACTTTCCCAAGATAAAAATACAGCTTTTATTGCTCCGAAAAGTTGTTCGTATACGTCTTGAGGAAAATTTTTATTAGTTTTTTGAAATATTAAATCTTTGAAATTTTTAATAAGACCATCCCAATCTTCTGCATTAAGCTCTGTATCTAATAATACTCCTTTTGTTAATTTATAGTTATCGATCAGATCTTCAAACAAATGACTCTCTATTCCCAGTACAACATTTCCATACATTTGAATAAATCTTCTATAACTGTCCTTTGCAAATCGCTCATTTGAGGTTTTTTTTGTAAGAGCTTCAGTAGTTTTATCATTTAGACCTAAATTCAATATAGTGTCCATCATTCCTGGCATGGACACTCTTGATCCTGATCTTACAGATACTAGTAATGGATCTACGTAATCTCCAAATTTTTTTTTAGTTTTGGACTCCACTTTTTTTAATTCTTTTTTTATTTCTTTGAATGTTTTAGTCGTTAATTTTCTTTTATTTTTGTAAAAAATATCACACATTTCTGTAGAAATTGTAAAACCTGGTGGAACAGGTAACCCAAGTCTTGCCATTTCTGCCAGATTAGATCCCTTGCCTCCGAGAATATTTCTGGAGTCTTTTATTTTTTTAGTTTTTTTATCTCCAAAACTAAATATGTGTTTAGACATTAAGTTCCTTCTAATTTTGAAAAGTCTACAAAACTATTAAACGTAGAACACAAGATTTGCAAGAGTTCTAAACGATTATTTTTAATATCCTTGTTTTCATCATTCACCTTTACATTATCAAAGAATTTATCTGTTGATAATTTTGTATCTGATAAAAGTTTAAGCTGTTCTTCATAATTTTTCTTTTCTTCTTTCAATGTGAAGGCTTTTCGTATTACATTAATTCTCTCGAAAAGTTCTTTTTCTTCCTGAAATTTAAATAAAACTGCATCAGGACCGTTTTTAGATGTAAGTTTTTCTTGTTCAAGAATGTTAGAGGCTCTCTTGTATGTAGATACAGCATTTTTCCCCAAATCTTTCGAAATAAATTTTTTCATTATCATAGTCTTTTTATAGAGTTCTAAAAAGTTATCGTTTAAATGTGAACTCACTGATGCTTCTACGATATCCGCTCTAATATTTTTTTCCTTAAGAATATTTTTCATTCTTTCTTTAAAAAATTTAAGCAGGTCTTTAACAACTTCTTCATTTGACTGTTTAATACCTTGATTTAGATAAGTTTTTATTGAGTTATCAATTAAATCTTTAAGTTTAATTATTAAATTATTCTCAATAATAGTTCTTAAAAGACTTATTGTTGCTCTTCTTAAAGCAAAGGGATCTTTAGAACTAGTTGGTTTTTCATTTATTAAATAAAAACCAACGAGAGTATCTAACTTATCAATTATTGAGAGAGCATAGCTAGTAGGTTTTTTAGGCACAGGAGAAGATATGCTAATTGGCAAATAGTGATCGCTTATTGCATTACACACATCTTCTTCAAAACCTTGGTTGATAGCAAAATATTTTCCCATTACTCCTTGTAACTCTGGGAACTCTCCCACAAGTCCCGATACCAAATCAGATTTAGAAATCGATGCTGATATTTCAATTTTTTCTTTATTTAAATCCAACTCATCAGAAATAAAGTATGCCATTTTTCTTAATCTTTGTGTTTTTTCGTAAATTGAACCAAGATTTTCATAGAAAGTAATTTGTTTTAACTTATTTATCTGCTTGATTAGATTTAATGACTTGTCCTTTTCCCAGAAAAAACTAGCATCGGAAAGTCTAGCATCAACAACACTCTCGTTACCTATTTTGATTAACTTTTTTTTATCTTTTTTATTTGCAACAAGGATAAATTCATTGCTAATACGATCTTTATTATCAGTAAGTGTAAAATATCTTTGATGGAATTGTAATGTTGATTTAATTACCTCACTTGGCAATTTAAGATAACTTTTATCAAATTTTGCCTGAACGATTGTTGGTTTGTCAACTAAATTGCTAACTTCCAATAACAAAGATTTGTCTACATTCTCTTTAAAAGATTTGCTTTTACAAATAGATTTAATTTTTTCTAAAATTATTTTTTCTCTTTTTTTATGGTCAAGAATAATTTCATTTTTTCTTAAAAATTCTAGATATTCTTTGGTGTTTTTTATTTTTTTTGTAATTATGTTTTCGTCTTCCTCAAATAAAGTGAAGTCTACTGTTTCCAAATGTGAGTATTTGAATTTAAGGTGTTTTTGGTTAAAGATTGTTAGAATAGATCTTAATGGCCTTCCCCAATTTAACGTGTAATTTGACCATTTCATTGATTTTTTCCACGATATACTTGCTAAAGATTTTGGTATGATTTTCGTCAGTTCGTCTTCTGTATTAATTTCTTTGCCTTTAATTTTTGCGTAATAAAAAGTCCCTTTTTCCAACTCCTTTTTAAATAAGTTTTCTATTTTAACATTTTTCGATCTTGCAAAACCCTCTAATACGTTTTGTGGTACGTCAGATTTTGGCCCTTTTACCTCTGTCGGTAAAATATTAATTTTATTGGGGAGCCCGGTTATCAAAACTGTGAGTCTAGTAGGAGTAGAATAAACCTCGAAAGTTTTATATTTTAAATTTATAGAAGAAATTTCTTCTTTTAATAATTTATCTAATTGTGTTCTTGCGCTTACCTGTAAATTAGGTGGTATCTCCTCACTAAAAAGTTCAATAAGTAATTCTGACATTTATTAATCTTGATTTTCTAACCATGTAGATCCTGAACCTTTAGCAAGATCCCTGATTCTATTAATGTAACCTGTTCTTTCAGCAACAGCTATGACTCCTCTGGAGTCTAATAAATTAAAAATGTGACTTGCTTTTAAACATTGATCATACGCTGGAAGAGGTAATTTTTTTTCTAACAAATATTTACATTCTTTTTCAGCAATTTCAAAATTTTTTAACAAGGACTCAGTATTTGCATGTTCAAAATTGTATGCCGAAAATTCTTTTTCTGATTGAAGATATATATCTTTATATTTTACACCGTCATCATTCCAATCAATATCAAATACGTTTTTTTTGTTTTGAACAAACATACAAATTCTTTCTAAACCATATGTAAGTTCAACTGATATGGGGTTGCACTCTATTCCAGTCATTTTTTGGAAATATGTAAATTGTGTTATTTCCATACCATCACACCAAACTTCCCATCCAAGTCCTGCTGCTCCTAATGTTGGGCTTTCCCAGTCGTCTTCCACAAATCTTATGTCATGGTCTTTTGATTGAATACCTATTGCTGACAAGCTTTTTAAAAAAACTTGTTTAATATTTTTCGGAGATGGTTTTATAATAACTTGAAACTGGTAATAATGTTGTAATCGATTAGGATTTTTTCCATATCTTCCATCAGTTGGTCTTCTAGATGGCTGAACATATGCTGCTTTCCATGGTTTAGGTCCTAGAGATCTTAAGGTAGTAGCAGGGTGGAATGTACCTGCGCCAACTTCTAAATCATAGGGTTGTAAAATTACACAACCATATTTGCCCCAAAATTTTTGCAAATTAAAGACAAGTTCTTGAAAAGTTATGTAAGTTTTTTTTTTACTTTTTATTTTTTTTGGCATTTATAAACCAAATTTTTGCCACATGGCTCTTTCTTCAATGGCTTCTATTGCATTATCAATTTGACTATCTATTGAAGAAGAAAGTTTTCTTGCGATGAAGCCTTTTGGTTTTTCTAATTTTTTTATTACTACGTTTTCTCCAAACTTTTCTCTTAAAATTTGCTCAGCATTTCCTATACCATCTATAAGTCCTAATTTTAAAGATGCAGATCCTGACCAAAATTCTCCTGTAAAAATATTATTTTTTTCAGGTTCTTTTAATTTTGAACCACGACTTTTTTTAACAAGATTGATAAAATCTGAATGTAATTCTAATTGTAATTTTTTAATCCTTTGAATGTCTTCCTCTTTTTCCTCTTTGAAAGGATCTAATGTACTTTTATTTTTACCAGCGGTATAAACTCTCCTTTGAATACCAATTTTTTTAATTGCGTCTTGAAATCCGAAAGATGCTGATATCACACCAATTGAACCAACAATTGAACTCGAGTTTGCATAAATTTCATCCCCAGCACAGGCGATTAGGTAACCACCAGATGCAGCAACGTCCTCTGCAAAAATAATTACTTTTTTATTATTTTTCTTTGCCAATTGTCTTATATAATCGTGTATTAAATGCGATTGAACAGGTGACCCGCCTGGTGAGTTAATTGATATGGCTATATTTTTTGCTTTTTTAAAAGAGAAAGCCTTTTTAATGATTTCCTGTTGACCAGAGAAATCAATACCCTGTCTAAACCTACCGGCAGAACCTATCACTCCCGATAGTCTTACATGAGGTACTATTATTTTTTTTTTAAAAAAAGAAAACATATGATTTTGGTTTACTTAAATTCTTATATCAGCACTTAAAATTAATTAAAATATAATCTACGCTACTCTTGGTTGAAATTGAAGTGCGTCACAGATGTATTAATTAATAATTTTTTAAAGTATATAATGTTTTAATGGGTTCCGTAATACCACTAAAAAAATCTGCTAATTCTGCCTATTTAGATTTGAAAAATCTTTTAGATGGAAAAATTGTATCAGTAGAAAAGCTTATTGCATTAAAGTTAGAGAGTAATGTCGAACTTATAAAAAAAATGAGTAATTACCATTTAAATTCTGGTGGAAAAAGAATTAGAGCACTATTAACGATGGGTGCTGCAAAATTGGGTGGATATTATAAAGGCTCAAGAGATATTAACTTGGCTGCATGCGTAGAATTAATTCATAGCGCAACGCTATTACATGATGACGTAATTGATGAAAGTAATGTTAGAAGGGGAAATAAAACTCCAAACTCCATTTGGGGAAATCAATCTTCAATTTTAGTTGGTGACTATTTGCTCAGCAGGTGTTTCGAAATGATGGTTGAAGATGGAAGTTTAGAGATTTTAAAACTACTTTCCTCTACCTCATCTAAAATTGCCCAAGGAGAAGTAATGCAACTTCAACATAAAGGAGAGGCAGATCTTCTTGAAGAAAATTATTTAAAAATTATCAATTTAAAAACCGCTGCACTTTTTTCAGCTGCAACGAGAGTCGGTGCATGTATTTCAAAACTAGATGAAAAAAAGAAAGACGCTTTAGAATCATATGGAAAAAATTTAGGTTTAGCATTTCAGATAGCTGACGATGCTTTAGATTACTTTTCTAAAGAAAAGATTTTTGGAAAAGAAATCGGAAAAGATTTTTTTGAAGGAAAGGTTACACTTCCAATAATTATTCTATTTCAAAAATCTAATCTTCTTGAAAGAGCATTTCTAACAAATACATTTAAAAAAGATTTAAGAAATAAAGAAGATTTTGAAAATGTCTTAAAACTTATAAAAAAATATGATTCTCTTAACGCGACTTTCAAACGGGCTGAATATTTTGTTAACGTCTCCTATGATGCTTTGGGTATATTCGAAAATTCTGAAGAGAAAAGAATTCTACAAAATCTTACAGGTTTCAGTTTAAATAGATCGTATTAAGGATAAAGAACTTCTTTTAACCATATTTTTTCTTTTTTCCTAAAATTTAATCTTTCATGAACTCTATTTTTAATTTCTAACCAAAACTCAATTTCTTTTGGAACTAATCTCCAGCCTGACCAATGTGATGGTCTTGGTACATTTTTTTGATCTGGATATTTATTTTCAAATTCCTTAATTTTATTTAAAAATTCATTTCTATTTTTCATAACTTGTGATTGGGATGAAGCCCAGGCACCTATTCGACTTCCATAATCTCTAGAATTAAAATAATCGTCAGCTTCCTTATTGTCTATTACATTGACTTTTCCAGATATTCTTATTTGTCTTCTTAAACTTTTCCAATGAAAACACATTGAGGCGTTTGGATTATTTTTTAAATCTTTACCTTTTTTACTGTTAAAATTTGTGTAAAAAACAAAACCATTTTCGTTATAAGCTTTAAGCAAAACCATTCTAACTGTTGGGATGCCCTCTGGACTTGCAGTTGCCAGGGACAAAGCATTTGGATCGTTGATTTCGCTTTTTTTTGCTACTTCAAACCATTTTTCAAACAAAACTATTGGATTTGCTTCTTCTTCAAAACAAATATCCAGTCCTAACGAATTTTGGCCATTTTTTTGATTCATAATTTATATAAAATAATTTATACATTAAATATCGATGTCTTTTAATACTTTTGGAAAAATATTTAGGTTTACTACATGGGGTGAGTCACATGGTCCA
>MDTB01071954.1_pt1 | contig 10247 bp, 7 predicted proteins | sample 811161 | NCBI WGS metagenome assembly MDTB01 (sample SAMN05326650, study PRJNA326480) | marine metagenome | isolation source: seawater | place: Mediterranean Sea | collected 2009
CGGATGCTGCATAAAAAATAACAATAAATTGAATTCCGTGGGTCCTAGATCAATCTCATAAGAGCCTATAAAAACTCTATGGCTCGTCTCATCGATCAATAAATCTGCTACCTGATAGGTCAAATGTCCTTCTTCTGACTTGGATCGCCTTAGCAAAGCGCGGATTCTGGCAATTAATTCTTTGGGAGAGAACGGCTTTATAATATAGTCATCTGCTCCTACTTCGAGCCCTCGAATAACATCTTGCTCCGCAACTTTCGCAGTCAACATGATTACGGGTATATCTCGAGCCAGTTCGTCACGCCGAAGACGATCTAGCAGCTCGAGACCATTGCCTCCCGGCAACATCCAATCAAGAAGAATCAAATCTGGAGACTGATCCAAGATCGTCGTGTAAGCTTCTTTTATAGTTCCAGCTTCAAAACATCTAAAACCCTCTTTTTCCAACAGCATACGAACCATTTCCCGGATCGCTATCTCATCATCTACTACAACGACAGAATTAGGCATTTAAAACCACTCCAGGGTTAGTCAGCTGGAATCTTGATCTCTTTACCAACATCAATTTTACTCTACGAAGATGACAATAAAGTTTTATAAACTCAACCAAAAATACCTAAAATTCCGCGTTTCTTCTTTAAACTTTTCTCACAACCAGAGAGCTGAGACTGATATTTCTTCGACTGGCCTTGAACCTTTTTAGCCACTTTCATCAACCATTTCTTCGAACGATAAGTTCCTTTATTAAAACCACCCTGACCTTCGTGATACGCTAAATACAAATTATAAACATCTGACTTCGAGATCTTACTCCTGCGTGATGACTGATCGTTATACCATCCTATAAAATCAATAGCGTCTTTAAAGTCATCTCTATCCGCACCGTAGCGCCCAGCGCTTCGTTTATAGTTTTTCCAGGTAGAGTCGAGAGCCTGGCTATAACCATATGCATTCGAAGGTCGTGGTCCCGGTATCAATCCAAATATTTTTTTTCTGGGTGGTTTTGCTTTAGCCTGGAATGTTGATTCTTGATGCATCATCGACATCATTATCGCAATGGAGCTGCCCCATTTGTCTCTTGAATCAGCAGCCGCATCGTACCAACCTTTCTTTTGCCTAAATATCGAACAAATATCGTTTACATTGTTGGGTGGTGTTGTGGCACAACCAACCAAGCTCAAAAGAAGAGTCGCCAATATTACACGTACGATCATGAAGTTACTCCATAAGACAAGATGAGTTCATTAAATTCTTCTTCACCAATTATATTTATAGAAAGTGATTGCGCTTTTGCCAACTTAGAACCTGCATCGCTACCAGCTAAAACACGCGCTGTATTTTTAGATACGCTACCAGAGACTTTTACGCCAAGTTGTTCAAGTTTTGTTTTAGCTTCACTTCTTGTAAGAGACACCAGCTTGCCGGTAATCACCCATGTCTCACCTGCAAGTGGTTGGGTAGCTGCGCCTATTTGACGAGTCTCACACTTTCCCGAGATACCAATAGACAGCAATTTTTCTATCATTCCAATAACTGGTCTTTGCTTGAAAAACGAATGAACCCTTTTTGCGACTACTGGTCCGACATCGTTAATTTCGAGAAGCTGGCTCTCCTCCGCAGCCATAATTTTCTTTATACATCCGAATTGATATGAAATATTTTGAGCTGTCACTTCGCCAACGTCTAGAATCCCCAGTCCAAATAGCAGCCGTGGCAAAGGTAGAGATTTGCTATCTTCGATTGCAGAAATAAGATTTTTTGCCGACTTTTGTCCCATTCTATCCAACTTGTTGAGTTGTTCTACGCTTAGGTTATAAATATCAAAGATATTTTTAATTAAGCGGTTGTCAACCAACTGCTCCACTAACTTATCTCCCAATCCTTCTATATCCATAGCTCTTCTTGAAGCAAAATGACGAACAGAAGCCTTGAGCTGAGCTGAACACGCCAGTCCAGCTGAGCATCTAATTGCTACCTCATCACCGAGGTCTTCAATAGCGGAATTGCAAACCGGACATCTCTTTGGAAAACTGATAACTGATTTTGTGGATTTACGTGAGCCTTTAACAACCGAGACTACTTGTGGGATCACATCGCCTGCACGCCGCACGATGACCTTATCACCAATGTGTACTCCAAGACGCTCTATCTCATCACGGTTATGTAATGTCGCATTTTTGACCGTAACTCCACCAACAAAAACAGGTTCAAGCCGGGCTACGGGAGTGATAGTGCCGGTCCTGCCTACTTGAAATTCAACATTGAGTAGCGTTGTAATCTCTTCCTCAGCGGGAAACTTTCGAGCAATTGCCCAGCGTGGTGCCCTGGAGATAGTTCCCAATTCCATTTGCAGCGTAATATCATCCACTTTGTAGACAATGCCATCAATTTCATAATCAAGATTTGGTCTCTTTTCCTCCAAGTTGGAATAAAATTGGCGACATGCATCTATGCCACTAACTACACGGACTTCGGAACTGACATTAAAGCCCCACGCCTTGAGCTGTTCAAGCCTATCAATTTGCGATAAAGCCAGCGCACCTCCTTCGCTATACCCAACACCATAACAAGACATAACAAGAGGTCTGCCAGCGACAACTTTTGGATCAAGCTGCCTTAAACTTCCAGCAGCGGCATTTCGGGGATTAACGAAAGGTTTTTCGCCGCTAGCGACCAATCCATTATTAAGTGCTTGGAAGGCCGTTTTGACCATATAAACCTCACCTCTTACTTCGAGAATATCTGGATAACCGGAACCTAGAAGACGTAGGGGTATAGAACGTAAGGTGCGTATATTACTAGTAATATTTTCCCCCACAGAGCCATCACCGCGTGTTGCGCCCCTACTAAGTACTCCTTTTTCATATAATAAACTTACTGCTATACCATCGAGTTTCGGTTCACAGCAATACCTCAATGGATAACGCTCTACCTTGAGACGGTCAAATAGACGTTTTTCGAATCTTTCTAGATCGTCGTCTGAAAAAGCATTATCAAGTGACAACATCGGAATAAGATGACTGGTTGGTTCAAATCCTTCGGCAGGTGGAGCTCCTACTCGCTGGGACGGTGAGTCCTTGGTCACCAAGTCTGGATGCTTCTCTTCGATGGCAAGAAGCTCCTGGAAAATACGGTCATACTGCGAGTCAGTCACCGAGGGAAGATCTTCTACATGATATTGAAAATTCCAGGTTTCTAGCAAAGCTCGGAGATTTTTCAACTTCCTTATGGTCTCACTACGAGACATTCGTATGATCCCTACCTACTGAGCCCTGACAAGACGACGATGTTCAAGTTCATTAATTCTTTGTCGATGATAATCAAGCGCCTGCTGTGTCAAAACACTCCTAGTCTCATCACGCAAATCTCCCTGTAACTGATTAGCTACTGAAGTAGCGGTCTGCAACATAGTTTCGAACGCTGAAAGCATGTGGATTGGCCCTGGTAGAGTGAGAAAGAATACTAATCCTCTTGTCTGGAGTGTTGATATATTCTCTATGTCAAATATACCGGGCTTAATCATATCGGCTACGCTGAAGAGGATAGCTCCTCTGCCTGCAGCCTCTTCATGTCGATGGAAAAAGCCCATATCACCAAACCTCAATTCATGCTCCAGCAAAATGCTTAGTATTTCATTACCGGAAAAATATAATCCTTCCTTGGAAACAATATTTAGAGCGAGAACCTCGGTATCCTCTGCCAGTAACAACTTATTCTTGCTGTGTCCAGTCCCATCGATCTTCTCGGTAGCGTCATCCGACCTCCGAGCATTAGTTATCCCAAGATCGTTAGTTATTTCAACATTGCGAGATTCAACAACGGTGTCGTCATCAGTGGCAGATAACGTCGCTGTACAACTCTGTTCGATCTCATTTCTGTCTATCACTCGTGAGCCTCCATTAGGTAACTCGCTCAAAAGGGACAGATCCGTATAATCTAAGTCCTCATCCAAAGAATTATTACTCGCAGTATTATCCAGAATTTCGTTCTGATCTTGTTTTAACCGCCTAAATGCATCGATTAAGACCCCCAAGATAAGGATCACTCCTCCCAGCGCCATCCAATCACGCAAGGTCAGCCCGATCTGAATAGAATCTATGTTATCCATACTAACTAGCCGCCATTTCTACCGCCTCTTCAATATCGACAGTCACGAGGCGCGAAACGCCCGGTTCATTCATGGTAACCCCCATAAGATGATCTGCCATCTCCATAGTAATCTTGTTATGAGTCACAAAAATAAACTGTACCGATTCGGACATTTCGCGAACCATTCGCGCATATCTTTCGACGTTTGCATCGTCCAACGGTGCATCCACCTCGTCCAGCATACAAAATGGCGCGGGGTTCAATTTGAAGATAGAAAATACTAAAGCTATTGCTGTCAGTGCCTTCTCGCCGCCGGACAACTGATTAATAGTAGTATTTTTCTTACCTGGCGGACGCGCCATTATCGAAATCCCTGTACTTAATAAATCACCACCAGTCATTTCAAGATGAGCACTGCCTCCACCAAAAACTTTTGGAAATAAGCTCTGTAATCCATCATTGACTCTTTCAAAAGTTTCCTTGAATCGACTGCGAGTTTCTCTGTCTATCTTTCTAATGGCAGTTTGCAATGTGGCTAGAGCCTCTTCAAGGTCGTCATTTTGGGAATCGAGGTACTTCTTGCGTTCCGCTTGTTGATCATACTCATCGATAGCAGCGAGATTAATAGGACCTAATCTTACGATTCTTTGAGCTGCTTTTAAAAGCTGCTCTGAAGTTTCTGTTTCGGTTGCATCATCAGGAAGGTCAGCTAGAAGATCTATAGGGCTTAACTCAAGATCATTCAGTTGCTGCTCAATAGTATCTCTCTGGACAATAAGTCCTTGGTTACTTATCTTCCTCTCCTCCAGGACAGAACGACATTCCTGAACACGTTTATCAGATTGAATTCGCTGACCTTCTATTTCCCTCAATCGGTACTCTGAATCCGCTACTTTTTGACGCGCTTCCGTAAGACTCGCCTCAGACTGCAGCCGATTTTCTAAAAATTTTTCCAAGTCAATTTTAAGCTGCTGAGTCGGCAACTGAGTCTCGTTGATTGTCTCTTCAAGACGTTCTACTCTCTCATTTAACTCTACAATCTGATCTTCCACACGTGATATTGATTCGCTACGCGCTTCTTGTTCAGATTCTAGCGCCTGACGTTTTACTTCAACTCCTTGCACCGCGTTACGTGCGTCTTTAACCTCCTCTGATACCTCCTCAAGAGAAGTGCGTAAAGCGTCTCGTTCATATGAAATGGCGTCACCTTCTCTCTCCAGACGATTAATATTTTCAATAGCAGCTTGAAGTAAGTTGTTAGATTCCGAAAGGGCTTTTTCATCTTGCGCAGCTTGATTTGAGGAGCGAGTCATTTCCAGCTCTATTCTTTCTAGTTGCTTAGAAATTTCATCCTGCCGAGCCGATTTAGCTGATAAATCAGCCACAATTGACGCCTCCTCGGAAGAAAGATTTTGTATCTTAAGCTGCATCTCTTCGCGTTTTTTTTCTGTTTGCTGAATAGCTTGTTGTAGCTGCGCTACCTCATTTTCAGAACGCGCACAGAGTACTTTTTTTTCACTAATCTCAAAGGAAATCTCTTCTAGTTCGATATGACGGTCAATACTCCCTTGTAAAGTGGTATCAGGGTTTCCCACTCTCAACCAATCTGATCCAAGCCACAGACCATCACGGGTAATGACCGATTCTCCTGGCCCTAGGCTACTACGTATCGAAAACGCCTCTGTAATATCCTCCGCCGTAATTACTCCCGCCAACAAATTTCCGAGTGCCAATTCTCCCTGCACATAGTGACTCAGAAGATTTCTAGAGCTCGAGTTCTCTTGAAGAGAGGCCCTTTCCACGAATCTACAGGAAAGGGTCGGATGGACGCTTAGTGGATTCTCAAGCTTTGACACATCGTCCACACAAACCGCTCCCAAACATTCGCCAAGGACAATTTCTACTGCGGCTTGCCAGCCCTCTGTTACCTTTAACCGACTTAGAACTCTGTCTTCAGGATTAATATTATTGTCGCTAAACCAATGATCAAACTCGGTATCGGGATTCATATCCATCGCTTCATGCAACGTTTCTAGAGACGCTCGCCTTCCTTCAAGCCGCTGCAATGTTTCACGACTCTGATCTAAAATTTTTCTTTGCGCTCGCTCTTCTGTTTTCGACGTCTGCAAAATTTCATTAGATTCTCTCAACTCCTCGCGGGCAGCTATAAGTGACTTATTAACTAATTCTTTGCGATCTTCAATTCCCGCCAACGAAGTTGGATCTTCAAGTGCGCCAAACTCCGTTTTTTCGTCTCTCAGACGTTGATTTTTCTCGTCCAATCGCATTAATGCTTGCTCTAGCTGCTGTATCCTTGAGCGCTCAACCTCAGCTTGCTTATTTGCATCCGCGCTGCGCTCTTTAAACTTATCCCATCGGGTTTGCCAATCCTGCATCGCTTGGTCAGCCTTGGAATAAGATAAAGTGACTGACGCTTCATGCTCTTTGAGCTGAAAAATATTAGGAGAAATCGTAACTAAATCATCGGCAATCTCCCTCAATCTGGTTTTGTCTGAAATAAGGTGCCCTTCTGTCTGATCTAGTCCAGATTTTGTTTGTTCGCTATCTGCCCTAAGTTGTTGCAACCTTTCCCCTATATGTCGGAGCTCTTGTTCTACCTGGGATACTTTCGCTCCTACGGCATAGTACTCCGACTGTGCTAAATTTAGTGCTTCGGTGCCCTCTGCGACTTCTAGCCTAGAGCCTTCTATCTCGGTATCAATCTTCTGAAGATCTGCTACGGCAGCCTCGAATTGAATATCTAGTTCTGATAGCGACTTCATTGCTACGTCAAACTCAGACTGCAAATTTTTCCATTGTAAGGCTTTTACCTGCGCATCTAACTTGCGCTCCTCTTCCTTCAACAACCCATATTTCTCTGCTGCGCGGGCTTGACGCTTCAAATGCTGCAACTGCCGTTCTAACTCTTCTCTAATATCTTTAAGGCGATCGAGATTATCGGTCGTTCTCTTCATCCTACTCTCTGTTTCCTTCCTCCTTTCTCTATACTTAGAAATACCAGCTGCCTCTTCAATAAAGATACGCAAATCTTCAGGACGGGATTCAATTAATCTGGAGATAGTCCCTTGCTCAATAATTGCATAACTTCGAGGACCAAGACCGGTCCCCAGAAAAATATCTGTTATGTCACGCCGTCTACAACGACCGCCATTCAGGAAATAGTCTGACTGCCCATCGCGAGCAACTTGCCTTCGGATTGAAATTTCGGAATAACTCGCATACTCACCTCCAACCGAACCATCAGCGTTGTCAAAGACTAACTCTATATATGCTGTGCCAACCGGTGCTCGCTCTTCCGTTCCATTGAAAATTACATCTGCCATCGATTCGGTACGAAGATTTTTGGCAGAACTTTCGCCCATCACCCAGCGAACTGCGTCAATTATATTGGATTTCCCGCAACCATTTGGTCCGACTACTGCACACATGTTGCCGGGAAAGACCACCGTAGTGGAGTCTACAAATGACTTAAAACCAGCGAGCTTGATAGTTTTTAGCTTCATTTAACCTTCAATTACATCCATAAATTACTGTTTTTATTTAAAATTTATAGTTATTTCTAGGAAAATAAAGAAAACTTAACCACAACATGTAGTGTATCCTCTTTATATAGATAACACCATGTTTGATTTTAAACTGTTTAAAAATCTTTTCTACGTAACCTGATATCTAGTTCCTGACCTTTATTATCAATATCAATCGGGCCAGAAGAGCCTTCCCAAGTAGCAAAAGTCTCTCCCGCGTTTCCTGAGGGAGATATATATGCCACCACCACGATTTCTTTGAGATCAGATAGACTTTTACCCGTCATAGAATGAGAGTCGTCAAGAAACATCGAAAAAGGTAAATCACTTGCACTGCGCTTGACAGCTAAGATAGGCATCTTCACTGTCGATTTATAATCTCTTACCGACAAAAAGACCGTTTCAGTGCCCGATAAGTTAGCATTTAAGGGAATAGAAACTTTTACGAATAGAGAGGCATTAGTTTTTACTTGAGTGTCAGTATCAGCACTCCTATCCGAGGCAAATAGCTTAGCCTTATCTATATAAGACTCAAGCAATAACCTCTCTTCAGGACTAGGATTTTGTACGGCCAGTAATTGAGTAAAATAGTCAATTGCTTTTGGGTAATTCTGCTCACTAAATGCTGCGAAACCTAGTATGCCAAGAACAATCGATTGGTTAGGATCTAACTCTAGTGCTTGCTGGGCATATGAAGTCCCCTCCCGATTAAGCTGTCGTTCATTTGCAAAAAAACTGGCCCGTGCCGCAGTAGCTAGGATATACGGATTATCTGGCATTAGCTCTACGAGTTTACGCAGATACTGCAGGGCCATATCGAAATCTCCATTCGCCAAGCGATATTGAGCAGAGAGGTTCAGATAGTCTGGATTTTTGGGTCGATCTGCTATTCTATTCTCTATACTCGATATCAAAGACGATATCTCTGAGTCATCTAAACCAGACTCCATAGCCTGAATACGCTGACTAAGAACTACATCCTCAATAGATCCTAAATAAAGGTAAATAACCAACCCCCCCGCTGTAACACATCCCGCTAAGATCTTTTTAGAGAAACCTCGCTGGCTAAGTTCTTGTTCTTTACTGGATGTAATATCACTCGTGGCTTGTAATTTCGCATCATTAGAAAGTTCGTCTGCGTTGATACCCTCACGGGAAATCTCTAATCGACGAATTTTATACCATGCTAGATTGGAGGATTTAATGTCGTCCCTTAGATGAGTCGGCACTGCTGTTTTAAGACAAAAAAACGCGGCTAAGCCCGAAATAAAGAGAATACCAAGCCAAAATATTGTCACGAGCTACTCTTATTCTCCGGAAAAAGTGCCTCCACTTCCTCGTTAAATGAGAACTCATCTATTTTATCGTCCCTACTCCTTTCTCGCTTGAGAATTAACCAAAGAAGACCTATTCCAAATAGGAGAAATAGGATAGGCGCTATCCAAAGCAAGGCAGTCTTTTGAGAAAAAACTGGTCGATACCGGACAAATTCTCCATAGCGAATCGCCATGTAATCCAGTATCTCCTGATCACTTGACCCAGCCTCTAATTGTTCATATAACGTTCGCCTTAAATCTCTCGAAATTGGAGCATTGGACTCAGCTATATTCTGGTTTTGACACTTAGGGCATCTGAGTTCGACACTTAATTGGCGATATCTTTGTTCTAAAACAGGATCCGAAAATTTATAAGTCTCTACGACGCCATGAGCTGGAAATGCCAGGATATTAGCGATCAAACAGAGGGCAAAGGTTAGCTTAATCAATCCTCCTCTCCTCTTCCCAGACCGTTATATAACATTGAAAGTTTCGATGCCCAGATGTCTTGGTTAAGAATTCCTACATGTCGGTGTCGGATTATTCCATTAGCATCCACGAAAAAAGTTTCGGGAGCACCGTAAACACCGAGATCTATACCTAATCTACCATCATAATCGACAATATTTGAGATATAAGGGTTGCCATAGTCTAGCAACCAGCGTTTTGCATTAGATACCTCGTCTTTATAATTAATTCCATAAATAGGAATACCAGCTTCTGCCAGCTCCATTAAAAATGGATGCTCGACAACGCACGCGGCACACCACGTTGCCCAAACGTTAATCAAAATAGCCTCGCCAACTAAAGCATCATGATTAGTAAGATCTCCAGTATCTAGTAATGGCAACTCAAAGTTTGGTAACGCTCTTCCCACCATAGCTGACGGAATCGACATTGGATTGATAGACAACGCACGAAATAGAAAAACTCCTATCAGCATAAAAGTGACTAGCGGAACAAATAATCTAAGGCGCGACCGCAAGCTTTCCATCTTCCTTTGATTCTCTCGTCACTGAATTCTCATATCTACGGCGATAACGCTTGTCGAAAGCCGTAACAATTGCTCCTATACCAATTAAAATTGCGCCAAGCCAAATCCAGCGGATCATAGGTTTGTAATGTAATCGAACAGCCCAGGCACCTTGGTTTCCAATAGGCTCCCCCATTGCGACAAAGATATCACGCCAAAAGCCAGGATCTATGCCGGCTTCGGTCATAATCGAATCACTAGACATGTACCGTCGTTTCTGCGGCAGTAAGGTAGCCACAAATTCACCTTCACGCGTGATATCAA
>MDTB01097166.1_pt1 | contig 10247 bp, 14 predicted proteins | sample 811161 | NCBI WGS metagenome assembly MDTB01 (sample SAMN05326650, study PRJNA326480) | marine metagenome | isolation source: seawater | place: Mediterranean Sea | collected 2009
CCATCACCACATCGGCTGACACTGATGAGGAAGGCAAAGCGCTTTTGAAGGCGTTCAACTTCCCATTCCGTAACTGAGGAGTGTTAGGTGGCTAAGAAATCAATGAAAGAACGTGAACTGAAGCGTCAAAAGACAGTCGCTCGGTTCGCTGCAAAGCGTAAGGAATTGAAAGCGATAATCGCCAACCCAACCGCAACAGATGAAGAAATGTGGGACGCGCAGCAGAAGCTGCAAAAGATGCCGCGTGACGCCTCTGCAGTGCGTTTACAGCGTCGGTGTCGTGTGACTGGTCGTCCACACGCGGTCTACCGTAAGTTTGGCCTGTCCCGGATTAAGCTGCGCGAAACGATGATGCGCGGTGAAGTTCCTGGTCTGAAAAAGGCCAGCTGGTAAGGAGTGATTTAGAAAATGAGCATGCAAGATACTTTGGCGGATATGTTCACTCGCATCCGCAACGGGCAAATGGCAGGTAAGACTGCTGTTTCTATGCCTTCTTCAAAACAGAAGGTTGCACTCGCCCGGGTACTCGCTGACGAAGGATTTTTGGGTGGCTTCAAAGTCGATGAAGCAGGTGTTACATCAACACTGACCGTTGATCTTCGCTATTACGAAGGACGCCCAGTAATTCGTGAAATTAAACGTTCAAGCCGTCCTGGTTTGCGTCGTTATGAAGGTAAAGAGACTCTTCCTAAAGTACAGGGCGGTCTCGGTGTTGCGATCATATCGACTTCAAAAGGCTTGATGACTGACCGCGAAGCGCGCAAAGCCGGTATCGGTGGCGAAGTGCTCTGCACCGTATTCTAAGGAGTTATTGATGTCTCGTATTGCAAAAGCTCCGATCGAATTGCCATCTGATGTTGACGTCAAAATTGCTGGTCAGGACGTAACAATTAAAGGAAAGAACGGCACATTGTCGATCTCCCTAAACGATGCAGTCGCCATCAATCAGGCGGAAAACGTTCTGACGTTTGAGTCACGTGAAGGTGCGTCAGATGGTTGGGCGCAGGCTGGTACAGCACGTGCAATTGTTAACAACATGGTGACTGGTGTCGCTTCAGGCTTTGAGAAAAAGTTGACGCTCATCGGTGTTGGTTATCGTGCGCAGGTTCAGGGATCAGCGATCAACTTGACCCTCGGTTTCTCACATCCAGTCGTTTACAACCTGCCACAGGGTGTGACTGCAGAAACGCCAAGTCAAACTGAAATCGTGCTGAAGTCAGCAGATAAGCAGTTGCTTGGTCAGGTTGCTGCAGAGATTCGTGCATATCGTCCACCAGAGCCTTACAAAGGCAAGGGCGTACGTTACTCCGATGAGTATGTACGTCGTAAAGAAGCGAAGAAGAAGTAAGGAGGGTCGACATGATGGACAAGAAAAAAGCCCGGTTGCGTCGCGCTCGCCGTGCACGCGCCAAAATACGCGAGTTGAACGCGAATCGTTTGTGCGTGCATCGTACGCCACGTCATATCTACGCTCAGATTATTTCTGGCGACGGATCGAATGTGATTTGTACTGCATCAACACTCGATAAGGACCTTCGTGAAAAAAGTAGTGGCAACGTAGAAGCGGCTGCAGAAGTCGGCAAGCGTATTGCTGAACGTGCGAAGGAAAAAGGAATTCAGGCGGTTGCTTTCGACCGTTCCGGTTTCCGTTATCACGGTCGTGTTAAAGCTTTGGCTGATGCGGCTCGTGAAGGTGGACTTGAGTTTTAAGGGGATCCGATGAACGCAAAAGTAGAAACACAGCAGCAGGGTGATCTGCAGGAAAAGCTGGTTCAGGTGAATCGGGTTGCCAAGGTTGTCAAGGGTGGCCGGATTTTTAGCTTTACAGCACTCACGGTTGTAGGCGATGGTAACGGCAAGGTTGGATATGGCCGCGGTAAAGCGCGCGAAGTTCCAGCTGCTATTCAAAAGGCGATGGAATCAGCACGTCGTAATATGGTTTCTGTGAAACTCGACGGCGACACAATCCAATACCCAACCAAAGCGGCACACGGATCTGCGAAGGTCTACATGCAGCCCGCCTCACAGGGTACTGGTGTTATTGCTGGTGGTGCGATGCGCGCGGTTCTTGAAATCGCCGGTGTCCAGAATGTATTGGCGAAGTGTTACGGCTCGACGAACCCTGCAAACGTGGTTCGTGCAACAATCAAAGCGTTGTCAGAGATGCAATCTCCTGAAGACGTTGCGGCTCGTCGTGGCAAATCTGTCGAAGAAATTCTCGGCTAAGGATTAGAGACATGGCGAATAAGAAAATGTTGAAAGTGACGTTGGTGCGTAGCCCAATTCGTCAAAATCCAAAGCACAAGTTGTGTGTCCAGGGTCTTGGTCTGAAGCGTATGCATCAGACTGTCGAAGTTGAAGATACACCGAGCGTCCGTGGGATGATCAATAAGGTCAACTACCTCGTACGCGTAGAGGGAGAAGCATAATGCGTTTGAATGGCTTATCTCCGGCTCCAGGCTCACGCACTGCGAAGAAGCGCGTTGGCCGTGGTATCGGTTCTGGTCTGGGTAAGACTGGTGGTCGTGGTCACAAAGGTTTGAAGTCACGTTCAGGTGGTTCAGTGAAGCCAGGTTTCGAAGGTGGTCAAATGCCCTTGCAGCGTCGTCTGCCGAAGTTTGGTTTTACTTCAAGAAAGAGCCTCACTCGTGACGAGATTCGTTTGGCTGAACTGAATAAGATCCAAGGTGATGAGGTCACTATGGAGACATTGCGTCAGGCACGTCTGATCGCTGAAAACATCAAGGATGTGAAAATCATTTTGGCTGGTGAAATCACTCGTGCGATGACTGTGAAAGGCCTGAAGATCACTAAAGGTGCTCAAGCTGCGGTTGAAGCGGCTGGCGGCAAGGTCGAAGCATAGGCATGGCGACTCCAGGTGCATCGGGAGGCGGACTCACAGAGCTATGGGCTCGTCTTCGCTTTGTTGTGATCGCGGTTGTTGTGTATCGAATTGGTGCACACATCCCGGTCCCAGGTATCAATCCTGATCGACTAGCAGATTTATTTGAGCAGTCTCAAGGCACAATCCTGAGTCTATTCAATATGTTCTCTGGTGGTGCGTTGGAGCGGATGTCGATTCTCGCACTTGGAATCATGCCTTACATTTCAGCGTCGATTGTGATGCAGCTGCTGACTGCGGTTGTACCATCACTAGAGGCGTTGAAAAAAGAAGGTGAAGCCGGGCGTCGGAAAATCACGCAGTACACGCGCTATGGGACAGTGTTCCTGGCGACTGTGCAGTCAATTGGTGTTGCGATGGGTCTTGCTGGTCAAGGCATTGCTTTCACGAACGATTTCCATTTCCATTTCGTGGCTGTTGTGACCTTCGTTTCTGGATCAGTCTTTTTGATGTGGCTTGGCGAACAAGTGACGGAAAAAGGGATTGGTAACGGAATTAGTTTGTTGATTTTTGCCGGTATTGTGGCCGGTCTCCCGGGAGCGATTGGCCAATCGGCTGAAGCGGCTCGCCAGGGTGACTTGAACATTCTAGGTCTGCTAGCGATTGCGATTATTGCGGTTGGGGTGGTTGCATTTGTCGTCTTTATGGAGCGCGCGCAACGCCGTATTACAGTGAATTACGCGCGTCGTCAGCAAGGTAATAAAGTGTTTGCGGCTCAGCAGTCGCATTTACCGTTGAAAATTAACATGGCTGGCGTGATCCCACCGATATTCGCATCGAGCCTGCTGTTGTTTCCAGCCTCGATGGGGCAGTGGTTCGGTCAAGGTGAAGGGATGGAATGGTTGCAAGATGTGAGTCTGGCATTGGGTCCCGGGCAACCGCTGTATTATCTGCTGTTCACAGTAGGTATTGTGTTCTTCTGTTATTTCTACACTGCGTTGGTCTTTAATCCACGCGATGTAGCAGACAATTTGAAAAAGTCTGGTGCGTTCATTCCAGGGATCCGTCCGGGTGAGCAGTCAGCCAATTACATTGACAAAGTTATGAGCCGATTGACGTTTTGGGGCGCGGCTTACATCGCAGCAGTGTCGCTACTTCCGCAAAGTTTGGTCGTCAGTTTAAACGCGCCATTCTACTTCGGCGGCACATCACTTTTGATCGTTGTTGTTGTTGTCATGGATTTTATGTCGCAAGTGCAATCGCACCTCATGAGTCGGCAATATGAGTCTTTGATGAAAAAATCGAATTTGAAAGGGTATGGCTCGGGCGGGTTACTCCGTTAGACGGGCATTGGGAGCTTTGAAATGAAAGTACGTGCATCAGTAAAAAAGATCTGTCGGAACTGTCGAGTTATTCGTCGTAACGGCTCAGTACGCGTGATTTGTACGGATCCTCGGCACAAGCAGCGCCAAGGTTAATGTAAGAAAAGGGTTGAGATTTTCTGATGAAATCAATAGAATTTCGCGCTTTGTAATTTTCGAGAGTCGGTTCGACCGGTTCATGAATTTGGAGAGTTAAGAATGGCACGTATTGCCGGCGTTAACATCCCAGACAACAAGCACACAGTGATTTCACTGCAGTATGTTTTCGGGATTGGTCAAACTCGCGCTCAAGCGATCTGTAAAGCAACAGGGATCGCAGAGTCAGCCAAAGTTTCTTCGTTATCTGAAGAGCAATTGGAAATGCTTCGTACAGAGGTTGGCAAATTTGACGTAGAAGGTGACCTTCGTCGCGAAGTGTCAATGAATATCAAGCGTCTGATGGACCTCGGTTGTTTCCGTGGTATTCGTCATCGCCGCAGTCTGCCAGTTCGTGGACAGCGTACTAAGACAAACGCGCGGACTCGTAAGGGCCCACGTAAGCCGATTCGTAAGTAAGGAATTTCTAATGGCGACACAGCGTAACGCATCGCGTAAGAAGGTCAAAAAGCAGGTTGCTGAAGGCGTTGTTCACATTCACGCCTCGTTCAACAACACCATTATCACGATTACCGATCGTCAGGGTAATGCTCTTTCATGGGCGACGGCTGGCGGATCTGGATTCCGTGGTTCACGTAAATCAACACCATTTGCTGCGCAGGTAGCAAGTGAGCGCGCGGCTACTGCTGCTCAGGAATTCGGTCTGAAATCAGTTGATGTGATGGTGAAAGGTCCTGGACCTGGACGCGAGAGTGCAGTACGTGCTCTAAACGCTGTAGGCCTCAAGGTAACAAATATCACTGACGTCACGCCGATTCCTCATAACGGCTGTCGTCCGCCGAAAAAGCGCCGCGTCTAAGGAGAGTTAGAGGAATGGCACGTTATATCGGACCAACTTGTAAGTTAGCACGTCGCGAAGGAACTGATTTGTTCCTGAAGAGCGGCGTCCGTTCAATGGATTCAAAGTGCAACCTGGAGACTAAACCAGGAATGCATGGTGCAGCACGTGGTCGCTTGTCGGATTACGGTTTGCAGTTACGCGAAAAGCAGAAGGTACGTCGGATTTACGGCGTGCTTGAGAAGCAGTTCCGTAACTATTACAAAGAAGCGTCGCGTCTGCGTGGTTCAACAGGTGAAAACCTGCTGAAGCTTCTCGAATGTCGTTTAGACAATGTTGTTTACCGGATGGGCTTTGGCTCAACACGTGCGGAAGCGCGTCAAATTGTTAGCCATCGGTCAATTATGGTGAATGGCAAAGTATTGAATATCCCGTCTTACCAGGTGAGACCGGGTGATGTGATCAGTGTTCGCGAAAAGGCGAAGGGCCAACTGCGTGTCCGCGCTGCGCTCGAACTCTCTGGTCAGCGTGCAGACGTTCCTTGGGTTGATGTTGACTCATCCAAGATGGAAGGAACATTCAAGGCGCTTCCAGAGCGTCAAGATCTGTCGCAGGACATCAACGAAAACCTAATTGTCGAGTTGTACTCGAAATAAACCACATTGTTAGGAGACGGTATGTCGTCATTGGAACTGCTGACACCGCGTCAGATTCAGGTCCAGGAGGTAGCTCCCGGACGCTCAAAAATTATTCTTGAGCCTCTTGAGCGCGGCTACGGCCACACCTTAGGTAATGCACTCCGCCGCATCTTGCTGTCGTCAATGCCAGGCTGCGCGATTATTGAAGCAAAAATCGACGGTGTTGCCCACGAGTACTCAGAAATCGAAGGCATTAAAGAGGATGTCATCGAGATTCTTTTGAATTTGAAAAAAGTTGCAGTCGCGCTGGAAGGCCGCGATGGTGTGGCAACAATACGCCTGAATCACTCAGGTGAAGGTCTTGTTACCGCTGGCGACTTTGAATTGCCACAGAACGTTGAGATCGCAAACCCTGAACAGCATATCGCAACAGTCTCAGGGCGTGGCTCTTTGCAGATTGAGGCGATTGTGGCACGTGGCCTCGGCTATGAGCCGGCAAGCGAGCGTGAAGAAGACGAAGAGACTCTTGCAATCGGCGCATTACGTTTAGATGCAACATACAGTCCAGTAGGTCGTGTCTCGTATGTGGTTGAAAGCGCCCGAGTTGAACAGCGTACTGACCTTGACAAATTGGTGATCGATCTTGAAACCGATGGTACGTTGGATGCCGAAGAGGCGATCCGTCGTGCTGCGACTTTGCTGCAGCAACAACTCTCTGTCTTCGTTGAATTTGAAGGGCCTCAGGCGACTCCTGAAGACGAGCAGAAGGATGAAATTGATCCGACCTTATTGCGTCCAGTGGATGATCTCGAGTTGACTGTCCGTTCGGCGAACTGCTTAAAAGCGGAAAACATTTATTACATTGGTGATCTTGTTCAGCGGACTGAAGTTGAGTTGCTGAAAACTCCGAACCTCGGCAAGAAATCATTAACAGAGATCAAAGATGTGTTGGCTTCGCGCGGTTTGTCGCTAGGTTCGCGTCTTGAAAACTGGCCACCAGCAGGATTTGCGCGCGAAGAAAGCGCCTAAGTTAGACCGACCCGTCGTCAGAAGGTGTCTTTGAGAAGCGAGAATAGACCATGCGTCATTTGAAAAGTGGAAGAAAACTGAATCGTACAAGCAGCCATCGTAAGGCTATGTTCTCGAACATGACAGCTTCGTTGATTGAGCATGAGGTCATCAAGACGACATTGTCAAAAGCGAAGGAACTCCGTCGTGTTGCAGAGCCCTTGATTACATTGGCGAAGAATGACTCAGTAGCAAACCGTCGCCTAGCATTTAGCCGGTTACGTAACGATTCAGCTGTTGGTAAATTGTTCGCTGAGCTCGGTCCCCGTTATCAGAAACGTCCTGGCGGATACATGCGTATTTTGAAGTGCGGATTTCGTGCTGGTGATGCAGCCCCAATGGCGATTGTCGAGCTTGTCGACCGTCCTGAAATCGCCGCTGTCGCGGAGTGATCCCAGACTTGAGAGCCGGCGTTAGTCGCTGTGCGGCTCAACAATATATAGAAAGAGCACTTAGGCGCTCTTTTTTCGTTCCAGGAGAGGTTTGAGAAATCGTCCCGTATGCGAGCTGGGTGATTGAGCCACTTCCTCAGGGGTCCCTTCAGCAATAATGTGCCCACCTCCAGAGCCACCTTCAGGACCTAAATCGATAATCCAGTCTGCGGTTTTGATGACGTCAAGGTTGTGTTCAATTACGACGACCGTATTGCCATGATCACGAAGTCGGTGCAGGACAGCGAGTAGTTGCTTGATATCTTCGAAATGAAGTCCTGTTGTCGGTTCATCCAAGATATACAGTGTCCGACCGGTATCTCGCTTCGACAGTTCGCGAGCGAGTTTAACGCGCTGTGCTTCGCCACCTGATAATGTGGTCGCAGACTGTCCGAGCTTCAGGTATGACAGTCCAACATCAACTAGCGTTTGTAATTTGCGAGCAAGCGTTGGAATGGCATCAAAAAACTCCCGAGCATCTTCAACTGTCATTTCGAGAATGTCGTGAATTGATTTGCCCTTATAGAGAATATCGAGGGTTTCCCGGTTATATCGAAGACCTTTACAGGTATCACATGGAACATAAATATCTGGGAGAAAGTGCATCTCGACTTTAATCAGCCCATCACCCTGGCAAGTTTCACAGCGGCCGCCTTTGACGTTAAAAGAGAAACGGCCTGGGCTGTAACCCCGGGAGCGTGCCTCTTGAGTTTCGGCAAAGATTTCACGAATTGGCGTAAACAGCCCGGTATAAGTCGCCGGGTTGGAGCGTGGTGTTCGTCCAATTGGACTTTGATCGATATCGACGACTTTGTCGAGTTCATGAATCCCATGGCAATGTTCAAACGGGGCCGATTTCAGCGTATTGGCTTTGTTCAATACCTTTGCGGTGTGTGGGTACAGGGTGCGATTGATTAATGTCGATTTTCCAGAGCCAGAGACTCCCGTGACGCAGGTTAATAGGCCTAACGGAAGATTTAATGTGACACGCTGTAGATTATTTCCGGTGCATCCTTCAATCGTCAAATGATGAATTCCTTTCGTATGACGCTTGACTGGTATCACAATTTCCTTACGGCCGGACAGGTACTGCCCCGTCACTGACTGCTGATTCTTGATCACCTCTTGAGGTGTTCCAGCAGCAACGATCTCTCCACCATGGACCCCAGCGCCAGGACCAATATCAACGAGGTAGTCAGCGCTTCTCATTGCGTCTTCATCGTGTTCAACCACAATGACCGTGTTACCCAGATCTCTCAAGTGAAACAGTGTGTTCAGCAGACGCTCATTGTCTCGCTGATGAAGTCCAATCGATGGCTCGTCAAGGATATACATGACTCCAACGAGTCCGGCACCAATTTGACTGGCTAGCCGAATACGTTGTGCTTCTCCACCGGATAGTGTCTCAGCGCTTCGATCCAGTGATAAATAATCAAGCCCGACATTGACCAAAAAGCCAAGGCGAGCCTGTATCTCTTTCAGAATCTTGTCCGCAATTTCTTGACGTCTTCCCGGAAGGTTCAGGGAATCAAAAAATGTATAGCACTCACCGATGGGTAGTTTGACTAGTTCTGGTAGTCGAGTCTCATCAATAAATACATTACGCGCAGCAATATTGAGGCGAGAGCCTCCGCAATCAGGGCAAGGAGCGTGTGTCATGAGTTTTGCGAGCTCGTCGCGTTGCGATTGGCTGTCTGTTTCTTTGTAACGACGCTCGAGATTATGAATCACACCCTCAAATGGGTGATTCTTAGTCACTTCACGGCCACGGTCCGATACGTAGCTGAAATCAATCGATTCAGAATCGGAGCCGTAAAGGACTTTGTGTTGGTGATATTCAGAAAAATCTTGCCATTCGGTGTCGACGCTGAATCCGTAGTGTCGTGCGATGCACTTGAGCAAGTGATAATAGTACATGCTTCGCCGATCCCATCCTTTGATTGCGCCTGACGACAAGGAGAGTTCAGGATCGACGATCAATCGATCAGGATCAAAATATTGGTGCACGCCCAAACCGTCGCAGGTCTGACAGGCTCCGAATGGACTATTGAATGAAAAGATTCGTGGTTCTAGTTCAGGTATCGAGTATCCACAGACTGAGCAGGCAAACTTCGACGAAAACATCAAAGGCTCGAAAGCGTCGTCCATTGACTGGATGATTATTTGACCGTCGGACAAGGTCAGACCTGTTTCGATGGATTCGGCTAAACGAAGACGTTGTGACTCGTCCACCTTTAACCGGTCAACCACGGCATCGATCGAGTGTTTTTTCTTTTTATCGAGTGTGGGAGCTTCATCTAAATCGACGACTAGTCCGTCTACCCGAACGCGAATAAATCCTTGAGATTTGAGCTCTTGGAAAATGTGAAGATGCTCTCCTTTACGGTCACTAATCATTGGTGCAAGCACTAAGATTTTCGAACCTTCGGGAAGAGCGAGTACCTGATCAACCATTTGGCTGACTGTTTGTGCCTCAAGACTTAAATCATGATCTGGACAACGAGGTTCACCAGCTCTCGCGTAGAGCAGTCTTAGATAATCGTAGATTTCAGTGATCGTTCCGACTGTCGAGCGGGGATTATGGCTCGTTGATTTCTGTTCAATTGAAATCGCTGGAGAAAGGCCTTCGATATGGTCAACGTCGGGCTTTTCCATCATCGATAAGAACTGTCTTGCATATGCAGACAGCGATTCAACATAGCGTCGTTGGCCTTCAGCATAAAGTGTATCAAAGGCAAGTGAAGACTTACCTGAACCAGACAGACCGGTGATTACAATCAGTTGGTCGCGCGGGAGATCCAGATGAATATTCTTTAAGTTGTGGGTTCGTGCCCCACGAATTTGTATCGAGTCCACAGCGGTCCGTCTTTATGTGTGACAAAAGAGCCAGTGTACCTTTTGATAGGGTTTTAATGTATCGATTCAATGCGAAAAATCGGAACACTCGCACAG
>MDTB01102893.1_pt1 | contig 10247 bp, 7 predicted proteins | sample 811161 | NCBI WGS metagenome assembly MDTB01 (sample SAMN05326650, study PRJNA326480) | marine metagenome | isolation source: seawater | place: Mediterranean Sea | collected 2009
AAAATGACATCACTAAAAATAGATGCGGTGATATTTGATTTTGACGGCACTATCTGTGATTCCCTTCAAGTAAAAGAGGAGGCATTTGGAGAAATATATCGAGAATACGGTAAAAAAATTTCTGATGAAGTGATGGCCTTCCACAGAGAAAATCTTGGTGTACCTCGAGAAAAGAAATTCATTCATTTCCAAAAAAATATAGTCAAAGAAGATCATTCTGCAAATCAAATCGATAAACTATCTCTTTCATTTTCTGATATTGTTAAAGAGCAGGTCATTTCAGCACCTTTATTGGATGGTGCTTTAGAGTTTCTTGAAGATAATTACAGAATCATAGATTTTTTCTTGTCCTCTGCAACACCTGAAGACGAATTAATAGAAATAGTGACGAAAAAAAAACTGACTAATTTTTTTAAATTGACTCTTGGTTCACCAAAAACAAAAATTAATCATATTAATTCGATCAAAGCCATGGGATACAGCAATGATAGTATTGTTTATGTTGGTGATGCAGAACAAGACATGATGGCTGCTGCGGAAACCGGTATATACTTTATAGGGATAAACAAAAATAACTTTCCCAGTAATACAAATACTATTGAAAATTTATATAAATTAACAAGTGCATTACAATCTTTAACAAGTGCACCGTGAAACCAGAGAATTCTAGAGCCTTCGTATGGTCAACTCTTACTAACTTAACTAAGTTAATTTTTTCATTTATCACTCCAATAATCCTAGCTAGATTATTGGGCCCAGAAGCCTTTGGAGTTATTGCTATGGCATTTGTGCTTGTTGGACTAAGCCAAATTTTTATTGACTTCGGGTCAACGGAAGCAATAGTTAAGTCAAAGCACATAACTAAAAAATTTATTTCATCATTATTTTGGTTCAACTTTGTCCTTTGCACATTAGTTTTTCTTTTTGTATTGATCCTCACACCTTTAATATCGGAATTCTTCCAAAGAGATCAACTTAAAATTCTTATTCCGCTATTATCAGTAAGCATGTTTTTTCAAGTGGCTAGCATAATACCCACTAGTCTTTTTAGGAGAAATAAAGATTTTAGATCTATTACTATTGCAGATGTCATCTCAAGATTTTTCTCTTCTACTTTAGCTATTTTGTCAGCTATCTTTGGAGCAGAGGTTTACTCCTTAGTTGTTTTGAGTGTCAGTCAATCTTTAATTTATTATTTGGTAATAACATATAAATCCAATGCCAGAATTAATAGATATTTCTCCTTTAAGTATTTACGTCTTGTTTTTTCTTTTACTCTTTCCTTGTTGTACATAAAAGTTGTTAATCATATTGAAAGACATTCAGATAGATTATTTATAGGGCCAAATTTTGGAGACGCTACTTTAGGTATCTATACAAGAGGATTAGGCTTTCAGAAAGGACTACAAAGATTTCTAAGTGGCTCTTTTAATCCTGTATTTTTTAGCGTGATAACAAGAGAAAATTCTGAAAACTATCTGAAATCATTATTAGAACAGAGCTATCAAGGATTTTTTCTGCTTATGTATCCACTCTTTCTCTATTTTTTTTACTTTTCTGATGATTTAGTTTTGATGTTGTTTGGCGATGAATGGAAGTTTATGATTGAACTATTACCTTACTTTGCATTACTTTTTCTAATCAGGCCTTTTCAGAAAGTTAATCAGGAAATTATCAAGGCAAAGGGCAATATCTTTTTTTTGGCTGCATGTTTTACCGTATTAACTCCTATTCTAATTATTTCCTATTATTTTATGCCATCATCAGCTGGTATATATGGCTACATAACAGCTTACATACTAATAAGCATATTATTCTTAATTGCTTCAATGATTTATGTGAGGAGATTATTGCATTTAAAAAGATTTTACTTTTTTAACTTATTTCTGACTTTCTTGCCAAGAATTTTCTTCCTTACTTTGTTAGCTATAGGCTTAAAAGAGTTAGTTGATGATACTGATACCTACTTTTTAAATCTTGCCATAGCAGGTTTAATTTTCCTTTCTTTTACTCTAGGGTTTCAGAGAATCTTTGCTATGGAAGCTCAAGTAAAAATTGAAAAATTGGTGATCAAGACTTTGCGTTTTAAGAAACTAGCTTAAACAGAGTTTATATTGCTGTCTGTTTTTCCGACACTTTCCTGCACAATAAAAAGTGTAGTTCTTGTATCACAACTATAATAATGTTGAAGGAAGAATTTATTATTATTTTCTAGCCACTTCAAGACTGCTCCTTGCACTCCTTGATTTGGGTTACCTTTGTTTCTAAACCAATCATCAAAAATAAGAATAGAACCTTGTTTTATAAAAGGTGTAATGAAATTTAAAGCATCAAGAGCCGGTTCATATAAGTCACAGTCTATGTAAGCTATGGCAACCTCCTTGAGAGATAATTTGTTAGCTGCCTCCGGAGTTAATGATTCATTAAACCAACCCTTGGTGGTAGTTACTCGAGAAAGATCTAATTTTGCTTCTTTTATTTTCTCAATGAAGACTTCTTCCTCGGCCCTATAATTACCTTCAAAGTATTGAAGGGGTTGATCAATTGAAGAAGAGGCTGATAGACCTTCAAAACTATCAAAAGCGTGATATCTTATCTTTTTAAAATTATTTTCCACCGCTATCCCACTCTTTCCTAAAGTACTATTGGGTGCATAGAACATCTCGCTATAAGATTCTATTTGTTTATAAGCCTCAATAAAACTATTCCCTTTCCAGACTCCAAATTCAAGATAATCTCCACTTATTTGATTTTTTACGATGTAAGCAGAAGCCCACCTAAAGGCATTAGTTTCGTGCCAAATTCTTTCATTAACATAAGAATCTAAGAGAGATGTGTCTATGAAGAGCTTTGTAAATATTTTCCTAACTGGAGAAAGAATAAATTTGAGAGATTTTTTTATATTATTCATGCTAAGACCGATTTGGTGAGTATATATCTTGTTGCAGTAATGAATACTTTAAATTTTATTTTTAGCTTTAAATGATCGTCTATAGATTCATTATAATTCAAAAAAGAAGGAGCAAATATTTTAAATATTTTTTATGCTTTCACACAGGATCTTGATAGTTTGGTTTTGCCTATAAATTTTTTGATGATAAGAAAACATTTAATCATATTGTCATGTTGTTATTCATTTGATAGTTTCTTCTTGACTTTACTGAACTTGACTAGTTATTTGGATTTTTAGTGCAACCATCAAGAATGTTTAACTTTACATTTCCTTCAGACTTTGTTCGATACACCAATATAGTTTTTTTAGGGACATCTAATTCTTTTTTATGATTCATCATTGCAACTAATGTTTCATAAATATTTTTGGGAGGGGCAAAAGTCCAGTGATGGAAACTATTAATCCCTCTTCTTGAGCCGATATAAGACTCTTTTTCTTGATCACTTTTGAATGGCAGCGTTTTAGTGATCGTTGACCTTGTCGATACAAAAAAATTGTGGGTGCTGTATTTCAAGAGGCTATCAATTTCTTCTTTACTCAAATGCTTCTTTTTATTTAGTATATTTATTGCTAGCGAAACTTCTTTCAAAGCACTCTCAATGTTTGAAGTTCTATAGAAACCATCTTGTGGTAAAGTTTCGCCATTCTTTAAACCAGACCAATATCTTCTAATAATCTGATCGTTTGAGATCACAATACAATCTTTAGACTTCTTATCAAGAGATTTAAATGCTGAAGTATATTTTTGCCAATTTTCTTGAACTTCCAAAGATCTAGAAATCCACGAGTTTCCCAAAATAGAGATAATAAAAATGCTTAAAAAGGAAGAAGAGATAAATAATTTTATATCAGAATTTTTTATATGAAAATTAAAGGCATTAATCTTAGATCTATGTATTAATCTTAAATACAGAGTAACACATATCAAGATTTCAAATTCTTTAACACCGTTAGTCAGATGATAGCTTTGCACTGATTTCCCAAGTATTACAAATGTTAAAGGAGCTAAGATGGTGCAAAGAATCAGAATATATAGTTCAAACTTTCTTTTTAATAATAGTGATGAGATAGTTATTATTAGAAGGACTAATAAGAACTGTTTACTCTGTAAAAGAGAAATAAAATAATCTTGTAGATAAAAAACTGGATTGTATATATCTTTTAAGCCTAAATATTCTCTATGACTACTATTATCAAGATTTTCATAAAAATATAAGATAAATGGAGCCAGGACCAGGACCAAACCAAAAAGACTCAAAGCCGGCTTTAATAAATAGTTCAATCTGATTACTGAAAATATAGAGTATAAAGACATGGGTGCGATGATAACTGCAGACCAGGGATTGGTTAGAGCCAAAACAGCATGAGACATGCCATAGATAAAGAACACAGTATTTCTCAATTCCTTTTTCTGCAGAAGATAAAGGTTGGCTATAAAAATTGAGATAAGAAAGATATTATCAAATAAGGGTCTCGGGTACCTGTCCCAAAATGGAGCAAAATCTATGCAAAAGAATAAAGCAAGGCTTGCTGCCATCATGAATAAAGCTCTTGATTTGCTATCAAGTAAATTTTTGAATCCAATCAAAAAGATTAAGAAAGATATGACTTTGTAAACTATCAACATTAGCCAGGTGTATTGAAAGCCGAATGTAGAAATGAAATTCTTTTCAATAAATATAGGTAAATATGAAAAAGTTAGTCCCTCCTGATTATATATGTCATTACTGATTAATAACTTTAGGTAAGCAAAGTCAGTTACCATTCCTAGTGTTAGGAAGTAGCTTTCTCCTCCTTGAATATAATAATTGATGATGTTGACTACATAAAAAAACAATAAGAGAAGGACCCCGAAGAATATGGGATAGTAAGAGAATAAGATTCTTTTTATCAATTTCTTAAAGTATTCAATTACAATGAAAATCGCTTTTAAGTCTAACTTATTTTTTAAATAACTATGATAGAAAACTTCCAACATTCATTAACTTTTTATTTATCTAAGCATTTCTCTGTTTTTTGTTTCTTTTTAATTTTGTTTTCTATCTCACCTACTGGATATTTAAGTGGAAATGAAGAAATGTATTACGGATTGGCAAATAAATTCATTAACTTTAATTGGAATGGTGAATTTTCTTCTTTTATCGCTTCGGGCGATTATAGGTTCATATCTGACTCATTATTAGGATATATGATTTTTTTTCTGGGTTTTGAGAACACTCAGATTATCGGCTCTATCGTTGCAGGTCTTCTCTTTACCCATGCACTTACTTTATTGTTTGGCGAACTAGACATCGCTAACAAAATGGGAATCTTAGTGGTGATTATCTTCCTTTTACTGGGACAAAGCTTAATAGGAAGAGAATGGCTATTTGAAGATTTCGAAGCAAAGATATTTGCTTATTATTTCGTTTTGTTGGCAACAAGATGTTTTTTAATTGGCAATACCATAAAGTTAGCACTATTTTTATCCTTAGCGACTTATTTTCATTTACTGGTAGGTTTTTCCTGGTTTGCACTTTTTCTAATTTCGTCTTTACTGTTTTCTAGGAATTATGCTGGTATTTTTAAGTCTTTCTTAATTTATACAGTTCTTTCGTCTCCTATTTTAATTATTGCAGCTTACGGTTTCTTAGGTACAAATTTTGAACAAGATCCCGGTATACCTTCTCCTAGTTATATATATAGTTATATAAGGCAATACAAGATGGTTTTGCCGTTTTATTCGCTTTCTAATTTTTTGATCAATTGGCTACCAGGGATCTTGGTTCATATTGGCTTATTTGTGGGTATTCTTATTCTTCAACGGAAAGATAATGAAAAGCTAGATAATCTCTACTCCTTACTTAGCGTCTCTTCATTGGTATTGATTGTGCTTTTGGTAATTTCCTTTTTTGATGTAGAAGGGGTGCTAGCCAAGTTTTATCCTTATAGATACACAAGCTTACTTTTATTTTTCTTTATATTGTTCTACATAATTAATATACATTCATCTTCAACTGATCAACAAAAAAATTATGCGGACATATCTATAGTGATTTTGCTGCCTTTTTTACTTATTAATTTAGCGACGAACGCTGCATATGAATACAAAGAAATCTATATTAAAGATGATAATAAAGAGAAGCTTTATAAATACATAGAGGTAAACACAAAGCAAAATGAAATAGTTCTCATACAACCTGAACTTGAAGAAAAGTTCTTTGATTTTGAAAGAAAATTGAGTAGACCAACCTTGATTACATTCAAGTATATACCTTCTTCAAAAGAGGGGTTAACTGAATGGTATAAGAGGCGAGAGTTTAAAGCTCAAATATTTGAGAAGAAAACTATTGATAATCCTTATCCATTTTCATACATGCTCTATCGGAATGAGGATACACATGAATATACTGAGGGACAGATTATTTACAAGAATCCTGAATACGTACTATATGAAGTTTCACCCAAAACCTCACAGCCTAATGAGTATTAGAGCAAGAGTTAACCCTAAAAGATAGCCACCTAGAACCTCGTGTAGCTTGTGCCCAATTTTGGTTTTTATTTTTGTTTCTGTACTAGAAAGTTCATTTAGTAGCTTTGCATGGCTTTCAATTTTATTTCTTAAATCAATCGAATCGATAGTAACAATAAGACACAATGAAAGTGCCACACCTGAAATAGGTGAAGTGAAACCTTGAGTAAGTGCTATAGAAAAGTAGGACGTTGAAACAATACAATTATGTGTACTTGGGAAATTGCCCAGACCAATTTCAGAAAACGCTAACCCCCTTTGCTTAATTGAATTGATAATAAATTTCAAAGTTCCTGCAGAAACATATCCAACTATGGGGGCTATTAGATAAATAATAGAATTAGTCATATTCAAATCTCAAAACCTTTAGCAAGACACCAATCTATACTTTTTTTCATACCTTCTTCTAAAGTGCAGACTGGTACAAATCCAAGATCATCTTTTATTTTTTTATTTGAACAAAAAATATCCATATTTTGTTCAGAAAGTACATGAACACTCTGATTGTACAATCCTATATTCTGTAGAAGTCTATCCCCAAACCTAGCCACATCAGAAATAAAATTTGGAAGATGCAAGTTTCCATCTCTTGATTTGATAAGGAAATCTTCTTTAAGAACTTTCTTTATTGTTTCCACAATGTCTATCATATAGTAAGGCTCATCATCACTGAGCCAATAAACTTTATTATCAGCCTTTTCATTAGATGCGCTCAAAAATATTCCGGACACAATACTATCTACATAGGCTAAAGATCTTTTGTATTTTCCATCACCTATTATTGGAAACATTCCTTTTCTTATTAGCGAGAAAAATTTAACCTGCCTAGAAGGTTGTTCGGGACCATAAAACCAAGGAGGTCTCAGGATAGTTATAGGAGTGCTTGTGCCATCCATCTGAGAAATTAAATATTTTTCCATCTCCATCTTAGATTTTCCATATTTCATATAGGGATTAAAACTAGATGCTTCTGTAAATGGTTGAAGGTCTAAATTTGCTCCGAATGGCGAGTTAGAAGATATCGCAATAAATTTTTTTGCCTTATTTTCTTTAGAAGCTTTATACAAGTTTTTTGTTCCAACAAGATTTATCATTTTAAAGTCTCTGGTATAAAGCCTCGGATGAATTATTCCAGCTACATTAATCACTAATCCGTCCCGTGAAAGGCTTAGAAATTTTGAGCAATCTTCATAATTTCTGATATCCCCCTCAAAGTATTTGATATCTTTATAAGTCTCAGACTGACCGGGCAGAATAAGGCAATTGATTTCACCATCAGCTCCTAGAATATCGTCTCTCTTCTTAAGGATTTCATTTAATAACCTCTTTCCTAGCCATCCATCCGTTCCAATTAGATAGACATTTTTGTATTTATTAGACATAAATTTAGTTGAAATAGATTATCGAAGTAATCATTACAAACCACAATAAAAAGAGGCTTATGGTTATCTTGTCCCCTATAAGCATAGAGGTAGGGTCATCACCTTTGTTGTTTACGGAAACTAGTTGCAAGTATCTCAGTATACTAAATATAACAAAAGGTGAAGTCCAAAGCACTCCTTCGCCTATCGAGGCGAGGGCATAACTAGACGTACTAAAAAGGAGATAAGACATAATCGTGACACTGGCCAAGAGGGTATTTACTTGGTCTAAAAAATCCAGACTATATCCTTCTAAAGATTTTCTAGAAACTAAATTAAGACTCGATTGTTGTTCGAGATCACTTCTTCTTTTTCCTACGGCTATCATTAGCGACAAAAGACCTGAACATAGTATTATCCATGGAGATAATTCAATATTCATTTGAGTAGCGCCAAAAAGTAGCCTTATTACAAAACCACTCGATAAGATAGCTAATTCAAGAAGAGGAATCTCTTTTAAACCAAGAGAATAAAATACATTGAGGATTAAATAGCTAAGAATTAATATCATCCCCGCAAAGGTAATTTGAAATGAATATATCAAAATACAACTTAAAACCAAAAGAAAGACGAGATATGCAGATGCATTGAAAGAAGAAATTTCTCCTGAAGCCAAGGGTCTAAATTTCTTCTTAGGATGCTTTTTATCGTATTCTAAATCTTTTAGATCATTGAAAACGTAAACACATCCTGAAATTAGTATAAATACCAGGAGAGATTTGACACATATAAGTAATAACTCTATGTTGATTTGGCCTGAAAATATTAGAGGGGCAACCACAAAAGAGTTTTTTAACCATTGTTTAGGCCTGATTAATTTAATGTAATGCATCATTGGTAATAAAGTTATCAATATTCCTATAGGCTATCGACATAACTGTTCCTTGTGGATTCTTTAGTAGGGTAGTATTGATTAAAGATGAATCATTTATATAGAGCCCCTTTGTATCAAAAACTTTACCATAAGAGTTAACTACGCAATTTTTGTCTTCTCCCATTGTAACCCCTCCTAAGATATGAACAGAGGAAAGCTGGAAACCTGTTATGTCCTTTATATTAATTATAAGCGAATCATAGTTTTTTTCTTTAATGTTATGGGTAAGTTTATCTTTGACAGGTATTACTGAAGATGGGCTTGTACTTTTTATAAAATCTATCGTCTCAAGAAAACCTTCGTAAAGTTTTATCTTGTCAGATTTACTTAAATGGTAAGTAAGTATTGGCTCTTTTAGAAAAGGTATATTGTAAATTCTTCCAGAACCCAGAGAAAAGGTAGCATGGAAAACTTTCATTTTTTTCCAATGCCTAAAGATAAATTCTTTGATGGACATATTTTTATGGAAAGATGAAACTAAAAATTGTAACGAGCTTGAAGCATTTCCGATTATGAACCTAGGATAAAACTCAGTATTCTGATCAGCAACTATATCATCATTTAGTTCTTGTAAATCTTCATCGTATGATGCGATGATCTTGATCATTGGATGAAACTTAAAGCGTTTCAAAATTTTCTTATTTCTTTTTATGACCTTACTTTTCATCAGAAGGCTATTGGTAAAAACTGATCCACAGCAAATAAATAAGTTTTCACAAGAGAATATAGTGTTGCTAGCTTTAGATCCTAGAAACCATTTGTTTTCTTTAAAAAAAATCTTTTCCACCTCATAACCTAATTTGATATTTCCATTTCTTTCAAGATACTCCTTAAGTAAAGTCTCACTCATAGAATTTCTGTTTCCGTTAGAGTCAAGAAATCTAGGCAAATATGAATACTCATTAGAAGATAGCTTGGCAGCCTGCTCAAACTTTTTTGAAAATAAATTCTTTTCCTCTGGTTTATGGTGTGTCAAGGCTGTAACCTTTTTTACATATCGATCCATATCCTCCTTTGTTAAATGTTCAGTTTTATATTCGTTAGTCCAACGCAGTAGGAATTCTTCATCTGGTTCATGATAAAGGCCACTATTTATTTCACTTCCACCACCATAGCAAGCTCCAGAGGTGTAAGCCACCATACTGGGAAAGAAAGTAGAATTGATACCCCCTCTGTACCATTTTTTTATAAATTCATCTCCAGGATGTTTAGATTTAGGAATACTATGATGATTTCCTCTTTCTATTAGCAATACTTGTCCTGGGTATTTTTTTTCTAATTCTAGTGCAGTGACTGATCCGGAGGGACCTGATCCTAAGACAATAAATCTGTAATATTCGTTAATCTTTTGCTTGGATGTCTCCTTGCTATTTAGGAGCTTAATTTCTTCTTTTCCAAAAGCGTGAATTGAAGCTATTACAAATAAAATTTGATCTATTTTATTTATAAAGAAATTCAATAAAAAAAGAAAGGATCTTAATTTTGATA
>MDTB01108603.1_pt1 | contig 10247 bp, 10 predicted proteins | sample 811161 | NCBI WGS metagenome assembly MDTB01 (sample SAMN05326650, study PRJNA326480) | marine metagenome | isolation source: seawater | place: Mediterranean Sea | collected 2009
AAAATATTATTATTATTTTTACCTTTAATTCTTTTTTTCATATTATTTGATCTTTATAATAAAGATTTACTTAAATTTTTTTTATCTATTAAAGGAATTTCTACATCTCTATTTACAATTCTTTTATATTTTTATTTAATTAAAAAGAAATGATTAATTACAATCTTGCCCAAAAATTACTTCATAGAATAACTTTATCTAATAAATTTATTAAAAAAGGAATGTACGAATTCGAAAAAATTTTTTTTTTAGAAGAAAATTTAACTGAGGACCCTAATAAACACGTATTTATATCAGGTTTGCCAAGATCTGGTACTACATTACTTTTAGAGCAAATCTATAATTCAGGTGACTTTGGATCATTAACTTATAACGATATGCCTTATGTAATGTCCCCAAATATTTTTTCAAAATTTAATCATCAGCTAAATATTAAAAAAAAAGAAAGATTTCATAAAGATGGTATTTTTATAAATTTAGAAAGTCCTGAAGCATTAGATGAAATATTTTTCTCCACATATGATATTGGTAAAATTAATGAGGAAATTGTTAATTACATATTTTTAATATTAAAAAAAAAAAATAAAAAAAGATATCTTTCAAAAAATAACTCAAATTACAAAAGATTTGAAACTATCAAGAAAAAATTGTTTAATTCAATATTTTTAATACCTTTTAGAGACCCACTACAACAATCTAGTTCACTTTTAAATCAACATATTAACTTTCTAGAAATGCAAAATAAAAATAAATTTATTTTAGAGTACATGAATTTTTTAAATCATAAAGAATTTGGAAAAAATCATTTATCATGGAATAAACCAATTAGATTTAATGATTTTTTGAATTTAAATTATTGGTTAGAACAATGGTATCTTTTTTATAAAAATGTACTAAATAATTTCAAAAACCAACAAAATTTACTCTTTGTTTGTTATGAAAATTTAGAATCCAAAAGATACGTAAATAATTTATTTGATTTGATTGACATAAAACAAGATTTTAATTTTCAAAGTAAATATAAAAAAATTATTAATTTTAATATTGATAAATTATTAATTAAAGATAGCAATCAATTATACAACGAACTTAAAAAAAGCTCAGAATTAAAATAAATTTTATTTTTAAAATTTTAAAAATTTAAAAAAATTTTCTGGTATAATTTTAACTATAAACATTACTATCCTCCAATATGTATTAACATAAATGATAAATTTTCTTTTTTTAATTCCTCGATAAACAATTGAGGCACATTTCTTTGGAGATGTAATTAGTAATTTATTAGATTTTAACTTTAGTTTTTGAAAAGCTTCTGTATTTATATAACCAGGGATTATAGTAATTACATCAATTTTATTATTAAATTTTTGTCTTAAAGCTGAAAGAAAATTTATAAGACCTGCTTTTGCTGAACCATAATAAAGTTTTTTTTGTCTTCCCCTAATACCTGCGACTGCTGTAAAAACAGCTATAAAATTATTTTGGTTTACTTTTATTTTTTTTGATAATTCAGTTATTGAGATAATTATATTTAAATAATTAATATTAATATTATCAATTAGTAAATTTGGGTCATTAAATTCTAAATCAGGATTTCCTGTAAATCCTGTAAGCCAAATCACAGAATTTAAATCATTTGGTAATTTTTTAATATCTTCTAAGGTTTTTTCTAAATTTCTTAAATCATTTTCAAAAAAAAAAAATTTTTTTCCTATAAACTTATCATTATTTATATTTTTTTTAGTTTTAATCTCATCTCTACAGAATATGAAAAACTCATCGAAATCTTTTGAGAAATAATTTATTAAATACTTTGTTATATGTGAACTTCCTCCATGTATAAAAATTTTTTTAATAGTCATGTCTTTAACCTTTCAAAAAGTTTTGAAGAACTATTTTTATTGATAAATTTAGAATTACTTTTGTTAAATATTTTATTTTTTTCCAAAGTTTTAAGATTAATTTCATCTAAAACTATATCTTTTGATAAATTGACTATCAAATTATTTTTTTTTACAAAATAATTTAAATCTTTTATTAATTTATTTTTTTTTTCTTTTAGTGGTATATCCAGAGATAAAGAAAAATTACTTATTTTTTTATTTTGTGTTTCGTGGATTTTTATTATTACAAAATTTGAACAAATATTATTAAGTTCTAAGATATTTTTTAGTTGACTTATTAATTTCAATAATTGATTTTTTTTTAAATAAAAATGAAATTGTAAGAAACCATTTTTTTTAAAGACATTATTCCAGTTTAAAATTTTATTTTGTGGAAAGAAAAATTCACTCACATGTATTAATTTTTTTTTTATTAAAATATTTTTAATAAAGAACAAAAAATTAAATAATTTCAAAAATATTCTTGTATATACAAATGAACTTAAGATTTTAATAATATAATTATTTAATTTAATACTATTTTGAGTTTTGGGGGTTATTTCATTTTTATCCCAATGTTTGCCTAAAAAAAAAATTCCAGAAAAATTTTTATTTAAAAAATTTAACCAAATCACAGTATAATCGTAATTTTTGATATAATTTAAATTATTCTCAAATTTTTCAAAATTATTAAAAATAAGATTTGTTTGCAAAATTTTATTTGATTTTACTTTTTGGACTCTCAATACAGCAGATATAATAGGTCCAGTTAAACCCTTCCCTCCAATGGTCATATCGAAAATTTTTTTATTTTTATTTTTTGAACATGATATAATTCTACCTTTATGAATTATTTTTAAGGACTTAACATAATTTTTAAAATTATTATTTACAGATAATTTTCCATGAATATCATTTGCTATCATTCCACCAATAGTAACAAATTTACAACCAGGTACACATTTAACTATAAATTTTTCTTCCATAAGAAAATCTAACAATTTAAATAATTTTAAACCTGCTTGTACTTCAACAAGTTTCTCATTTTTTTTAATATTTAAAATATTATTAAAATTCTTTAAACTTATGTGATAATTTTCTCCAATACATGAGTCTCCATAAGATCTCAAATTTCCAACTATTGTATGTTTTTTTTTTAATAATTTTTTTAATTCATTTAAATCTTTTGGATAAAGAATTTTTTTCTGAAAAAAATCTGTAAAAGAAAAATTATAACTTTTACTGATCACGACAAAATAAGTTTATTAGAATTTATTGAACAAATAAAATCTTTCTTATTAAATTGTAATTTTTTTTTAACTATTTTTAAAAAATAATTTACACTATTTTGTAAAGATTTATTATAATCTCTTTGAGAAGAAATTTTATTTTTATAAATTATTGGAGGTTTTTTAAAAAAACCATTTTTATCAAATGTATTTGTTGGGCTATATACTGATACAGAATTATAATTTTTGATTACAAGTCCATTCTCAAAAAGAAGATAAACACTTTCATTGTAAGCGCTATTATAAGTTGAAAAAATATTTACCTTTATATTATTTTTTAATATAATTTGACTTGAAGCTGTATCAACACTATTTCCCTTATTAGAAGTATTGTCTAAATTAATTATTTTTATCTTTTTGATACCATAAATGTAATTTAATAAATCAATGTCATGAATTGAAACAGTCTCGAAAATGCCTTTCTTGTTATTTTGTTTCTTTGATCTCCAATTTTTAGGATAATCTATTTTTTGAGCAAATCCATGTGAAGTAATAAAGCTACCATAAATAATTTTACCTAGTTTTAGAACTTTTGTTTTTTTTAGAACCTCTGAAAGTAATGAATATCTCTTATTAAAATTAAAATAAATTTTTTTATAGTTCATTTTTTTCAAATGGTTTAAATCTTTTTTTGTTGTTACTGGTGGCTTTTCACAAAAAATATATCTATTGTTAGATAATAATTTTAAGTAATTAAAGTGAGTTCTGTTTGGAGATAGTATGAAAATTATATTGCACTTTTCTAGTTTGTTAAATTCTATCTCATTAAAATATTTTGGTCTGTCCGGTTTATAAACATAAAATTTTAATTTTTTTTTTTTTAAAATAATTTGAATTCTTTTTGAATGTTTACCATCACCAATAATACCTATTTTCATTTAAAACATGCACCACATCTGTCACATGGATTAAAATCATGTCTTTTATCATTTAAGTGACTTGTTCTTAATTTATTAATTACATTATTGTTCCAAATATTCTTAATATTATCTTGATTTACATCTCCAAAACTTAATTTACTTTTATAATCGGCATCACATGGGTTTACTTTGCCATCAAACCAAACATACATACGATCCCATAAATTTTCACAAGGATCATTAATCTCCTTGTGAACCTGATTTTCATATGTATTCCATCTTTCAAATGGATAACTAGAGGTTACATGATCGCTTCTTTTGATCCAAAAATTTTTGAATTTTTCTCTATTTAAATTTTTATCAGCATCTATTCCTGAAACTCTAATTTCAGTATAATTTTCTTTATACATTTTTCTGATTTTAAATAATCTATCTACATTAACTAATATTTTTTCAAAGTTGCTATTTTTTCTTAGACGCTCATATTCTTCCTTTTGATAATGATCTGCTGAAATAACAACTTGGGTGATTTTATTTTTAAAAATTGAATGTGCTATTTTTTCACTGAGAAATGTAGCGTTGGTATTTATTTTTATTTCAAATATATTCTTTTTATTACCAAGATAATCAAGCATATCTACAAAATTTTTATGTAATGTTGGCTCTCCTCTGCTTGCTAAAGTGATTGCACCAACTCCAAGATTGTCTGCCTCGTCTACAACTTTTTTAAATAAACTCATATCCATTACGCCCATATATGGTTTTTTTGTAAAAGATTTATCTGTTTGAAAACAAAATGGGCATCGTAAATTGCATGTAGATACTGGTTCAATTAAAATGTATGGAGGATAACCAATATTAATTTTTTTTTTTCCACATTCTAAAAACTTAAACCTAAAAATAATATATTTGATTACCTTAATAGGATTTTCCCAATTATTACTTATATAAATTTCTAGATGCTTATTAATTGAAAAATTTAATTTTTTATTTTTTTTCAAATTTTCTAAGATTGCAGTAGCAAACTTATCTTGAATCTCTAATATATATTTTTCTATTATTGAAATATTTTTTAAAAGATAATCTTCAATTTTTTTTTGATCAACATCTTCTGATATTGAGTATTGAGTTATAAAACCAGAGCCTAATCCAATTGGAACTAGATTTTTTTCCATTTTTTTATTTTAAAATACTTAATGTTTTTATAAATAAATAACTTATCAAATAATTATAAATATAAAATTGTTTAAATTTTTCATATTTATATAAAAGAACGTCTAATCCTTTAAAACTAAACGTAAAATTTTTAAATTTAAACTCTTCGTTATTTGCCATTGAACCTGATAAATATTTTAGTTTTGAACCACCATCTACCCAGTGAACAGAATATTTATAAGCACCAATTATTGATTTGGGTTTAAGATTTTTTTTTAATACTAGTCTCATAACCTCACTATGATTTTTTGGCTTATAAATGCAATTAAGTTTTTCATAAACTCTTCTTCCAATAATAATTGAAGGCTTTCTCCAGTAAACAGACTCAATTCCAATTAATGAGTTAAATGTTATTGCTTTCTCACACACTTTAAGCACTGAATAAGTATCTACTTTAGAACTTGGTGGAATAACATGAATATTATTGGCAGGATCATGAAGATTAAAAACTTTTTTATGATAATTCCAAAAAACGTTGCTTAAATTAGGATGACATTTTATCCAAAAGAATATTTCTTTATTTTTTTTTCTTTTGATTTCATCTGATATTTTTTTGATAGAGTCAAATTGATCTTTATAAATAATTTTATCATATTCACCTCCTAGTGCAGCATATTCATCTTGAGAACTTGTAAAATATACTATGTTTCTTTTTTTTTTGTCCCAATTATCTGGTAAAGAATTTATCTCCTGTTTTAATACATATGATGAAGTATCATCCTTTATTTTTCTTTGATATTTATCTCTAAAATAATTAATAGCTTTTTTTGAATGAGCTGATTTTTTCCACACTCTATCAATATCTTTTGCAAAATTATCAATATCACCAGGTAAATGATTTTTAAATTTTCTGACACTTTTAGTATTACCACTTTCGAAAAATTCATTAATTTCAATATCAATGTTATTTTTTTGGGCAATTCTTACAACGGGTCTATATTGATTATGTCTTCCATTAAATAAAATTATTTTACTAATTCTATTTTTTTTTAAATATTTAGAAAAAAAATCATGGATCGTCAAAGACGTGACAAGTAATGATCTGCAAGAAGATTCAGATAAAAGACCTTCAAAACCATAATCACGAGTTAAACCTAAATAGCTAGAATACACCGATTGTCCAATATCACTATTTTCGAATTTAAATTTTTTTAAGTTATTTGGGCTAGAAAAAATTTTATTATTAAAAGATTTAGAATTTATTTTTATTTTTGGCGTATAAATAATATTAAATTTTCCTTTTAACTTTGAAATACCTTTTGTTTTATTTTTATTACACAAAAGACAAATTGATTTTTGAGAAAAAATATTTTTTGAGCAAGCATATCCTTTATGACCGGCACATAGAATAATATCTAATTCAATTTTTTTATCTAAAATCAATTGACATCTAGATAGTATCACTTCGAATTCAGGATGATTGAGACCAACTGGAAGATAAACAGCTACTTTTGCCATCTAAAATTTATACTTTTTTTTTCTTGATATTTTTTTTTTAAAAGCTTTGCCTCAGCCATATTTAACATGACATGTCCTAAAAAAATGTGACATTCTTGTATTCTTGCAGTATCATTGCTCGGAACTACTAATAAAGAATTCTTATCCTTTAAAATTTTTTTTACTAAACCACCTTTTTTTCCAAGTAAACACAATACTTTTATATTCTTTTTTAACGCAACTTTAATTACTTTTAAAATATTTTTTGAATTTCCTGAGGTTGAGATGCAAATTAATAAATCATTTTTGCTTCCCAGACCTTCAAGATTTCTAGAAAAAATTTCTTCAAAGCTATAATCGTTTCCACAAGCTGTCAATGTAGACGTATCTAATGCTAATGGTATCATTGGTAAGGAACGTCTATTAACTTTTGGATTTAATCTAACCAAAAATTCAGCTGCAAGATGTTGGGCATCAGCTGCGGAGCCACCATTTCCACAAATAAATATTTTTTTATCACTATCTATTGTTTCCTTTATTTTATCTGAAAACTCCTCAATCTTTTTATCAAAGGTTTTAAGTTTTTTTTTTAAACTTATAGAGTCGTTAATTGATTTTTTAAAATAGTTCATATTTTGTATATATTAATTCTTATAAAAATGTATATATAAAGTTAGGATTACTTAACATAAAATAAATTAAAGATGAAAATAATTATAATTGCTGAAATTGGTATTAACCATAATGGAGATTTAAATCTTGCAAAAAAAATGATTGAGGCCGCAAAAACTTGTGGTGCAGATTTAGTTAAATTTCAAAAAAGAGATATAAATTTAGTCTACACTAAAAGTTTTTTAGAGGAACATAGAGATAGTCCTTGGGGCAATACACAATTTGATCAAAAAAATGGGCTTGAATTTGGTGAAGAAGAATATGATGAAATTGATTCATATTGTAAAAAAATAAATTTAGGTTGGTTTGCTTCAGCGTGGGACCTAAATAGCCTTAAATTTTTAGATAAATATGATTTTAAATATCATAAAATAGCTTCTGCAATGATTGTTGATACAAAATTTCTTGAAGAGGTCGCTAAGAGAAAGAAGCATACATTTATTAGTACTGGAATGAGTAATGATGCGGATATAGACATTGCAGTTGATATTTTTAGAAAAAATAATTGTCCTTTTGAGTTAATGCATTGTGTTTCAGTTTATCCTTTTGATGCAAAATATTCTAATTTACAATTAATAAATATAATGAAGAAAAAATATAATTGTAATGTTGGGTACAGTGGTCATGAAAAAAGTGGACTAGCAATTTCATATGCAGCAGCTGCACAAGGAATTTCATCACTAGAGAGACATTTTACTACTGACAGAACTCTATATGGTAGTGATCAGGCTGCATCTATCACAACTGAAGGTTTCTCGAGATTAGTTGGTGGAGTTAGGTTAATTGAAGATGCATTTAATGAGGTATCAAATAAAAGTATATTAGATATTGAAAAACCAGTTGCAAAGAAATTAAGAGAACATATTAAAAATTAAAAAAAATGGATAAAAAAAAAGAGAAAAACAAAAAAATATATACTACTGATGGTAAAGTAAAAATTATATCTAATTCTGAAGAAGATATAAATTTAAAACTTTCAAAAATTATTGGTGAAAAATTTGTCAAATATAGAGAACAATGGGATCTTGCAAATAAAATGGAGTTGGTCACTGATTTTCCTTTATTCCTTCATTTGGATATGAATCAAACATGCAACTACAAGTGTCCTCACTGTATAATAGGGACACCTTCTGAAGTTTCAGAATATTATGATGGTGAATTTTTAAAATTTAAGGATTACAAAAAAATTATTGACGAAGGCTCTGATTATGGTTGTCCGTCAATCGAACCACAAGGAAATAATGAACCATTTTTAACAAAAAACTTACATGAGTGGATTTATTACGCTCATAAAAAAGGCTTCATTGATATTATGCTTAATAATAATGGTTCAGCACTTACAAAAAAAAGAGCTGAACAAATCTTAGACTCTGGTTTAACCAGGCTTAGATTTAGTTTAGATGCAGCAACACCAGAAACTTACTCAAAAGTAAGGGTGGGAAGCATTCCTTTAAATAGAGTAATTAAAAACATTGAATATGTTTTAGAACTTAGAGAAAAAAGGAATTATAAACTTCCAATTATAGGTGTAAGTTTTTGTGTTATGAAACACAATGAACATGAATTAGAGGATTTTATTAATTTTTGGAAAAACAAAGTTGATATAATTGCCACTCAAAGATACTTACCACCAATTCCAAATAAAGATGGAGTAGCACCTGAAAAATATAAAAATTTTTATTCTACTGAACAATTAAATGAACCTGGTATAGAGGAATTTAAATGTGTTCAACCCTATCAAAGAGTTATGATTAAAAATGATAAAATTACACCATGTTGTGTTAGTTTTAATAAAGAGCTTGTATTGGGTTCAGTCCATTCCTCAACAATATATGAGGCCTGGCATTCTGATAAGATGAATGAAATCAGAAAACTTCATAAACAAGGAAAATACTATTTAAACAAAACATGTAGTGATTGTGTAAATTTATATTACCCAAATAACAAAGCAAACAAAAAAATTAACGCTTTAAATCAAGTGCAAACTTAAGGGTTTTTATACCATTAAATAAATTCAACGAATTGTTTATCTTTTTATTTTTTTTAACATGAGTTAAAAAAAATTTAACCTCATCCAAAAAGAGATCATTCCTCTTAAAATTGAATCTAATTTTTTTTATATTTTTTTGATTAAGATAAGTAATTGTATTTTTATTTAAATCTGCCTCAATTTTTTTATCTTCATATATTAAAGTAATAGCTCTTTTTTGAGGTACCTCATAATAATTTAAATTAATATTACATAAAATTTTAGTATTTCTTTTTTTTATTTCAATTGATGCTAATAAAGTATCTTCAACATCAAGTTGTAAATTGGATACTTTTTTTGAAACACTATTTAATATCTTGATTTCATATTTTTCAAATAAATGCATTAAATAATCAATTTCATGTATCTGAGTTAAGACTACTCCACCACCTAATTTTTTTTTTGCTGCGTACATATTTTTATAACTTTCATACTTATGAAAATTTTTTATATTTTCACCATGGTGAATTAATATCTGATTTAATTTTCCATACTTTTTGTTAGATAAAATTTTTTTCAATTTTTTTATTATTGGATTAAATCTTAATTGAAAACCAATCATAGAAATTACATTATTAGAATTCAATGCTTTTTCTAAAACTGATATTTTTTTTATACTAGATCCTAATGGTTTCTCTACAAAGACATGAATTTTTTGATTTATAATTTTTATTGATTCTTCAATATGTAGACTTGTGGGTGAACATATAAATGCAGCATTTATTTTATATTTATTTAAATTATTTAGATTTTTTAAATAAGTAATACTATATTTTTTTTGTGTATCTGAGTTAAGACTACTCCACCACCTAATTTTTTTTTTGCTGCGTACATATTTTTATAACTTTCATACTTATGAAAA
>MDTB01162399.1_pt1 | contig 10247 bp, 8 predicted proteins | sample 811161 | NCBI WGS metagenome assembly MDTB01 (sample SAMN05326650, study PRJNA326480) | marine metagenome | isolation source: seawater | place: Mediterranean Sea | collected 2009
AATTTTCTATTTCTGATTGCATTTCTTCAGAGCTCTTTTCTAGATTACCTTTCTCTGATTCAACTGCACTTATTCTTTTTTCTAATTCTTCTATGAGTAAATTCTTCTCTAAATTTTTATTTAATGAATCATTTAATTTTTTTAACGTCTTAGAATGAATATTAATTGTTTCATTATATTTTTTTTCTATTTCTAATAATGCATTCGAATATTTACTAAGCCTATCAAAATATTCTTGTTCCTTTAAAAATTCAATTTTTTTAAGATCTTCTATCTCTTTATTTAATTTTTCAATTTCTTTTTTATACATTTATTAATTTAACAAATAAGGGAACTCTGAATTAAAGGATATATCATATCTTAATTTTTCACAAAGTTGTATATAGGAATTCGAATTATTAAATTCATTCAAATATCTTTCTGGAATATCTCTTCTATTTCTTGGTTTTATTATCTCACCACATCTTCCACTATCACCCGACAAATTTATTAAAAAAGCATTTTCTTGGCATTGATCTGAATACTCTATCTCTAATAAATCAGCAATCTTCTTTACGATTATTTTTGGTTTCAAACAAAATTCTTCGTAGTAAATAATTGGAATATTTTGCATAGCATTAATCATAATTAATGCTCTTGAACAATATTCATCAAAATTATTAAATTGTATTTGATTATGCCATTTTTGATTTTGTAACGAAAGCCAAGAATCTAATGGATGTCTAACAGTTAAAACCTGCAATAATTTATTTCTATCTGAAAATATCTCGGTTAGAAGTGAATTGGATCTTGGAACTGGTCCAACAAAAAAATCTATATGTGAATGATTTCTAAGAATAAGTGTTTTATTGGAACTGCAAATCTTTTTATTTAATTCCTCAATAGCACCTACAAATGCTGCGATACAAAAACTAGGGTCTTTTTTATTTCTATTAAGACTTAATTGTTGTATTATATCAGTTGGAAGATAATCTCTTTCATTTGTATTGGAAAGTCTTAAATACGCAAATGGATGAACTTCGCTTAAGAAAACGATATTAGGCAAGGCGGCTAAACATTTTGAAATAATGGTGCCGCCGCTACAAGCCCAATGATTAATAATTCTAATTTTACGATTAATATTTTCCAAAAAATTCTTAACTATAAAATGAAAAATATACTCACTAGAAATGCTCTCCAACAATCTCAACTTTTTGTTTGACTTGAGAAAATCTTTGAGCACATTCAGTGAATGAACTCCATCCACTTCCTAAAAGATGGTTACATCTTGATAGGAGAATGACATCAACCAAAGCGTATTTTAAACTAAGTTTATCTCTACTATTGCTTAATGATGGAGAATTAATAAAGTCCACCTTTCCAGGGAATCTATTTAACATATAATCTATAGATTTTCTATTTGAAGCAGAGATAAAAAACCTTAAATCATTTTTTTCTTGAATTAGTAATTTCATTTTTTCGACAAAATTTTGAGGTTTTGATTGATTTCTATGTTTCTTTAGAATTTGGTGTGAATCATGATTCCAATTTGACATCTGTTCTGCATCTAAATCTTCCCAATCATCTCCATCATATCTAATGTGAACTCCAACATGATTATTAGTAATATTAATTTCATCTACAATTTTCAGAACATCATTTGATAATTTTAGTCCTGATAAAAAATTATTTTCTTCTCTCCAGTCTTTAAACTTACTTTCCAAAACACTAGAAGAAGTGACAAAGATATCTAAGTCTGTTTCAGTATTAATTTCCTCACCCTTATGACTATAAAGTTCATTCTCCATATATTGATAGCTTCTTAAATCATGTAACTTATTTAGTAAAGAACTATTAGTAAAAATAAAATCAGATGTAAGATTATTATTTTCAAAAAGATCAAAAAATTCGGCATTGAAATGCTCATCTTTATCCCAACAAATTACTAAATCCCTTCCTGAATTTTTTGCAAGATTATATGCAGATGCAATTACTCTCATTCTATTTCCCAAACCATGCATGGGTTTTACAATTAATTTTCGTATTTTGTTTGAAGAGTTTTTTTTATAACTTTGTATATTAGGACTTGTAAAGTCTTGTAATTTTAAGAGATTCTTATCAACAGAATTTTCATTATGAAATAAATAATAGAGAGAAAATTTAATTATATTTTCGAGAGTTACATCGTTTTCAATTTGCGCAATTTTATACCTATCAATTAAATCCGGGATTAAAAGGTTGATTGGAACAAATCCATTTGGATCATAAGTATATAAAATTTGAAAATATTCCTTAGTGGCATCTTCATTACTTGTTTGTTTCCCAAATTTTTTGTAAGAATATTCTCTTTTTAATAATATAAAAGTCTTTAAATTAGACATCTCTTTAAGCAACAAATGCTTGGGATTATTGTTAATTATTTCTTTTTTTTCATAACCATTTTCATAGACAATATTGCCCCAATCATAATCATATAATTTGACAAGGTTTTCATTCCTCCTAATTAAAAAATGAGTAAGTTTGCAATTTAATCTATCAGATAGTCTGTTTTCTAAACTAACGCTTTGATTTACAGTTCTAGTTTCCTCTGATTGACTTATATGTTGAATATATTTAGAGTCAATCACCTCAAATCTTAAAGAATGATCAAATAATCTTTTATAAATATCAGAGTCATCCCAACCATAGGTAGTGATTCTCTCATTAAAAAAACCAATATTTTTTAAAAGCTTGGAACAACTTATAAAAGCCCCATTAATGTGAGCCTGATCCTCTGAAGCAAAACGCCAACTAGCTTTTCTAAAAGAACTAGTAATACATTGATTATTTTCTAAAAAACCCTTTTTTATAAAATGATCACAATCTAGCTTTACAGTGTACTTAGTTTTAACTTGTGATAATCCAGAGTTAAATGCCCAAGTTAAAATCCACTTATCAGATTCATATCTATTAATTTTTAAGAGTGACCTTATAGAGTCATCAAAATCTTCATGTTTTATAATTTGATCAGATCCCCAATCTACAATAATAATTTCAAATGGATCTTCTTCGGCCCAACTTTTAATTACCTCTTTAAGATTAAAAAGACGATTTCTACATGCTGTGACTATGGTAAAGTTTTTAGAATTAAACTTTTCAGACATAATTTTTAGGAATTAATTTGAAAAAATGTTTAAAATTAATTATCTTAATTAAAGAATTCATGTATTATTTTAAGTTCATAACTTGTTTTTCAATCCACTCGTAAGTGGAATTTATTCCTGCTTTTAATGAAGCTGAAGGGCCCCAACCAAGCTCTGATTTTATTTTATGATTATCAGAATTCCTGCCTCTTACACCTAAAGGCCCATCAATATGAACTTTTTTTATTGTCTTACCTGCGATGTCTGCAATAAGATCAACAAATTTATTAATAGATATCATTTCATCCGAACCAATATTGTAAGGACCCTCTAAGTCCGATCGTAGTAACTTTAGGGTTCCTTCAATACATTCATCGATATATAAAAAGGATCTTGTTTGTTCCCCATCACCCCATATTTCGATAGACCCCCCATTATCTGCTGCAGCAATCTTTCTACATAAGGCAGCTGGTGATTTTTCTTTCCCGTTATTCCATGATCCCAAAGGACCAAAAATATTGTGATATCTTGCTATCCTACAATTTAAATTATAATTTCTATTATATGTTAGGTAAAGTCTTTCTGAAAACAGTTTTTCCCAACCATACTCACTATCTGGAGCAGCAGGGTAAGCACTGTCTTCTTTGCAGTTCGGATTTTCTGGCTCTAATTGGTTATATTCAGGATATATGCATGCACTAGATGAATAAAAAATTCTATTAATATTCCTATTTTTGCATGCCTCTACAATATTTAAATTTATCGTAGCAGAATTGTACATTACATTAGCATCATTTTCGCCAGTAAAAATATATCCAGCACCACCCATATCAGCAGCCAGCTGATATACTTCATCAAATTTTCTATCAATAATAGAGAAGACAAAATTTTGAGAGCAAAGGTTTCCAATAACAAAGTCATGTGCTTCTGTAGGCTCATATTCTGGAAACTTTAGATCAACCCCTCTTACCCAACAACCTTCAGAAACTAATTTTTTTATCAAATGATGACCAATAAAACCTCCTCCTCCAAGTACCAATACTTTCTTTGTCATTTAAAAAAACAATATCTTATTTAAAAATATTAACATATGTTTTCATTCCATAAATGGGATTTTTAGTTAAAGAAAATTAAATTATGTATTTATCGTGTGAGAAATATAAATGGATATTTTTTAGAAAAATATATCAAAATGAACAATGGAATAATCGTTTAGAAATCTGAACGAGGTTTTTATGTGATATTTCGATAAAAATCTATAGCTAAATCTAATCCCTTATCTAAACTAGTTTTTGGCATCCAGCCAATTTTTTTGATTTTAGATATATCTAATTGTTTTTTTGGGGTACCATCTGGTTTATTAATATCCCATAATATTTTTCCCTTAAAACCAATTTTATCGCAAATAACTTCAGCAAGTTCTTTTATAGAAATATCATTTCCAGTTCCAACATTTAAATATTTTAACTCACTCTTATTGGGTTTCCAATTTTCCAATATAAATCGCGTGGCATTAGCTAAATCATCAACATATAGAAATTCTCTAAAAGGTGCTCCACTTCCCCAACATATTATTTCTTTTAAGTTTTCCTTAACTCCCCCATGAAATTTACTAATCATGGCAGATATTACATGACTATTCTCTGAATTATAATGATCACCTGGGCCATAAATGTTTGTTGGCATTAGTGAAATTGCGTCAAAATCATATTGTGAAGCTAAAGCCTCGCACAATTTTATTCCCGCAATTTTTGCAATTGCGTAACATTCATTTGTTGCCTCTAGTGAACCTGTTAATAATGATTCTTCCCTAATAGGTTGATTTGCAAACTTTGGATAAATGCAACTACTCCCAAGAAAAAGAAGTCTTCTGACACCGCTTTTCCAAGCACCTTCAATAAGATTATTTTGTATTTTTAAATTCTCTAGTAAAAATTCACTTGGATTCCTAGAATTTGCAATTATCCCTCCAACTTTTGCAGCTGCTATTATAACTATATCTGGTTTATTTTCTTCATACCATTTATTTACTTGATATACGTCAGTTAAATCGAGTTTTGACCTTTTTGAAATAAGTAATTTTTTATAACCATTTTTATAAAATTCCCTCAATATTGCTGAACCTACCATTCCTTTGTGCCCAGCGATAAATATTTTATCTTTTTTATTTATCAGTGCCATATTTATTTAATCTAGAAAAAGTAATGACTTATTTGAAATTAGGAGGTTGTTCAATTTATCTATTTACTTTATATCCACTTTCAATCAAAAAAGCTTCTTTTTGAGTCTCTTTCTTATCATTTTCAACCATTTCAGTTACCAATTCTTCTAAAGTAATCTTTGATTACAATCCTAGTTTTTCTTTGGCAAATGTTGCATCTCCTAATAAGGTATAGACTTCTGTAGGACGAAAGTATTTCTCATTAATCCTTATAACATTTATGGGTATCTTTTCTCCTCCTAATTTCATTAATACCAACCCACTCCCTGCCCTTTTTATAGATCCCCAACTAAGCTCTTTTGCAGTGATTTCGTTAAAACTTCTTTCACTCTCCTGTCTGCCTGTGGCAATAACGAAATCTAATAGTTTTTCTTGCTGTAGCATCATCCATTGCATCTCTACATAATACTTTGCATGTCCTCAATCCCTTAAAGAGTTTAATTTACCCATATAAATTTCTTTTTCTAATCCCGCATCTATTCTTTATAGTCCCCTACTTATTTTTCAAGAAACAAATGAATCTCCCCTCCTTGGAGATTCATAATTAAACAAGATTCCATTACATATAAAATTTTTATATGCTTCTCAACAATTTACTATTATCAAGTAAGCATACAATTTGGGAGCCACTTTAGGAGTTCTAAGATATAAAAGTATGGATTCCTTTTGTGGAATATCTTGTACTAAATCATATGATTAATTTGTACCAGCCTGATAAAAATTCGTCTTTTTATTTAAATTCAATCACTTAATATCTTCAAGAATTATTAATGCTCCAAGTGCATAGCAATTAGCTGAATATTCAGGACTTTCAAAGCTAACAGCAACATAACTTTGGGCTCCCAAATTGTAAATTTCATCTAGGCTAACACTTTCTATATTCTTGATTAAATTTGTGCTATTACTTAAATCTACATAATGAATTATTAGTTAAGGTTTATTTGTGTGTGGATTTTCATAAATTTTATAAATTCTCTCGGTATTAAAACTACTTGATCTACTTTTTATACAATAAACTTCATAACGCTTATTAATTAAAAATTCTGCTAAGTGACTATCACCCTAACTGTAATACCTGTAATTAAAGCTCTCTTCAAAATTATTAACTTTATTGTAAATTTTCTAATAATAATATTTGAGCATATGATAAAAATTCTCCAAAAAATTACTTTTTAATAATTTACAATTTAAATCAATAGCGGGTTTTTATAAGGAAATTAACAAATCTAAAATTCTTTTTTTTTGACACTTTAATTTAAGGTGCCATCTCCTACTCTCCAGAGATTTAGTCCACTTTTTAATATTTTCTTTGAATCAACTATTGACCTTGAATCAAATACCCATCCAGGAGATTTCATCCAATTTGCAATAACGCTCCAATTTATTTTTGAATATTCTTCCCATTCAGTCAATATCACTAATGCATCTGTATCTTGAAATAATTCTTTATCTAAGGAAAATTTTTCCCATTTTTTCAGATTATTGAATTCTTTACTCTGATTACATAACAGATATTCTTTAAAAGATTGTCCAAGATCAATACTAATTTGCTTTTTTTCAACTTTAGGATCATGTATTCTTAAAATAGCTCCTTCAGAAAGTAAATCTTTGCAAATTTGAATAGCAGGAGACTCACGTGTATCATTTGTATTTGCTTTAAAAGCAAAGCCTAATATACCAATTACTTTTCCTCTAACACTATTAAATTTGCTCATAATTATAGAAGATAGTCTTTTTTGATTCCAAGTATTTAATTCCACAACCGATTCCCAAAAGCTTCCAACTTCTGGGAGTCCAAAATGATTAGCGAGATAAACAAGATTCAAGATGTCTTTTTTAAAACAACTACCCCCAAATCCTGGGCCTGAATTTAAAAACTTTTCTCCAATTCGACTATCAGTCCCAATGGCCCTAGCAACCTCCCTGACATCAGCTCCTGTATTCTCGCATAATGCTCCAATTGAATTAATAGAACTTACTCTTTGAGCGAGAAAAGCATTCGCAGTTAATTTAGCTAACTCGCTGCTCCACAAATTGGTATAAATTATCTTTTCTTTAGAAACCCAATTTCCGTAAATTTCTCCTAGAGCTAATAGAGCTTTTTTATTGCTACCTCCAATTAAAACTCTATCTGGAAACTCAAGGTCTTTAATAGCAGATCCCTCAGATAAAAATTCAGGATTGGAAACTATATCAAAAGTGGGAGATTTAATTGAGCTCTTTTGTGATTCAAGAATTCCTTTGATTAATTCTCCGGTTCTAACTGGTAAAGTACTTTTCTCCACAACAATTGTGTGCCCTTTTGCATATTTAGATATTTGTTTAGCACAAGACTCTACGTATTTTAAATCGCTGGCTTTACCAGCACCTTCTCCTTTAGTTTTTGTTGGAGTATTCACCGATATAAATATTAGATCAGCCTCAGAAATGCCATTATTAACTTCATTAGAAAAGATAAGATTTCTTCCTCGACATTTTCTTATTATCCTTTCTAAACCAGGCTCGAAGATAGGAAGATTTGATAAGTCATCACTATTCCATGCAGAAATTCTATCCACATTGACATCAACCACATTAAATATGATATCCGTACATTTATCTGCGAATACGGACATGGTAGGGCCGCCTACATAGCCAGCACCAATACAACAAACTTTTTTAATTTGAAGAGACAAATCTTGTGGAAATTTTATTTCATTAATAAATTAATTGTACTACTAAAAATTTTCACATCTTATCATTAGTTAATAGTCAAGAAAAAAAGTTTAAGTTCTTAAACTAAATTGAACATTATGTCCCAAGCCATAGAAATAATAAACAATATTGATCTAATAAATAAAATAATTGATTTAATTAGAAATGCTAATAAGGCAATAATGGAGATTTACAATGATGAGTTCAAAAAAGTAATAACTAAAAAAAACAATACACCATTAACTCAGGCGGATTTAGCTTCAAATAAAATCTTAACCCAGGGCTTAGAAAAAATCTTTCCAAATATTCCTATTGTTAGTGAAGAAAGTGAAGATTCTCTATCAATTCCACAAAAACATAATATTTTTTGGTTAATAGATCCCTTGGATGGAACAAAAGAATTTATTAATAGAAATAATGAATTTACTTCCAATGTTGCCTTAATTGAAAATAATAGGACAACACTTGGATTTGTTGGAATTCCCTCTAAAGAATTGATTTATTTTGGAGGCAAAATGTTTGGATCAAAATGTATTAATAAATTTAATCAAAAAAATAAAATAAAATACAAATCAAAAGCTGGGATATGCAGAGTCATAGCTAGTAAAAGTCATTTAAATGCCGAAACTAAGAATTTTATAGAAAAAATTAATATGCCAATACAACTCATACAAGCTGGTTCAAGTCTTAAATTCATAAAGATTGCTGAAGGCTTAGCAGATATTTATCCGAGGCTAGCTCCTACAAGCGAGTGGGATACAGCAGCAGCTCAAGCCATTTTAGAAGGAGCAGGGGGGAGGGTATTGCAATTAAACGACGAAGACATTATTTACGGAAAGAAAAATATACTAAATCCTTTTTTTATTGCAAAAGGTATTACTTAAGATGAACAAACAATTTATTTTTACTTAAAATAAATAAGAATCTTATATTCATAACAATTCCTAACACTCAATGAGAAGAATACTTGTTACAGGCGGGGCTGGTTTTATTGGTTCACATACATGCTATTCACTTTTAGAAAATAATTATGATTTATTTGTGATTGATTCTCTTGTTAATAGCAATGTTCAATCAATAGAAAGAATAAAGAAAATGTTTATGAACAAAAAAATTAACATTTCAGAAAAATTAAAATTTTTTAAAGGCGATCTTAGAAATAAAAAATTTATAGACAGTGTTTTTGAGAAAGCAAACGAAGTAAAAAAACCTATAGAGGGAGTGATACATTTTGCAGGCCTTAAAGCTGTTTCAGAATCGGTATCTGAACCAATACTTTACTGGGAAAACAATGTAATGGGAAGCTTTAATTTATTAAAAAGTATGGAAGAAAATAACTGCAAAAATATTGTTTTTAGTAGTAGTGCTACTGTATATGGGAATACTAATGATGATTTATTAAAAGAGTCTTCTAAAATTTGTCCAATAAATCCGTATGGATCTACCAAATTAGCTGTAGAAAACCTGTTAAATGATATTTCTGGAGATGGCAAAAAAGAATGGGGAATAGCTATTCTGAGATACTTTAATCCAATAGGGGCTCACCAGACAGGATTATTAGGAGAAAATCCACTTCAAAGACCAAATAATATTTTTCCAATAATTATTAATGCTGCTTATGAAAATAAGCCGATGAAAGTTTTCGGTAAAGACTGGCCTACTCATGATGGGACATGCATTAGAGATTACATACATGTTGTTGATCTAGCAGATGGACACGTAAAAGCACTAAACTATCTTTTTGAAAAAGAAAGGGAATTAATCACATTAAATATTGGAACTGGTAAAGGGATTAGTGTTCTAAAATTAATTAAAACTTTTCAAGAAATAAATAATGTAAAAGTACCGTTTGTTTTTGGAAAAAGGCGAGAAGGAGATACAAGTAAATTAGTTGCTGATAATTCGAAAGCTAAAAATATATTAAATTGGTTTCCACGAAACTCCTTAGAAGAAATGTGTATAAGCGGATGGAAATGGAAATGCTTAAACCCTAATGGTTATCAAGATTAAAAAAGTATTATGTTCGAAATAAATTCTACAAAAATAATAAATATAAATTCCAAATCTCTATCAGAAATTAAAAAATTGAATTTACAAAAGTTGGGGCTTAAAAAATTTCAAGATTCAAATTTTTTTGAATATAAGAGTAATGTATTTAAGGTCTTATCGTATAAAATCAGAACAAAGATAATTTTTGCAATTTTTTTTAAAGAAAATAATATTTATATTGA
>MDTB01230334.1_pt1 | contig 10247 bp, 20 predicted proteins | sample 811161 | NCBI WGS metagenome assembly MDTB01 (sample SAMN05326650, study PRJNA326480) | marine metagenome | isolation source: seawater | place: Mediterranean Sea | collected 2009
ACGCTTACGGGGCCGGCAACCATTATGTGGAATCGGCGTCACATCACGGATGGATGTCACGTTGAACCCAACTGATTGCAGCGCACGCAGGGCAGACTCACGTCCCGAACCCGGTCCTGAAACCTCAATCTCAAGCGTCTTCATGCCGTGCTCTTGGGCTTTCTTGCCCGCATCTTCAGCAGCAACCTGGGCGGCATAAGGAGTCGACTTTCGGGACCCCTTGAAGCCCATTGCACCGGCCGTTGACCACGAAATCGCATTGCCTTGGGCATCGGTGATGGTGATCATGGTGTTGTTAAAGGTCGCGTTGACATGCGCCACACCGGAAGTGATGTTCTTTTTTTCGCGGCGACGAACGCGCCCGGTCGGTTGCTTGGCCATGGTTTCTGTCTCTCTTCAATCCTGGACCCGGAGGACCCTGTTACGCAAAAACGCTGTCGTAAAATTATTTCTTCTTGCCGGCGATCGGCCGTGCGGGGCCTTTGCGGGTCCGCGCATTGGTGTGGGTTCGCTGACCGCGGACCGGTAAACCTTTCCGATGCCGCAGACCGCGCAAACACCCAAGATCCATCAGGCGTTTAATGTTCATTGCGGTTTGCCGGCGCAGGTCGCCTTCAACAACAAAATCGCGGTCAATGAAATCACGCACCCGCCCAACTTCGTCCTCAGTCATCTCGTTGACTCGGCGCTCAAACGGAATGCCAATCTCACTACAGATCCGGGTTGCCGAGGTCCGGCCAATCCCATGAATATAGGTTAAGGCGATTTCAACGCGCTTTTGCGTTGGAATATTTACGCCTGCAATGCGTGCCACGTCCCTTACTCCTCACATAGGGCTAAATCAGCCCCCATACGACAACCACCAGCTGTGCCTATCGTCATTTCCAACAAGGTATGTGGTGACGCTCGATGCTGCTTTCCGAAACGCGGGATTATATTGCCCGCCGCCGACAAGTCAACAACCGTGTCACCACCTACCATTAACGTCGTCCACCTACCAGCGTGCCGATCTCGGCCGACACTTGATCGATTGCTGCCATCCCATCAACTGCTTTCAAAGCCCCTTTAGACTCATAAAACGGCAAGATGGGTGCCGTCTGCTGCCGGTAGACCGACAACCGATGGCGAACTGTCTCTTCATTGTCGTCGCTTCGATCGTTACCGTTTTCCTTGGCCCGGGTCTTGATCCGGTCAACCAGAATCTCTTCGTCCACCCGCAGTTCAATGACGTGATCAATGGTCAAACCTTTATGGTTCAACATCGAATCCAGGGCCTCTGCCTGACCGACCGTCCGCGGAAAACCATCCAGGATGAAGCCGTTCACACAATCAGCTTGGCCGATCCGATCCTCGATCAGTGCAACCATAATCTCGTCAGGCACAAGATTGCCCGCATCCATGATTTCTTTGACGCGGAGGCCGAGCTCGGTTCCGGCGGCAACAGCTTCCCGCAGCATATCACCCGTCGACAGCTGGACGATGCCAAAAGCCGACACTAAGCGCTTCGCCTGGGTGCCTTTGCCAGCGCCAGGAGGGCCCAACAGGATTACGTTCATCCGCGTTTACCCCGTAGTTTAGATTTCTTAACCAGACCCTCGTACTGATGGGCCAGTAAATGTGATTGAACCTGCGCCACCGTATCCATGGTCACCGTCACCACAATCAGCAGACTGGTTCCTCCAAAATAGAACGGCACAGAATATTGACTGATTAAAATTTCCGGGAGGATACAGACCGCTGCGAGATAGGCCGCCCCTGCAACCGTTAACCGGGTCAGCACATAATCCAGATAATCGGCGGTATTCTTACCAGGGCGGATGCCGGGAATGAAGCCACCATATTTGCGCAAGTTTTCGGCTGTTTCGACCGGATTAAAGACAATTGCTGTGTAGAAGAAGGCAAAGAAAACGATCATCCCAATGTAGATCGCCATATACAGCGGTTGCCCCCGGCCCAGCATGGCAGCAGCCGTGCCCAGCCATTCCGGCCCTGAACCACCGGCAGCCGAAAATCCTGCCAAGGTCGCCGGCATCAACAGAATGGAGCTGGCGAAAATTGGCGGAATAACACCGGCAACGTTCAGCTTTAACGGCAGATGTGAGCTATCGCCGCCGAACATTTGGTTGCCCATTTGGCGTTTTGGATACTGGATCAAGATGCGGCGCTGCGAGCGCTCAACAAAAACGATGAAACCAATGACGATGACCGACATGACCAGCAGAAGGACTATCAAAATCGCTGATAAAGCGCCGGTCCGGCCGAGTTCAAGAGTCCCGGCCAAAGCGGACGGCAAATTCGCCACAATACCGGCAAAGATGATCAGTGAGATACCGTTACCGACGCCGCGTGCGGTGATCTGCTCACCCAGCCACATCAAGAAAATCGTGCCGCCGACAAGTGTGATCACCGCTGTCATGCGGAAGAACATGCCGGGATCAATCACCGGCGAGCCCTGGGAGGTGGAGAAATTCTCCAAACCAACAGCAATCCCATAGGCTTGCACTGCCGCTAAGATAACCGTCAGATAGCGGGTGTATTGGTTGATTTTTTTACGGCCAACCTCACCCTCTTTTTTGAGCGCCTCAAGATTGGGAGAGACTGCAGTCATTAACTGCATGATAATGGCGGCGGAAATATACGGCATAATGTTGAGGGCAAAAATCGTCATTCGCCCCAGCGCACCGCCGGCGAACATATCAAACATACCCAAGATGCCGCCTTGGGTTTGCTGGAAGACTTCGGCCAAGACGGCGGAATCAATCCCCGGCAACGGAATATAGGTGCCAAGGCGATAAACCACCAAAGCCGCCAGCGTGAAAACGATCCGCTGTTTCAGCTCTGATGCTTTGGAAAACGCCCCAAGGTTCATCCCCTGCGCCATGCGTTCCGCATTTGAAGCCATGACCTAGTCTTACCCTTCCGCTGCTGCAGGTGCCGCAGCTCGGGTAACGGTTACCGAACCACCGGCTTTTTCAACGGCCTCAACGGCCGCTTTGCTGGCGCCGGCAACGTGGATCTCAACTTTCGCCGTCAGCGCGCCTTTGGCCAACAAACGAATACCATCACGGCCACGCTTACCAAGGCCGATGGCCCGCAAAGCCGCGGTATCGATCGGCTTTTTACCATCTAACTGTTTGGCATCAATGGCCTTTTGCACATCGCCAATATTGACAACCGCAAACAGCTTACGAAAAATGTTCGTGAAGCCACGTTTCGGCAGCCGCCGATTGATTGGCATTTGCCCGCCTTCGAAGCCATTGATGGCAACGCCTGAGCGAGATTTTTGGCCCTTTTGGCCGTGGGTTGAGGTCTTACCCATGCCAGAACCGCTGCCGCGGCCCACGCGCTTGCGCACTTTGCGGGCACCCGGGTTATCGCGAAGGTCATTAAGTTGCATGTCACGCGCTCCAGCTCAAACGGCCTCAGGCCGCCATATCAAAGGTTATTTCGAGGTCTCTTCGACCCGCACCAAATGATGCACTTTGTTGATCATCCCACGCACCGAGGGTGTATCTTCCAATGTGCGGGTGCGATGCATCTTATTCAAGCCCAGACCAACCAAGGTTTGACGCTGATATTGCTTGCGCCCAATTGGACTGCCGATCTGGGTAACGGTTACCGTCTGGGTTTTCTTGGTAGCCATGGTTTCTTCCCTTCTCGCCCTTAGCTGGCAGCTGCAGCAGGTTCGTCACTGCGCTCAAACAGGTCAGCAACTTTTTTGCCGCGTTTACCAGCAATCGAGCGTGGCGAGTTCATGTTCTGCAGGCCTTCGAAAGTTGCCTTGATCATATTATGCGGGTTTGATGTGCCCATCGATTTGGCAACGACATCCTGCACCCCGAGGGCTTCAAAAATCGCCCGCATTGGGCCACCTGCGATGATACCGGTACCGGATGGTGCCGCCCGCAGCAGGACCCGACCGGCACCAAAGCGGCCACGACCGTCATGGTGCAAGGTCCGACCTTCCCGTAAAGGAACCCGGATCATGTTGCGTTTTGCCGATTCAGTAGCCTTGCGGATCGCCTCAGGCACTTCCCGTGCCTTCCCCGAGCCATGGCCAACACGGCCGCGGCCGTCACCAACCACAACAACCGCTGCAAAACCAAAACGCCGGCCGCCCTTGACCACTTTGGCAACACGGTTAATGCCAACTAATTTCTCAATCAGTTCCGGCTCTTCGCGCTGGCTCCGGTCTTGTCTTTCGCCACGTGCCATAAATCAAACCCCTTGGATCAAAACTGCAGGCCGCCCTCACGGGCGCCGTCGGCCAGGGCCTTCACCCGACCATGATAAAGATAAGCACCGCGATCAAAGAGAACGGCTTCGATCCCCTTGGCCTTCGCGCGCTCGGCAATAAGCTTACCGACAGCCGATGCAGCATCCTTGCCGGCACCGCTTTTCAGCTCATCACGCATGCTCTTTTCCAGTGTCGATGCAGCAGCCAAGGTAACGCCTTGGTTATCATCAATCACTTGCGCATAGATATGCCGCCCGGAACGGTGAACCGACAGCCGTGGCTGGCCGTTAGCGCGCTTTTTTAAAGCCCGCCGATTACGCAGCTTGCGCCGCTCGAATAGTTCTTGTGTGCTCAACATCGCTCAGGCCCCTACTTCTTCTTGCCTTCCTTACGAAGGATTTGTTCGTTGGAATAACGAACGCCTTTACCCTTGAAGGGCTCAGGTGGACGATAAGCGCGGATTTCGGACGCCATTTGGCCGATTTTTTGTTTATCGGAACCGGAAATAGCAATCGCGGTCGGACGCTCACATTTGACTGTGATTTCCTTTGGGATCGGATAATGCACCGGATGGCTGAAGCCAAGCGCCAAAACCAGGTTCTGACCCTCAACGGCGGCCCGGTAACCAACCCCACTGATTTCCAAATTTACGGTGAAGCCTTCGCTGACACCGGTCACGGCATTGGCAATCTGACTGCGCGTGGTGCCCCACATCGAGCGCGCTTTTTTACCTGCGTCCCGCGGCGTGACAGTTACCACACCGTCGGCGATATCGACCGCGACTTCCGGCAATAACGCCACCTGTAACTCGCCAAGCTTACCCTTGGCGGTCACCATGTCGTTGGCAACCTCAACCGACACCCCATCAGGGATTGCCACTGGATATTTACCAATTCGTGACATCAGCCAACTCCATCAAAATACGTGGCAAAGGACTTCGCCGCCAATATTGGCAGCGCGTGCTTCAACATCTGACATGACACCACGTGGAGTCGACAGGATGGCAATACCTAAACCGTTATAGACACGTTTAAGATCGCTGATCCCTGAGTAGACCCGCCGTCCTGGCGTCGACACTCGTTTGATTTCACGAATCACAGGCTCACCATCAAAATACTTCAGCTCAATGGTCAGTTCCATCATACCGCTACTGAAATCGGTACGGCTATAGCCACGGATGTACCCTTCGCGCTGAAGCACATCGAGCACATTACTGCGCAACTTTGACGCTGGGCTGTTCACCGTATTATGACCGGCAGACTGGCCATTACGGATCCGTGTCAACATGTCCCCAAGAGGATCGCTCATGGTCATTTTATGTTCTCCCCTTTACCAGCTCGACTTGACCAGGCCCGGAATTTGGCCGGTCGAACCAAGCTCGCGCAAAGCAATCCGCGACATTTTAAACTTGCGGTAATAGGCGCGTGGACGGCCGGTTACTTCGCAGCGATTACGAATTCTAATTTTAGCGCCGTTACGTGGCATCTCGGCCAGTTTCAAGCGTGCATTAAAACGCTCTTCCATTGGCAGGTCCCGGTTATCGGCAATCTCTTTCAAGCGGGTCCGTTTTGCCGCATGGGCGTCAACTAAACGCCGGCGGTTCTTGTCTTTCTGAATCGCGCTTTTCTTGGCCATTCTCGAATACTCCTGGCGATCACTTGACGAAGGGAAAATTGAAGCCACGCAACAATTCACGCGCTTCGTCATCGGTTTTCGCCGTCGTTACGACGATAATATCTAAACCGCGAATGGTATCGACCTTGTCATAGTCGATTTCCGGAAACACGATTTGTTCCTTGAGGCCCATGGCGTAGTTACCACGGCCATCAAAACTGCGCCCATTCAAGCCCCGGAAATCTCGCACCCGCGGCAGGGCAATGGTGACCAAGCGGTCAATGAATTCAAACATCTTGTCACGCCGCAACGTGACCTTAGCGCCAATCGGCATGCCCTCACGAAGCTTAAAGCCGGCGATTGATTTCTTCGCCAATGTCACCACCGGCTTTTGCCCTGTAATCCGGGTCAAATCATCGACGGCAGCTTGGATCTTTTTGGAATCCTGAACCGCTTCGCCGACGCCCATGTTCAAGACGACTTTTTCAAGCCGCGGCACCTGCATCACGTTGGCGTAACCAAACTTCTCCAGCATTGCCGGTTTGATGGTTGACTTATACTGCTCTTGAAGACGTGTCATTTCACTTCAATCCCTGATCGGCACTTAGGCATCAATCACTTCGCCGGAGCCTTTGGCGAAGCGAACCTTGCGGCCATCATCCAGTTGGCGATAACCAACCCGTGTCGGTTTATCGGTCTTCGGGTCCACATGGGCGACATTCGAGATATGCAATGATGCTTCTTTCTCGACAATGCCGCCTTGGCTCCCCTGCGTTGGCTTGGTGTGGCGTTTAACCAAATTCACCCCTTGGACAAGCACCCGGTTCTTTTCCCGCAAAACACTTGTCACTTCGCCAGATTTACCTTTATCGCGACCGGTGGTGACAACCACCTTGTCGCCTTTCTTAATTTTAAACTTCTGCGCCATTACAGCACCTCCGGTGCCAAAGACACGATTTTCATAAAGGACTTACCGCGCAACTCACGTGTCACTGGGCCGAAAATACGTGTGCCGATTGGCTCGTTTTGCTTGTTAATCAAAACTGCAGCATTGCTATCAAAGCGAATGGCCGTGCCGTCAACCCGCCGAATCTCTTTTGATGTCCGCACGATAACCGCACGATGAACATCACCTTTTTTCACCCGCCCACGTGGGATCGCCTCTTTCACCGAGACCACGATCACATCGCCCACAGCGGCGGTTTTCCGCTTAGAGCCACCAAGAACCTTGATGCACTGCACACGGCGGGCACCTGAATTGTCGGCGACTTCAAGATTGGTTTGCATCTGGATCATAAGATTACTCCTTCAGCGCCAAATCAAGTTGCGTCGGCGGATGCATCGGCACCCACAATGACTTCCCAAGTCTTACGCTTGGATATCGGCCGGCATTCTTGGATGCGCACAATGTCGCCTTCCTTGAAGGTATTGTCCGCGTCATGCGCCGCAAACTTCTTCGACCGGGTGATGAACTTCTTGTAAAGCGGGTGTTTCACACGTCGCTCCACGCGAACGATCACGGTCTTGTCGCTTTTGTCGCTGACAACAGTGCCTTGCATTATTCGCCGTGGCATTTCTACTCACTCCTCACTCGAACCCAACCGGCTCAGGCCGACGCCTGGGCCTGATCCTGTTCATGCAAAATCGTCTTAATCCGCGCGATCTCCCGGCGCACCGAGCGCGCCCGGGTGGTGTTTTCCAATTGGCCATTGGCCTTTTGAAAGCGCAGATTGAACTGCTCTTTCTTCAAGTCCAACAGGCTCTGTTTCAACTCATCCTGAGTTTTAGAGCGGACTTCTGTTGCTGCCTTATTGGCCATCTTACTTCCTCCGTCGCCAGCTGGTGCTATTCGTCACCAATGCGCGCGATAATCTTTGTCTCTAACGGCAATTTCGCCGCCGCCAAACGAAATGCTTCACGGGCCAGGTCACCCGGCACACCATCAAGCTCAAACATCACCCGCCCCGGTTTCACCCGAGCGATCCAATATTCCGGCGCACCCTTACCTTTACCCATCCGAACTTCGGCAGGTTTGGTCGACACCGGCACATCAGGAAAAATCCGAATCCAGACACGGCCAGCCCGCCGAATATGGCGAGTAATCGCCCGCCGCGCGGCTTCGATTTGACGCGCTGTAATTCGGGCAGGGCTTGTTGCTTTCAAACCATAGGCACCGAAGTTCAGCACCGTCCCGCCTTTGGCGTTGCCGTGAATCCGGCCCTTATGGGCTTTCCGAAATTTTGTGCGCTTTGGACTAAGCATTACTTAAAACTCCCCTCCAGCCTGATCAGCGTTTCTGACCAGATTGTTGGTCATTCAGGCGCTTATCCTGCGCCATTGGATCATGGGCCAGGACCTCGCCTTTAAACACCCACACCTTGACGCCGCAGCAGCCATAGGTGGTTTGCGCCGTTGATTCGCCGTAATCAATTTCGGCCCGCAGCGTATGCAACGGCACCCGGCCTTCGCGATACCATTCAACCCGCGCAATCTCAGCACCGCCCAGACGACCACCACAGTTGATCCGAATGCCTTCGGCACCTAAACGAATGGCCGACTGTACCGCCCGCTTCATGGTCCGCCGGAAGGCAACCCGACGCTCTAATTGCTGGGCAATGTTATCGGCCACCAACTTGGCATCAATCTCCGGCTTACGGATTTCGACAATATTCAAATGCACATCGACGCCGGTGCGCTTTGACAGCTCTTGGCGCAATTTCTCGATATCTTGGCCTTTTTTGCCGATCACCACCCCTGGACGGGCTGTATAGATTGTGATCCGGGCCCGCTTTGCCGGTCGTTCAATAACCACCCGGCTGACGCCTGCCTGCTTCAACTTGTCGAACAGGAATTTACGGATGCGAAGATCCTCATGCAGCAAATCGGCATAGTCGCGGCTTGCAAACCAGCGCGAATCCCAAGTCCGATTGATCCCGAGGCGTAGCCCGATGGGGTTTACTTTATGACCCATTATTCTTCCTCCTCGCGCTCACGCACGACAACTGTGAGATGCGCAAATGGCTTGCGAATCCGCCCCACCCGGCCACGTGCCCGCGGCCGAAAGCGTTTCATCACCATACTGCAGCCAACCGACGCTTCCTTGACGAACAACCGATCAATATCGAGTTGATGGTTGTTCTCCGCATTGGCGATTGCAGATTGCAGCACTTTACGTACGTCGTCCGAAATCCGCTTCCGCGAAAAAGTTAGGGTTGCAAGTGCCTTATCAACCGCCAAACCGCGGATCATTTGGGCAACGACATTCAGCTTCTGCGGACTAACGCGGACGTTGTGTAAAACCGCTTTGGCTTCATTATCGTCCAATTGCCGCACCAGTGCATTCTTTCCCATGGCGTCCTCTTTCGTCCTCAGCGCCGGGCCTTTTTATCGGCGCCATGGCCGAAAAAAGTCCGGGTCGGCGAGAATTCGCCAAACTTATGACCGACCATGTCCTCGGTTACGAGCACAGGGACAAACTTGCGGCCGTTATGCACGCCGAAGGTCAAGCCGACAAATTGCGGCAGGACAGTCGACCGACGTGACCATGTTTTGATCACATCACTGCGACCGGAAGCGCGCGATATTTCTGCTTTTTTCAGCAGATAACCGTCCACAAACGGTCCTTTCCATACGGATCGAGCCACGACCCCGCTCCTTTCCTACTACTTACGCCGGCGCCGCACGATAAGGCGGTCGGTTTTCTTATTGCTGCGGGTACGTTTACCCTTTGTCGGTTTACCCCAAGGGGTCACCGGATGGCGACCGCCTGAAGTCCGACCTTCACCACCACCATGTGGATGATCGACCGGGTTCATAACGACACCGCGAACATGCGGCCGGCGGCCCAACCAACGTGAGCGACCTGCCTTACCAATTTTAATATTCTGCTGATCCGGATTAGAAACCGAGCCAACAGTGGCCATGCATTCTTGACGGACCATCCGCACTTCACCGGACGTCAGGCGCAGCAGCGCATAGCCACCATCCCGGCCAACGAATTGCACATAGGTCCCAGCCGAGCGTGCCAATTGCCCGCCCTTACCTGCCTTCAGCTCAACATTATGGACGATGGTACCGACCGGGATGTTGCGCAACGGCAAGGCATTGCCAGGCTTAATATCCGAACCTGGACCGGCGTAGAGTACATCGCCCGATTTTACCCGTTGCGGCGCCAAAATGTAGCTTTGCTCGCCGTCCTCATAGGTCACAAGGGCGATAAATGCCGACCGATTAGGGTCATATTCCAAACGCTCGACAGTCGCCGCCATACCGAATTTCTGGCGCTTAAAATCAATCAAACGATAGCGACGCTTATGGCCGCCGCCGCGGTGCCAGGCCGTGGTCCGCCCAGTATTGTTACGGCCGCCGGTTTTGGTCAAACCTTCGGTCAGCTTCT
>MDTB01053028.1_pt1 | contig 10246 bp, 10 predicted proteins | sample 811161 | NCBI WGS metagenome assembly MDTB01 (sample SAMN05326650, study PRJNA326480) | marine metagenome | isolation source: seawater | place: Mediterranean Sea | collected 2009
ACTAAAATATTGCGAAAGATTTCGTAATATTTATTATAACCAAATAAGATTATTTGATAGTGATCGAGTTTTCCTAGATGAAAATGAAATCCTAACAGATAAAGATTATATCATTTATATTATGCCTAATCATCTATAATTTATCGTGATACACCAGCTGCTAAAAATAAACCGCCTACAAGAATTAACGATAGATTAATGATGTATAGTAAACTGTATAAGTAACTGAATTTTCTTTTCCATGAAGCACTACATTCACATTTTTCAGTTCTTAACTTGTTAGTATATCTGTATAATATTATAAAGAATGGCACATTAATTATAGCGCCAATTAATGTTAAAAATCCTCGGAATAATTTATCATCGGTCAATGATAATGCAAAAACAAGTGTGCTTATTAATGCTAAAACTGGAACTGTGTTATCAATAAAATTCTTTGAACTATCTTGAGAACAATCACAATCTTTATCCAATGAATCGACAAATGATAGAATTGTGCTTAAAATCATCAAATATATACATAATCCAACTAATCCAACTACTTTCATAATAATATATAGTTTTATTTTTTTTAATTCGATCTTATGAAAAAAATATGATAAAAAAAGTCATTATTATCAACGAATGTAAAGTTTTCAGTATTTTACCTATTTTTGAATTTATTGTTATATCTCCAAATCCAACCGTGCTATGTATAATTGCTGTGAAATATATGTAATCTAATGGTGTAATAACATAGTCTTCATCTGAATTATTAATTATAATATCATTGGGTTCCAAAAGTGTATAATAGAGACCCAAAAAAATTAAATATATATATACATTCAATTCTACTAAAAATAATTGTCGAGGAATAATACTCATTATATCTTTGTAATGACCTGGATTATTCAAATAAGATAACATATAAATATTAAAAATAAAATATTACAAAACCATATTTTTACATTTAATCATATTATTTCTTAAATAGCAAACAAGAGATAAACGTGTAAAATCTTTCGTTTTTCCCTTTAATTTTGTATTGCTATGCCATTCGTGAACGTCCATAGCCAAAAAATCTCCATTTCTAACATCCACTCCAACTCCATATTGAGGAAAACCTGTATATCCACCTTCATAATCTCCATCTTCTATTACTACTAAATTACCAAAACCATCTTTGTAGTCACCTGCGTCTTTATGAAGTGCAGTTTGCCAATTATAATTAATAGTGACTGTTGAAAAACATGTATCACCAATACAAAAATCAGGTGTTTCGTGTGCTCTATCATATTGAAGTTTATGATTATGCGGAACAAGTTGCTTGAATTGTTTATCTATACAAGATATCAATGGTTTTACCTTTTCCCATTTATCCACTTCTTGAGATGTAAAAGCAGTAGTCCTACATGGTGGTCCATCTTTACCAAGATTTCTATCTTTTTTATCAAAAAATCCTATAATATTACTATGTGATAGATTACTAAAACTATATTTTAAAAAATTATTACTCTTTTTTGATCTATAACCAATTATTCTAAATTTACTAACCTTGGAATCTTTAAATTGGTCCTTATCATTGGCATAACTCGGCAACTTTTTAAAATCTATTACGCCAGCAGAAGCTCCTCGGTTATCATGTATTTTCATTGCTGCTTGTTTAAGATTATCCATTCCTAACTTTGTTAAATTATTAGGTAAGACACCTTTTCGGAATCTAAGCAATAAATGTTCGTCACCATTATCGTCAACTCTATATACATCACAATCACTTTTTATAATATGATCATATGTATTTTCATCAAAATATTCTCCTTCTTTAGATTTCATATGCTCGTCAGAGTATTTTGGTTTTAGAAAAAAAACTTTAACTTTTTTATTTTTGGTTTTATTTTTCCTTTGTTTACCTTTAACTTTTTTGGTTTTATTAGCCATAATATAATAAAAGAAATATTTATTGATCGCGAATAAACATCAATATTTCCGCATAGTCTTTATTAGTATATTCGAGGATTCTGGGTTGTGTTTTCTTTAGAAGTGTCATCAACATCTCATTTTGTTTAAAATATTCCCGGGTAATATCTTCAAGAATATTTTTATGTGTGTCATCCCAATCAACTATCATCTGCACTTTAAGTTTCTTCATGTTTGTCTTAGTTCCTGTTTTCTTAGCAAGAGCGGCGTCATCTCCTATATATGATTCACTTTCAGGATCGAATAATCTTTTGTATGAAATATCGTCGGATTTCTGAGCTTGATAGGCATGTTCGATTGTTTTATATTTAATTCCTTTGTAGATGAATTCATTATCTGTATTATGCATAGTAATAGTTTTATATTTCTTCGACTTATTATTGAATCGGATCGGCGTTACATTAACAGGTCCAGGAACACTTACTTCATTATCTGGCTGTGGCTCTGACTTAGGCTTTGTTTTCACAACATCATAGACTAACTTACCAATTATAGATATTTGATTATCACCATATTCTTTACGGACACCAATAACAGATATATAAACTTCTTCGTTTTCCTGGATAGAATTAAAATTATCATCTTCTAAGTGATGTTGCTTAGCTATCAATACATTTAATGCACCGTCACCACTATAGGCAACTATACCCATCTTGTTAATATTTTCAACAGTGCAATTAAGAATCATTCCTTCTTTTGGATCACATATATCACAATTATATTCAACATTATATAGTATATCTCCGTTGAAATGATTCATCATCATTGAGCCCATGCTCTTTTTTACTACTTCAACACTACCCGGTTTTACATATCCTTCGCGAATACATTTACCTTCAACCATCGATTTAATTTTTTTCCTTAATGTTTCAGTAACAGAATTGTTGATTTCTCTGGCACCAAGTGCAACCCGAATAGAACAACGATTAGTAAAATAAAGACTATCCATTATTACAATATATAATATAAAATATTAAAGTAAAAACAAAATCAATTTTTAAATTATTTTTTTTTATACAATTCTCTTTCAAACGTTTCTTCTACATTATAAAACCAACGGTTATCATCTTTTGAATCATTTTCATATTCTCGTAATGTAAGCTCTACATCTAAGCATAAGGAAGGTTTACCAGGAAGTTTTTTTCGTTCGTTTCCATATATATTAGGTTTAGACTTAAGATATTCCATAAATTCTATTATTTTCCCCTTTTTCATACCCTCATTGCCACATATACTTCCAGTCTTTATTTGTGTGCCTTTTTTACCTTCTTTTAATTTATCACGTATTTTTAATACAATTGAGCCCTTTTTAATCTCTAGATAACCTATTAATTTATTAGGAGCATTTTCATTTTCCATTATATCGAATAATGTTCTGTCTAGTGAACGTTTTACTGATTCTGATGCTGGATTATTATCTTTATCATAATAATTTATTACACCATTTTCCAATAGTTTATAACCATATATTTCATTTTTATTAACGTGACTAGGATTTATATCTCTAGCAACATATAATAAATTCTTGTCAACCATTGAAATATATTTTTTGTCTTGGGATTTTAAGGCATACAATATAACTGATTTTTTATCATTATAATAATCATAGCAATAGACATCTCTATATTTATTAAGTAAATTTTTCATACTGTTTTTCTTATCTTGATTCAGATTTTTATCATTATCAATAATAAATACTTGATTATTGTATATATCATCAAGTTTTGTTTTTATCTTTCCTATATTATCTACTTTTTTTGTTTTATAAACACGTAGTTTATCTTCAAATACAGCATTGGTAATGTTTAAAGCTCTCTTTTGCTTCTTAGTATTTATTCTCAGATCGTGGAAATTCAAAGTCACATTTTTCTTATTTTCATGAATTTTGTAGTATATATTATCCTTTTTTCGCAATACATATTTACCATCAATATATTCATCATTTTTTACTATCAAATCAATAGAATTATATAGTAAATCTAAATATTCATCTTGGTAAAGTTTTAAGAATTCTTTTTGTATATTCTCTATATTAATAACCTTATTCTTTTTGAATATATCTTTTAACATATCAAGTATATCATAATAATAGTCCCCCATGATATTATAGTCATATGTCGAAGCATCCATTTTCTTATTTTTCATAAATTCTTCCCCATAGCACTTATAGTCGCAATCCATATACAAACATTCGCGGGACTTATCAACATCATTTAATGTAATACTATGTTTAGTGCCTTTTGATGTCAGTATTTCAATAGGTTCACTATATAAATCATTGTTATAGATATTATCTTCTTTGTTTAAATTGCAATCAACAGCATTCTTTCTCAATATATTTGTCACGTAAGCCATTTTTTTTGCTTTTTCTTCTGCTACTCTGTAGAGTTTTAAATCAATAGTCTCAGTTTCTTCATGTGGAGTTTTAGTCTTGATTGATGCATAATGATATACTAACACATTCCTTTTCTCTAATGGAAGTGCTATATGAGAACAATTTCTTATTGCACGACCTACGACTTGATCCAATTTATTTAAATGATGCCATGGATCTAAAATATGGACTTCACGGATGAACTTAAAATCCAAACCTTCAGCAGCCGATTCACTACCAATAATAATTTTTACCTTTTCACCATTAATATTCTCATTTTCTATAGCTAAGTATTTTTCATAAGCACGTGATGACAACTCGTTATCTCCGGTTATAAGTAGATATTTATTTGAACTTTCAGGTGTAGTTCCCATTAAATTCCCAGTAAAATTATTGTAACCATTGTTCTCTAATGCCAGAGCTAATGGTAATATACCTGCATAAATGAACTGTGAATAGATGAATATTATACCTTCACTAGTTTTTATGTTTTTTAATATTTGAGATAATTTCGCTGAATACTTACTAAGATTTTCTGGTTCAAACATATTTCTATTTTCATCACTTTTGAAATCATACAATTTACCGGTTTTTTTGAAAATAGAATCGAAGCCTTTTTTGGATGTAATAGAATTTACAGAAACATCTTCATTACTGGGATAAATAATATTGGATGCCATCATTCCCGATAAATTAAATGGACCGAATGATTGATCGTCACTTTTAAACTCCAATTTTCTATAGTTTTTAAGCTGATGATCTTTCATTACACATCCAATAATTTTTAGATCACTTATTGGCTCCACGTCAGTATCATTCACATCTTTCAGTGGGAATCTTTTGATAAGTAATTTATCATCATAAATATCAGGATATAGTTTTTTGGGGAATTTAATGGGATGTTCTCCTCGCAGATAGGAAATGTAGCCACGTGAAATATCTTTTAATAACTCACGCCCTCCTTTTTTGAGAGAACCATTTTTTTTGAATATATCTCTTATTTCTATGGTATCTCTTTTATCATTCATAAGAAGTAGATTTAAAAGGAATATAATCTCAGTAGCATTATCATACATAGGTGTCGCACTTAATAATACCAACTTAAGATTTATTGCATTGGTAAGAACTCTTTTTATAATGGGTGGTAATACCTTCATTTCTTTTGATCCGGAATTTTCTTTGATATTGTGCACTTCATCAATAATCATTACACTATGTGAAAACATTTTTTGTATTTTCTTTTGAATAATACGATTTTTCATAGAGTCACTAATACCTGGTGTAGAAATATTTTCCATCTTTTCAATCATATTAGCAAATTCACGATAACCGTAAAAGCTATATTTATTTTTGATTAATCTTTTAATTCTATTATTTACTCTATCATAATCTTCTGGTGTTTTAAGATTATTAATATCAACATTCAATAAATTCATATACTTATCTCGAGTGCATTGATCTCTAGGCATTCCTTGTTTGAGCTTTTCTATATTAAAAATATTCTTTATGAAATTAGCTTTAATACTTGGATTCAATAATATTATGACTTTCTTATCCATCTTTGATAAGCGATCCATAAACTGTTCTGCTATGGATATGGAACTACATGTTTTACCAACACCGGTTCCATGATAGAGAAGAAGACCATTATAATTTGTATTTTCAGATAAATATTTTTTAAGAAATTTCTGGTTAGGTGAAAGTTTGAATTTACAGAGTTTTTTAGTTATTTCATCAATTGATAATGAATTATCTAATGGTGGTATTTTATCAATCAAGAATTCCTTCTTATTGAATAATTTTCTATTAAAACTAGAGTCCTTAATTGATGGATATGTATCTATTAATGGTTCTTCTTTGGACTTTGAAACATGTTTTTTGAACGCCTTCAATTTAATATTATCTTCTTCATCCAGAGTTTTTTTTTTCAATATTGCTTCTGAAAAATCAAAAATATCTTCATTAGAATATCCATCAAGATTTGCCAATTCTTTTTCTACTAATTCTCTTACTTTTTTTTCATTTTCTAATTTAAGCTTACGAAGTTTTTTTGTAGTCTTTGACATTTAAATAAAAAAGATATAAAAATTATGTTAAAATACAATTAATCTGAGTTAACAGTTCCTTTTTTTCCAAATTATAAGGTCTCATTACATTCAAAGCTGTTTCATAATCAAACCATTCTATTTTACTTATTTCGGTAACTTGATGTATATTATTAACATCAATCTTAAACGAAACTGCTTCATTATCATTCAATGAAGCTATATAGTAGTTGTGTTTGTATTTAATATTATTAGTGCCGTGAAATGTTTCAGAATAATAATTTATAGAGTCATAAAGTGTAATTGATTCCTTTTTTATTCCTGTTTCTTCTTCAAATTCTCGGAGAGCACAATCGAGATCACTTTCATAAAGATTTCGACGCCCTTTGGGAAATCCCCATTCAGGAGTATAATATATAATCTTTGTATTAATATTGAGTTCATCTAAGTCGATAAAACTATTGTTTTTGCAAAAATATCCAACTTTGAGATTATAAAATTTTTTTTTAGAGTTTTCATATTCATTGAAGTATTGTTTCTTTGTTTTATCCATCCATAATTCATTCCATAATTCATCAAAATCATTATCGACAATTTTTTTACGCTCTTTTTTAGTCATTATAGAAAACAATTTCTTAAGATATTCAATGTTATCTTCATTATATTTTCCCCTCATAAACTCTACAAAACCCAATGTGTCTTTTCTTTGGACCATCAAATACTCCATTTTATTACCTTTTTTCCTATATAAAATTACTCCTAAACTTATTATTGGAAAAAGGCAATTTTTATATAAATGTCCGTGTTTACCGCAATTAGCACAGTAATAATCTTTCATATTCTTAATTTTAGTATTTGTAAGGTTTTAAATGTTTTTTTCGTATATTTATATATAATGGATCCGAAACTATGGGGACCGAAACTATGGTTTATAAGTCATGCTGTGGCATTTAATTATCCAGACAATCCTACTGAAGAAGACAAGATAAATAATAAAATGTGGTTTGAACTTTATAAAACTATTATTATGTGCGAAGTATGCAAAGAACACTATACAGAATATACAATTAAGAATCCAATTGACGGCTTTTTAGATTCTAAGAATGATTTAATAAAATGGGTATGGATGCTCCATAATGCAGTAAATGAATCCATAGGTAAAAATACATGGACTTACGATCAAATGTATGAACATTATTCTAAGATATTTAGCCAGAAATGCTCTATCAATAATAATAAATGTGAAAAACCAAAACAGCCCGAAAAATGCAGTAAGAAAAATTCATTGAATATATTTTTATTAATATGCATGAATATAGTTATAATAGGTATTTTGATTCTCATTTATTTCAAAAAAAAAACTAGTGTATAATTAAATGATAGCAATAATATCCATAGGATTAATTTTAATAGTAACAATAATTGTTATTTATTACTTTTTTTTCAGACAATCAGTCCGATTACTATCAAATGGATTTTTAATTAATAAAATAGATTCATCTTCATCAAGTATTACCCCAAATAACACTATTGTAGTCCCCAAAGTAAATAATAGTTTCACAATTCAATTTGGTTTATATATAGACAACTTTTATATGAATCACTTACGATGGAAACATCTTTTCCATAAAGGAACACAAAAAACTAATTTATATGATTTCAAATATTGGTATAATATAGAATCAGAATTACCTAAACAATGTATAGGTGTTTGGCTTCATCCAAGCGAACCTAAAATGAGAATAGCCATATCTACTTTATTAACATATAATCATGAAGTAAACGAACATCCCGAAGCCGATAAACTTAGAAGAAATTTAAAACCAAACGAATATAAAGAAATAATTGAAACTTGTGATATTGACGATATACAGCCAAAAACCAATGACATTTATACTATTGTAGTTGAAGGTCAAACACTAAGCATATACCGAAATGGTAAATTAGTTAAAACATGTGGTTTGAATGGCGAAGTAATGTTAAATATGGGCGATATGTATTTCAATTATCACAAAACATATAGCGGACATCTTAACAATTTCTTATATATTCCTAAAAGTTTTAAACCTAAAAAAGTAGTTGAATTATACGAAGCTTATAAAAATTAAATTAAATTTTTCTTTTAATATTCTATATGAATTATCTTTACGTTATAATATTTTTCGGTGTTATAGCAACATTGATTGCATCTTATTATCTATACCAGTATTTTTTTGGTATTAATTATACAAATGTCCTTTGTGGATCAAAAGAGTTCCGGGGTGATTTTAATGCTTTTATTAGCAATACTAAGTTGCCTATGTCTAAAACCAGATCATCATATTCTTATACTATGGCTTTAAAAATACCTAATTTACCTGAGAATTCCGAATGGAACACCAATGTAAATTATCAAAAACCAATATTATATAGATTTGGTTCTCCTAATATTAATTACGATGTTATGAATCATAAAGTTATAATACAAGTTGCCTATAAAGATAAACTCAATATGATTAACTATCACAATATTAGCCTTGATAATTTACCAAATCAAAAGTCAGTATTCATTGGTATTGTTGTTGATAATTTGAATGTTGATGTTTATATAGATGGTAAGCGGCATTTAAGTTCAAGATTGCCTCATGTGCCATTTATTTTCAATAGAAATGTATATTTGGGAGATAAAGATAATAATTTTAATGGTAAAGTAGGCGATATAAGATATTTTAATGTAGCTCTAAATGAAGAAAAAATGTTTGACGTCTATAAAAGCACAATTGTTATTTAATTAAGTTAAAATCTTTTCTTATTTTATAAATGAATTCTACTCAATATATAATTTCAGGAATACTGGTTCTTGTAGTAATAGCTATTTTGGTAGGTCTTTATTATTATTTTAATAAATATAGCGTAAAAGGTAAAATGACTCGTGACTTTTTACCTATGATTCATGATGCCAAGTTAGCCAAGAGAGTTAATCAAGGCGCCATCCCTTCTTCTTCACAAGGAAACGAATATAATATAAACTTTTGGATTTACATTAACGATTATGTTTATAGATACAACGAAGATAAAGTAGTAATTAGTAGAGGTGTAAATCCAGGTATAATATTAACATCCGAGACCAATTCACTCAAAGTTATTACAGAAGTAGAGAATAACTTAGAAACATCAGAAGATGAAGAAGACGATGAAACTAATAACGAATGTGTTGTCGAAGATTTTCCGTTACAAAGATGGGTAAGTGTAAATGTATCATTGAATAATAAGGTTTTAGATATATTCATTGACGGTAAGTTAAAGAAGACATGTGTATTGAATGGATATCCTAAACCTAATATTGGAGGTATGGATATATGTCCTAACGGTGGATTCAATGGATTTATGTCTAATGTTAGATTTACAAATAGTGCTTTATCATTAAAAGAAATAAATAGTTTATACAGAAATGGTCCAAGTTTATAATTTTTATGTGTGTATAATTTAAAATGAATGATCCAAAAAATGAATTAGATAAAATGATAGATGGTTCTTCTACTAATAATAAACGCCCATCACGTAGAAAATCAGTTCGCAGTTCCGAAGATAAAAAAAGAACAGTAACATTTGAAGAAAAAATTAATAATAAACCAACAAGAAAACAAACACTTTTAGATGAAGCAAGCAGTCGAACTACAGGTGATGAAAATGATATTCCAGAGTCTATTTTAAAATCTGACGCTCCAGCTCCTGAGCCAGTTGCTACCCCAGCTCCTGAGCCTGAGCCAGTTGCTACCCCAGCTCCTGAGCCCGAGTCCGTTGCTACTCCAGTGCCCACTGTAGTAAATCTTTCAGATGCAGTTGAACCAGTTCCTGAAAATTCCCTTACAAATAAGATATATGATATATA
>MDTB01096107.1_pt1 | contig 10246 bp, 10 predicted proteins | sample 811161 | NCBI WGS metagenome assembly MDTB01 (sample SAMN05326650, study PRJNA326480) | marine metagenome | isolation source: seawater | place: Mediterranean Sea | collected 2009
AAGCTGACGACCACGATTGGACAAGTAGCCGGTGGCGTTTAACTGACGCATGCAAGCGTTAACCAGAGGATATGCAGTATTACCTTCACACCACTCCGCCAGACCTGCAGGATCGAATCTGCCGGCATAAGCTTGTGATGAGCTGCCATCTTTCGCGGACAGGCCCTTGCCAATTTTCAGGGCCAGCCACTGAAAATATTCACGCCACAATAATTCAACATAGAGCCAGTAAGTGGACTCGTTTCTCTCACGCGACTCTTCATAATCGTGAATTTGATTCAACATACGCCGGGTCGACAGACACCCCGCATTGAGCCAGGCAGACATCTTCGACGAGTTCTCCCAGCCATCAAGCGCGTTGCGCACCTGCTTGTAATCAAGCGGCAGATCCTCTCCGAAATAGTGCTTAACATGCCGCTGGGCTGCGGCTTCACCGCCGTGGAACTGGCTCTCGCAAACCTCAAACTCCAACTCCGCCCGCAGCGGGAAACGGTCGACTTTAAGCTGCACCATCGTTGGCAGAGTTGTCGGTGGAGGGATAGGCGCAATTATTGGAACTTTCTCGGCCTTGCGTCGAAACCTGGAATACGTTTCCGGTATCTCGGCGACCGGCATCGGCAGCGATTGTCGATCAAACAGAGTATAGGTATCGACGATCTCGAACCGCACTTGTGGGTGAACCCTTTTTAGCCGCTCGATCCTGTCAAGCTCATCGCTGCCGAACTGCTGCGAAGTCACAAGCCGCTGAAACGGTATTTGATGCAGGATTTGGGCAATGGTTTCCCCTGGATCACCTTCAACAATGCACAGGCGATGTCCTAGATCTCGCAATGCACTATCCAAATCTATCAAGGCCTGCTGAACAAAAAGCCAGCGATGATTCCCCATGCTCAACTGTCCAAAGCGATTAACCCTGAACCAGGCCGGATCTACGACATAAACCAGCAGCAGCTCCTCAGACTGAGCAGCCTGAAGCAGCGCTGGATTGTCGTCCAGACGCAGATCGTGAGTCATCCAGTAAAGTGATTTCATACCCGGTTTACGCCAGGTGCTGACAGATAGATTGGCGTGGTCTGCGCACCTTCGGAGAGCGTAGTAACCAATATGAGTGAATTGTCCGCATCACAGGATTTCAAATCCCGGGAATTGCCGCAGTGGTTGCTTGCAGAACTGCGATCTGACCACGCCGGTGAAACCGGTGCGGTCTGGATTTATCGTGGCATTCTGGCCGTCACATCTAATGTGGAGCTAAGAAAATTCGCCGAACATCATCTAACTACAGAAGAACAGCACCTGACCCTTGTTTCAAAACAGATGCCTGAGCAGCAAATCAGTATATTTATTCCTGTCTGGAAGCTGGCAGGATTCCTCACCGGCGCAATCCCGGCGATATTCGGCAACAACTCTGTTTACGCCACTATCGATGCTGTAGAAACCTTCGTAGATAGGCATTATCAGCATCAGATTGACAGTCTGAGGCAGGAAGGCAGCTTTCCGGCCCTTCGTAAATTGCTAGAACAGTGTCAGGCGGATGAACTCTGTCATCGAGATGAAGCAAGAGCGGCGGTAAAGTCCCGAAACCATGCGCTGAGAGCATGGTGCTGGCTGGTTGGATATGGTTCTGCAGTTGCGGTGAAATTGGCTCGCTGGCGCTGAGGCGATTCGAGTCAGTCAAAACCAAACCAGGTGGAGCTTAGTTGCTCAATAATAGTCGGCCCTCCACTCAACACTTTGTTTTTTAGTTGAAACTGGTTCAACTCAGTATCGAGAGGGTCCAGTTTTGAGTTTCCGTTACAAATGCGCACGCTCCAAAAACTTTGGCAGTATCAATACCGTAATCGAACAAAATGATATAAAGGCTAACCGAGTCGAATCGCGCCAGATACAGTCTCGACGAGTATTCAACACTCTTGCCCGGTAACACCTATCAATGCCCAGAACCGATTGCCCCCGCTGTGCCTATCCCCAGCCGTCCTGCGTCTGCTTCGCGATTAACGAGACAAGCTATCAAACCCAAATCGTTATCCTACAGCACCCCTCCGAGGTCAAGCATGCCAAAAATACAGCGCGACTCATTTCACTGGTGGCACCCAAGACAGAAACCATTGTGGGAGAAACTCCCAAGGACTTTGGCGCTGTACGCGGCAGATTAATATCAAATCCAAATGCAGTCATTCTATTCCCCACTGCCACAAGTCTAGCCCTTGACGAGAGCATGGATACCATGCCGATAGACACTTTGATCATAATAGATGGCACTTGGCGTAAGGCCAAAAAAATCTGGCTTTCGAATCCCTGGCTGCATGGGATGCGAGTCTGCCACCTCAAGAGTCCGATCAGCAGCAGGTATCACATCCGCAGCAGCAGACAGCCAGATGGGCTGGCAAGTATTGAGGCAGCTGCCAGTGCACTCAGTCAGTTGGGAGAAAGGAATACTGGCGCCCTGGTAGATGCGCTCATGGCAATGCAGAAATGCTGGCCTTCGCGCTATTAATGGACACCCTTTATAGTGCGGGCGTGTTCCTGCTAAATCTCTGACAAGCTTTACCCTTACCTGTTCAAGCTCGCGGCAAACTGGAAGTCAGGCTCAAAGCCAGGTGTACCTGCCAGGTCACCTCACAGGCACTAGTTTGCGACTGCCCTCGTCATACCACAGCCGACCCGTCACGACTTCGCCTTTGTCGATGCGTGAGGCAACCAGGTCAAACAAGTCCCCGTTTTGCCCAACGAGTTGATGCGGCACACCAGCTTCGCCCGCCAAGCTGGCATTTGCGCGCATGTGCTTTGCTTCACCATGCACCGGGATGGCGAGGCGCGGTTTAGTCCACTGATACATTTGCCTGAGCTCCTCTTCACATGGATGCCCGGAAGCATGGAGTGGTATATCTGATTCATCAGCCAGGGTAACCTTGATACCGCGCGCGCGGAACGCATTTACCAGACGAACCACCTGCTCCTCATTTCCGGGAATAGTTTTGGTGCTGAAAATCACATGGTCACCGGCAGACAGATTAACATCCGGGTGGCTGTCGGCCGCCAGCCGATGCAAGGCAGCCCCGGGCTCACCCTGACTGCCAGTGGCTACTAACAGCACTTCATCGGGTTGCAGATAAGCCAAATCAAAATTATCAACCAGGTTGAAATTTTCCCTGAGGTAACCGGCTGCTCGCGCACTGGAAACCATGCGTTGAATGGAGCGTCCCAACAAGCCGAGATAACGGCCGCTGACCCGAGACACATTGCCCAAGGTCTGCATGCGAGCCACGTTGCTGGAGAAGCAGCCAACGACCACGCGCTGCGTGGACTCCCCGATGATTTTATTCAAGCCATTGAACAGCTCCGATTCCGACACCGAGTGGCCAGCCACCGTGGCATTGGTGGAGTCACAGACCACGACGTCGATTCCGGTTTGCCCCAGCGAACGATACAGTTGCGGGTTGATTGCCTGACCGGCAATCGGCGCCGAGTCCAGCTTCCAGTCGGCGGTATGAAGCACGTTGCCCACCGCCGTGGTAATCAACAGGGCATTGGTTTCCGGTGTGCTGTGAGTAATAGGCAACCACTTGACACGGAAAGGCCCAAGGCTGATTTCTTCGCCTTCAAGCACCGTAATAATAGGCGCGTTGAGGCCTTTATCTCGCAGTTTGCGCAGTACCACGTTGCGGGTAAACGGCGTGGTGTAAATAGGGCAACGAAACTGCTCCCACAGATGGGCAATGGCGCCGATGTGATCCTCGTGGGCATGGGTCGCGATGAGTGCTTCCAGCGATTCGGCGCGGTTACTGATAAATGTGGGATCCGGCATTTCTACTCGATTGCCGGTTCGTGATGCTTCAGGGTATTTCTCGAAGGTAACGCCGCAGTCCACTATTAACCATCTGCCAGCGTGGCCATAGAGATTGAGATTCATGCCAATCTCGCCACAGCCGCCCAAGGGTACGAACCAAAAATCTTTATGGCTGGGTTGCATCATAGAATCAGGTTTAACCAGAGAAAGCGGTCACCAATATCGACCCACAGGGGGATGGTGAAAAACGCAAAGAGGGTTTGCAGGGTTATGATATTGGCCATCAGGCTCACGTTGCCGCCCAGCTGCCGTGCCAGGATATAGGCAGATGGTGGTGCCGGGAGGCAGGTTAACAAGAGCAGCACTGCCGACAGTCCAGGAGCCATTTTGAATAGCAGCGTAGCCACAACCACCAGAGCAGGAAATGCCAGCAATTTACAGAACAGCGCTACGACCAGTTGCCAGGTCTGATCACCAAACGCCACAAAGTGAATACCCGCGCCCACAGCCAGCAGCCCCAGGGGCAAGGCAGGGCGACTCAGCACTTCAATAATCTCCCAGCCAAGATCCGGTACTTCCATATTATAAAAACTCAGCCCCATCCCGATAAGGCAGGCCAGCACCAGCGGATTGGTCAGCACTGAGCCAGTGACGACGACCCAGCGGTTGCCGCCGCCGCTGGCACTGATTGAGATCACACTGAGAACGTTGACGAGCGGGATATAGACTACCAGGCAGAGTGCCGCCAGAGTCAGGCCATTGTCACCGTACAGTGCTTCCACACAGGCAAGGCCAATATAGGTATTGAAACGGATGCTGCCCTGGTAGACCGAACTGAGTGAGCCCTGATTCCTGGCAATGAACTTTCTTAGCCCGATAAACAGAATGGTAAAGACGAATAGCGCGAAACCAAGCACATACCCGATCTCCAGCAGCTCGTTGACCTCGAAGTTGGTCTGCGAGAGACGACTCACCAACAGTGCTGGAAAAAACAGGTAGTAGGTCAGCCGCTCCAGGCCCTGCCAAACCTCCTGGGAAGATATCGGCGTGCGGCTGATCAGAAAGCCCAGCAGAATGATGGCGAATATCGGTGTCAGGGCTTCCAGAATCATGGCTGCGCATCATAGCTTGCCTCGGCCTGGGTAGCCAGAACCGGGGCGGGCCCAGACTTAACGCGCATGTTAGACTTCGGCACAGCGTCCAATAAAAAATGACAACAATGACAAGTCCTGAGTTAATCATATGTTAAATGGCACATTCTTAAAGCCCGCCGGGTTCTGCGCCTTGCTCGCCACTCTGGCCTACTGCTCGGACCAACAGGAAGCCGAATTCGCCCTGGCGCCTATCGCTGGCAGTACGCCAAAGAACGTTATCTATATTCTCTCCGATGATCATCGTTTTGACTTCATGGGCTTTACCGGCAAGGTCCCGTGGCTGGAGACGCCGAACCTGGACCGACTGGCGGCGGAAGGCGCGTATTTTCCAAATGCCTATGTTACCACCGCCCTGTGCTCACCAAGCCGCGCCTCTATTCTAACCGGGCTCTATTCCCACACCCATACGGTGGTGGACAATGCTGCACCCGATCCGGGCAACCTGACATTCTTCCCCCAGTACCTGCAGGCCGCGGGCTATCAGACCAGCTTCTTTGGCAAGTGGCATATGGGCAACCATTCCGACGAACCGCAGCCAGGCTTTGATCACTGGGAGAGTTTTCGCGGCCAAGGGGTTTACTATGGTCCAACCCTGAACATCAATGGCGAACGGGTTGAATATGACGAGCAGGCTTATATTACCGACCTGCTGACGGATCACGCCGTGGACTGGCTGGAAAACCGCGACGCGGAGCAACCCTTCTTTCTTTATCTGTCCCACAAGGCGGTGCATTCCCAGTTCCAACCGGCGCAGCGTCATCAGGACATGCATGCTGAGGAGTCCATCATCTACCCGAATTCCTATAACACGCCGGTTTATGGCGAACCCCAGCTACCTTCTTCCGGCAGCGACGGCGAACCCTCGCGCGGACGCGACTACTACGGTGAGGAACGCCTGCCGGACTGGGTAAAGGCACAGCGGGAATCCTGGCACGGCGTGGACTACATGTATCATGGCCAGATCGACTTTGAAGAATTCTTCCATCGCTATACTGAAACTTTGATGGGAATAGATGACAGCGTTGGCGCGGTGCTGAATTTTCTCGATGCCAATGGCCTGGCAGAAGACACCCTGGTGATCTACATGGGGGATAACGGTTTCTCATTTGGAGAACACGGTCTTATCGACAAACGCCATTTCTATGAAGAGTCAGCCAAGGTACCGCTGCTGGTGCGGTGGCCCGAGCAGCTGGCGGCTGGCGAGCCCATAGCGCAGTTAGTGCAGAACATAGATATCGCGCCTACCATTCTTGAGGCAGCCGGGCTGCAGACGCCACCCCATATGCAGGGTATGTCAATGACACCGCTGTTCGCGCGCAATGAGACAGACTGGCGTGACCGCATTTTTTATGAGTATTATTGGGAGATGGACTTCCCCCAAACCCCAACAATGTTTGGGGTGCGCACGGAACGATACAAATACATCCGCTATCATGGCATCTGGGATACGAATGAGTTTTACGACCTCGAGAATGATCCCAGCGAAACCAGCAACCTTATCGATGCACCTGAGCATCAGGGCCGTATCTCCGAGCTGGCCACAGAAGTCTACGACTGGCTCGAAGCAACCGGCGGGATGCAGATTCCCCTGAAGAATGTTGTCCGCCCGAAATTTGGTGACCACAGGAATCAGTCCGTACTGTAGTTTTAGCGATGGAATACCTGACAATTATCCTGTTCGCCATAGCCACCTGTGTGACACCTGGCCCGAACAACACAATGATCATGACCTCCGGGCTGAATTACGGCATCCAGCGCAGCCTGCCTCATTATCTTGGCATCATTTTAGGCTTTCCAGCCATGGTGGTAGCCGTCGGCCTGGGCCTGGCCTCACTGTTTGAGCAGTATGCTGTTCTGCACTTGTTGCTGAAGGTTGCAGGGGCCAGCTACCTCACGTTCCTGGCCTGGAAGATCGCCTCTGCCCCAGTTTCCGATCTCAGCGTAACCGAGGGCAAACCTTTCACATTCCTGCAGGCCGCCGCTTTTCAGTGGGTCAACCCCAAAGCCTGGGTGCTGGCGGTGGGCGCTACCGCCACCTACACCGTCGTTAGCAGCGACTACAGTCTGCAGGTGCTGGTCATTGCAATAATATTTCTTGTTTTTGGCGCGCCTTGCATCATGCTGTGGCTCTGGTTTGGCGCTTCGCTTAAACGCTTGCTGCAGAAACCAGAGTCCGTCAAATACTTCAACTACGCCATGGCAACACTGCTTATGCTGTCGCTGCTGCCGGTGTTCAACGACATTTATTTACAGCTTTCAAGTTAAAACAACTAAAGGAGGAAACCATGCAGTTTCTAATCACAGCCTATGATGGCAAAGATGAAGATGCCCAGGCCCGCCGCAGTGCGGCTCGCCCCGCGCACATTGAGGGCGCCAAAGACCTATTGGCTGGTGGACACGTGTTGATTGGCGGTGCCATTCTCAATGACGCCGACGAAATGATCGGCTCCTCACTCATAGTTGAATTCGAAAACCGTGAAGCGCTGGATCAATGGCTTAATAACGACCCCTATGTCACCGAGAGTGTCTGGCAGGATATTACGGTGCAACCTTTTCGAACCGCGGTCAAAAGCTGAAACTATCCCACTTCTTCTCACTATTCCTCATAATCAAGGGATCTCTGTAACAATCCGTGGCCCTGATCGTCTCTTATCCTAGAACGCCCCCCTGCCGGGGCGCTGAATAGCAGTAATACTTTCAGACAGGGATTGAGACATGAAACATCTATCCACGCCGGCAAGCATTACGCTTGCCCTGATTATCCATACCTACGTCAATGGCGGACAGGCGCAGGAAATAGAGCAATATCAGCCATCACTTAATGAATTTGGGCAACCAGAATTGCAGGGTACCTGGTTTTTTGGCAGCACCACACCTGTTACCCGCCCGAGCGATCTCGGGGATCGTGCCACCTACACGGCTGAGGAAGTTGCGACTATTGAGTCCGAGGCCCTGCAAGCCAACTAGTCTCAGGAAGCACCACTCGACCCTGACCGACCAGCACCGAAATCCGGTGCCTAAATCGGTTTCGAAGCAGATTTCAATTTCGCAGCAAAGCGTCACAAGCGCGACACGGTGCTCGGTGAATATCGCACGTCCTTGGTAGTTGAGCCTGCCAATGGGCAAATCCCAGCCAGCGTATAATTCAAAGACTACAACGCCAAACTTCGTGCAAAAGGTTTAGAGCCCAACTCGAGCGCACTGGCCTATGGCTCCGGAGAGCGCTGCCTGGCAGGGGGACTAGCCATCCCTTCATTGTACCCCATGCCATGGAATGCCAACCTCCAGATAGTGCAGAAAGAAAATTATGTGATGATCATGACTGAAATGATTCACGACGCCCGCATCATCAAGTTGTCAGGTGATTACCTCGGCGAACACATGAACTATTGGAATGGCGATTCGGTGGGATTCTGGGAGGAAAACACGCTCATCATTCACTCCAAAAACTTCCGCCCGGAACACTCCCAATTCCTCATGCGCACATCTGAGGAGCTGGAAGTAGTTGAGTATTTGACGCCTGTCAGCGACGACGAAATTCTCTATCGTGTTGAAGTCATGGATCCGTTAGCTTACACAGACAAATTCGTACTAGAGCGTACGATCAAATGCAGAGCCACTAGCGAACCTATCTTTGAGTTTGCCTGCCATGAAGGTAATTATTCTCTAAAGTGGATGTTAACAGGTGAAAGGCGTGCCGAACTTGATGCCGAGCTCAATACAGAGATTGCCGCCGCAAATTAAGACTCGAGCAAACTACTCAGGGCTTTTCAAAAACCAGCACAAAGCGATCAGTCCTGCCCTGCAGGTCCTCATCAAAAACAATGCGTGCACGATCGTCATTGGGGTTTCTGAGCGCAGCTTCGCTACCAATAAATTTGAAGCCATGGGCTTCAATGTCATCACGTAAATAGTCTTCCCCAATTCGATGCAGATCCGTGGTCTGCTCATGTCCCATGCCAGGTTCACCGGCATGATCAACTACTACGAAGCGTCCACCTGGCTTCAAGCCGGCCAACAATTGCTCATAGAAATAGGCGACGTTTGCAGGAGGCCCCACTGGGACATAAGCCTCGCCGTTGTAGCGTTTGGGAATCACGTAGAGATCGTGCAGCGCCATGACTATCAACGCTCCATCCAGGCTAGCAGGCTCGAGGTCGAGATTAATCCCGCTGCGGGTATGCACCACCACATTGTCAGGCATGCCGTTGGCGTATCTGTCCTGCAGAATATTGCTGCCCCACTGCTCAAAACCCTGGTTGTTGTGCAGGATAGCGGCGCCCTCCTCTGCCAACAGGCGAGCCAGCAGGTCGCTGTAATAGCCCCCGGAGCCGAAGATATCGATCACGCGGTCGCCTAGAGCGAGATTTAGCAGCGGTATGATCTTATGGGGCTGACTGCGAGCATCCCGTTCCACATCTGAGGCTAAGCGGGCCGGCTGCTGCATCACGGCCAGTACGCTGGATTCATCGATACTCTTTGCAGCAGCCTGCGCAAGAGCGCCACCTGAAATAAACAGCGAGCACAGGCCAAGCAGGACCGGGTTTTTAGTTCCAAGCATTTGCATTGTGCGGACTAATAGCCTTTGTCGAAATTGATGAGGTGCAGCAAGGGCTGATGACTGGCGAAGCGCTTATAGTTTTCCGCGAACAATCTCGCGATATCATCGGGACGACTAACCGCAGCAATGTGGCCCGTAATGGTGAGATTGGATGCCGACCATAATGAATCCGTAGCAGGCAGTGGCTCCTGTTTAAACACATCCAGCACAGCAGCCGCGATCTCCCCCTGCTCCAGCGCCCACAGCAGGGCATTATCATCAATGAGGTTGCCACGCCCGACGTTGATCAGCAGTGCCGTATCTTTCATGCTTGCGAAGGCCGCCGCATCAAGCAAGTTGGTGGTGGCTTCAAGATCAGGCAGGATGCCGACGACATAGTCACAGCCTTCGAGAAAAGCTGTCAGTTCATCCGTCGCAAACACTTTCTCGAAAGGCGCTACCTGCAAACCCGAGGTGTTAAAGCCGATGGCACGCATACCCAACTGCACACAAGTCTGGGCAACGGCAGTACCGATGGATCCGGTACCCATGATACCAATAGTCTTATCTTGAATCGTACCACTAAGACTGTCATCCCAAAGCTTGCTGCACTGGCTCTGTATCCTAGCAGTCAACTTGCTCTCAAAAGCCAACAAGTGAGTCAGCACATATTCCGCCATCTGCTGTCCGAACACGCCTTTCACGCCGGTAAGCTGATAATCACGGAAGCTGTGATGCGCGAGGGGCGTCACACCTGCCCAGGTG
>MDTB01195052.1_pt1 | contig 10246 bp, 5 predicted proteins | sample 811161 | NCBI WGS metagenome assembly MDTB01 (sample SAMN05326650, study PRJNA326480) | marine metagenome | isolation source: seawater | place: Mediterranean Sea | collected 2009
GACACACTTGCGGCTACTGGCAATGAATGGGAACTAACTGCATTTTCAAATTTTGATGCTACAAAAGGCGGTGGATATCCACGTAGTGTAACCTTTCATCAAAACAGATTAATTTTTGGTGGCAGTAGAGATAAGCCACAAACTATATTTGCATCGCAGAGTGGTGACTTCTTTAATTTTAAGCCAACTACACGTGTTGTAAGTGGCAGTGATACAACTGGCGAAGTTACAGACGATGCTGGTTTTGTTTTTACGATAGCCAGTGATGAATTAAATTTAATAAATCATATTATATCACAACAAGCATTATTCATTTTCACAACAGATGGCGAATTCGATATGAGTGGTGAACCAGTTACACCTTCAAACGTATTGATTAGACAACAAACAAGATACGGCATTAAAAGTGGAACTGCTGAACCAAAAGTTGTTGATAACGAAACAATGTTTATAGACAAGTCTGGTAAACAGTTAAGAGCTTTTGTTTATAACTTTAACACAGATGCTTTCAGTGCAAAAAATTATTCACTTGTTCATCACACAATGTTGTCAACGGCAACACAAATAGAATACCTTAAAAATTACAAAGACACGAACACAAACTACGTTGTAGCAGTAAACAACGGTGATTTATGTGTTATGGGTGTTAATGTTGAAAGAGATGTTATTGGTTGGAGCAGATGGACTACTACTGGCACATTTTTACAAGTGTGTGAAGTTGACGATGCTTTGTATGCATTAGTAACACGAGCAAATGGAACGTTTTTAGAAAAATTAACAGACGAAGATACATATTTAGATTGTCATATTACGACTGCAAGTACTGGTAGTTCTTATGCTGGTGCAAACGGCTTACAGTCACAAACAGTTTCGGCAGTTGCTGATGGCACTGTACACGCAGATGTAGCAGTAGATGCAAAAGGAAATTTTTCATTATCACGTGTTTCATCATCAACACAGATTGGATACAATTATACTTCAACGGCAAAAACATTGCCTATTACTTTTCAGTTAGGAAACAGTTTAGTAAGTGGTGAAAAGATTAGAAAGATGTTTGCTGAATTACAATTTTTTAAAAGTAAAAGTGCAAAAGTAGATGGACGTACAGTACCATTTAGAAATTTTGGCAGTTCATTGTTAGACAGTGCGATAGCTGAATTTACTGGCATAAAAAGAATAAGATTAAATGGTATTACATCACAACCACAAGTGACTGTTACAGTTGATGAACCATTGCCAATGACACTTTTATCTTTAACAACAGAATGCAAATTTTCGACTGGCAAATTCCAACAACAATAAAGCCAACTCGACATAAACTTAATTTTCCACATTTTGAATATGTGGTGAATAACTGTCGACAAGCAGACAATATTGAAATTGGATTAACTGGATTTACAAAAAAAAGTTTAATTGAAATGTACGATAAACTTGAAGATGGGCTTACTGGTACAGAAGAAAACAATATTCCTTTTTTAGTTGCTGGCACACAAATACAAAACGATGAAGTTTGGTATTGGTTTTTAGCAACACCGTTAGTAAATCATTATTGGTTTAGAGTAACGTTAGAAGCTAAAAAATTAATCAAAAAAAAATTAAATCAACACAAAGACAAACGACATTTAGTGCAAGTTTGGAGTGGGCACAAAGCCAGCATTAGATGGCTAAATATTTTAAATTTTAAACAAATCAATCATTACTACGTGGGCAATGAAAAGATTTTAATTGTGGAGAACAGAAACTAATGTGTGCACCTCGTAAATTATTACCTATTATAGCAATAGCTGGTTTAGCAGTGGCAACTGGTGGTTTATCAGTTGGAGCAACAACTGCGGCGACTACATCTACAACGGCGGCAACGACTGCGGCTACTTCTGCAAATATTGGAACTGCTTTACACGGAGCACAACAAGCTTCAACATTAAAAAGTTTATCAACTGCATTACAAACTGGACTTAAATTTGCAAATTCAGCTGCACCACTTATTGGAGCTGGTGGTTTAGTTTACAGTGGGCAAATACAAAAAAACATTTTAGACCAACAAGCCGCCTACTCTAACTTTCAGTCTGCACAAGAAGAAGAAACTTATGCATTAAGAAAAGACCAACGTAGAAGAAGACTTGCCATTGCATTAGGAAAACAAAGAGCATTGTTTGGAATAAGTGGAGTAAGGTTAGAAGAAACACCAACAGACATTTTAAGTTCTACTGCACGTTCATTTGCTGAAGATGATTTTTACGACAGATATGGAACAAGTGGCAGAATTACAAGTGCAAAATTAAGTGCAAGCAATTTAAGACAAAGTGGCGAACAAGCTGAACTTGGCGGATTACTTTCTGCTGAACTTACATTGGCACGTAGAGGAGTAATTTAATGGTAAAGATACCTACGTATAATTCACGTCTAACACCCCAACCTACTTTTACAAAACCAGTAGCACCGAAAGGTATTGCTGAAAACATAAAGTCTGTTGCTGAATATGCAAATGCTATTGCTGACGAACAAGCAGAGATAAAAGCATACGAAAAAGGATTTAAACAACAAAAAGATAACATAGATAATTTTGTTGCAAATTTTAATGATGCAAGCATTACTGGTGTTGCATTTAGTAAAGGTGCACGTGCGGCTTTTGTTAGTAATTTTAAAACAGATGCAGAAAACAAATTAAATGATTTTGCAATAAAACATCAATACCAACCAGAAAAATACAAAGAAAAATTTGAAGCTTACAAAGAAAAAAGTTTATCTAATGTGCCATCAGTTTTATTACCAGACGTTTCAAGTTGGTTAGATGGCATTGGTGGCAGAATAAACAGAAGTGTAATTGCAAATACAAATGCATTTAATGAAAAACAAAATTTTGTAAATTTATCAGAACGTTTTGAACTCGTACTTCCACAACTATCTAACACAATTAGAAATGAAGGATACGACACAAATACTGCAATAGACCTTTTTGCTGAATTGTTATCTAACGTAACAACAATGGAAGAAGAAAATGCTGACCCAATTAAAATTAGCAAATTCAAATTTAAAATAAAAGATGAAGTAATTACAAGTTCAATTATCAATGCATTTAATAAATCAGATGACAAAAAACAATTTATTGCTGATGTTCAAAAAGGCAACATTGGTGATTTGTTAAAAGATGTAAAAGAAAATTTTGACACTGTTGGACTTAAATTTAATGAAAGTTTATCATCTATCGATGCAACAAATATTGGAAGTAAATTAAACACAATTTTAAAATACGACATAAGCAATTCAAAAATAGAAAGGCAAACTTATAGTGACGATTTTGATATTTGGTATAATACAAAATTGAGTGGTTTAGATGCTGGTGATACTCCTTCTATTGATATTGCAAAAAATTTATATTTCGATGAATTGAAGATTGAAGATTTTAAAACAAAAATTGAAATAATTGACACTATTGCACCAGACATTAATACAAGTAGATATGGAACGTTAAGTGAAAGTCAAAATCTATTTGAAAATGCAAACAATCAATTAACAATATTACAAAACGAACCACCGTCACCACAAAGAAACAAAGACATAACAATCTTAACTGCAAAAGTAGAAGGATTGAAAAAACAAGTAGATTTCAAACAAACTGCTATCAATGAAGGCAATCCATATAAAATTTTAACAAGTATGGGTTTCACATATTCGTTTGATAACGAAACTGAAATAGCAAAAGCACACGAACTTGTTATGTCAAACGTTGGTATAAGTTCTGAACGAATGCTTGTTATGCCACAAGCTAATTTAGAGTCTATAAAAGAAGAATTTGAAACTGCTGATACACAAACAAATGCACTTGCAATAGTAGGTAGAATAAAAGGACAATTTGGAAAATACACTGAAGCATTTTTGAAAGATGTAGATTTTGAAAATGGGTACAGAGTAGTTTTTGACTTTATTGAAAAAGAACCAGCAACGGCTGGCACAATTTGGCAGTCTATTACAGACAAAGATCAAAACGAAACTGCATTAAAAAATAGCAGAGAAGATTTTAAAGGCGATAGTGATGCTTTTAATACAAAATTTAAAGAGGTATTTGGTGAATCGTTTAGAGGTAACGAAGATTTGTTTAATGAAATATATGCTGGTGGTTATGCTTATTATCTAAAAAATTTAGCAACTATTGGCGACAATGAAAAAGCAATAAACAACACAATTAACAAATTTAATAACATCGGTGGAATCTACCAATTTGTTGAAATAAATGAACAACCAGTTTTTGTGCCACCAAATGTTGACGGCAATGCAATAGCAAAAAATGTAAATGATATGTTGGCTAATCCACACAGATACAACATTACAAGTGGAGCAACATTTACTGTACAAGACATTGTTGAAAACAAAGATGAGTACACTGTTGTAATTGAAGGTGGTACTGCAAAACTTGTACAAAATTCAAACATTCTTTTCGCAGCTGAAATATATCAAAAACTACCAAGTGGTAGTAACCAATTTGTTTATTCAGACGTAATGGTACACAGTGACGATGCTTACAACACTGAAACTTCAATGATTGATTTTGACGAAACGTGGAGTTTTGATAAACCAAAAAATTTAAACAAAAAAATTAATAAAGAAGTAGCAAAAACAAAATTTATTGAATCTATTGATAATGAATTAAGTCCTACAACGATTGAAGTAGATACAAGTACATTCGAAAGGATAACGAACTTAAAAGATGTTGTTTATAAAAATGTAGCCGATGCAGACGGATTGCCTTATGCAGATGTATTTGCTGGTGATATTGCAGTTACAACGAGAGATATGCAAAACCTTAATGCAATAAGTTTGTATATAAAAGAAGGTGAACTGCAACCATACATTTTAGATTATCTTTCAACATTTGATTATTTGGGAAAACTTACAAATAAAGATGTTCAAAAAAAAGTAATGGAACAATGGAAGCAAAAAGAATTACGTGTAAGAACTACTTCCAATACTGAAAGTGCTTTAATGACACCTCTACAAAGTTTAACTGATATCGTTCGTTTGATTGAAATACCTAATCAAGTTGCAGAAGAAAATTTTGTAGGAGTTGAATTAATACCATAATGTCAGCATTAACACCAAATTCTAAATTTGGAAAAATCCAAACACCAAATGATATCCAAATACCTAAAAGTTCTGTTTTAGATAATTTAGGTGTTGGCACAAGACAAGGGTTTGAAGAAACAACACTTGCATACGGAAAAGATTTTAACTTATTACAAAGAGCACGTAATGGTGAAGATGATATTATTCCGTTTGATGAATGGAACGAAAGCAATCCATATTATAGAGAAGACATTACGTGGAGTGAAGATTTAAGTTGGAACGTTGCACGTAACATACAAAATGAATTTTCATTACAAGAAGAAGCACAAGCAATAACTGAACGTGCAACTGGTTTAGGTAAGGTTGCGAGATTTGGCGGAATGTTTGCTGGTGCGGCGTTAGACCCAATAAATTTTATACCGTTTACATTTGGTGCTGGCAAAGCAGTAAGTTGGTTAACACGAGCATCACGTATTGGTGCGGCGAATGCAGTAATAGAAGGAACAACAATTACACCGTTAGCACTTGCGGCTAAAGATGCACGTGGCATAGATTTTGGTGCAAGTGATGTTGCATTAAATTTAGGTTTTGCATTTGGAGCTGGTTTCGGCTTATCAACTATTGCGGACGGTGCACGTGGTGCATTTAGAGTTGCACGTTCTGCACAAATTAAAACAGATAAAGACGTACTTAATGAAATTGATAAAATTAAAAGTCCGTTAGATGAAGGCACAATTTCAACAGATGTTGATTTAGTTGGTGCAAAAACTTTATTAGGTGCAAACAGAAGAACTGGCACTGCGGAAGCAACAGATACAAACTTACTCAAAAATACCAATCTATCCAATATTACCGAAACACCCATTATTGTAAGAAACGATGGCATTGTTTCGCAAAACATAAAAGACAGAGGTGCAAAACTTTATAAAGAAGATAATTTTTTAGTTGTAGAAGGCAGTAGATACGATGTTGTAAAAATAGTACCTACCCTTCAAACACGTATCGACAAAGAGATATTTCCACAAGTACTTTTTAAATTTACAGACACATTAAATGATGAAGTTATTGCAGTTGAAAGATTGGCACAAAGAACAAAATTATTAGAAAAAGAAACTGGCAGAGTTGCAAAACTTGATGAAACGCAAGTTGAAAGAACACGTGTCAAAATCGAAGAAGAAAGTTTTGATGTAGAATTAGATAACACTGGCAAAGTAAAAAGTGTCTTCAATGTTAAAAACGGAAAGAGAACAACTAAACTTCCAAAAAAAGAAGCTACACAAAAAATTAAAACTTTAACAGAAACAGTTGAATTACGAAAAGGTCAATTAAACAAAGAATTACAAGACAGTGCAATAAAAGAAATTGATAAAAATTTAATATCAAATCGTGCTGGTAGATTATCAAGTGATGAACTTTTAAAGACAAAAGAAGCATACAGAAATAAAAATATAATTGAAGCCGCAGATGAAAGTAGAGGTACACTTTATAATCAATCTGCAAAAGAAATTGACTCAATGGTTACGGCAGTTATGTCACAACCAGTTGTTAAATCTCGTCAATTAAAAGATTTAGGTATCACTTATAAAAAAGCAACTGGTGAATTAATAATTACTGACCCATCACGTGCAAGCAAAGACCCACTTGGCAGAATACTTGTAGATTTAAGAAACAAACAAAGAGAACTAAAAAAACAAAGACAAGCAGAAGAAGAACTACACACTTGTTTGCCATTAGGAAGTTAATATGAGTAAGAAATGTTTTGATGATTATACAAAGACTACTGGACAAATAGTAGACGATGTAAAAAAAGAAGAATTATTACAAAAGGTACGTTCTACAAAAGAGAAGTTAAGAACAGAAGGTAAAGATTTTGAAACTAACATTGGTGATAAAAACGCCTTACAAGATAAGTTAGATAAAGATTTTAGATTAAAAACAAAGAACGAAGTAGACACAGTAATTAGAAGATTAAGCACTGAAACACAATTAAAGACACGTTTTGAAGAATTAGATGCAGTTGCTGAAAAGATAAATTTAGGCGATAAAAAACTAACAAAACAAAGAGCATACCAACGTGCATTTATTGGTATGATTTACAATACAAACGATACAACAGATATACCATTAGAAAGTATTGAAAAAAGTTTGTTTAAAAATTCGTTAGGTGAATTTTTGGCAAAGACTACAAAACAAATTGGTACTGACCCAATTAACTTTATACAAAATCAAAAAAACTTTGACGATATGTTAACAGAGTTTTTTGTATTTTTTAGAAATCCAAACAACGTAGATTCCGTAACAAAGAACGTAAATGCATACAAAATGGCAAAAGAATTTTTTGATGCAAAATACAAGTTATTTGAAAGACGTAAACAAAGTGGTGACAACAATATTCTATTAGACCAAAACATAAAAGTAAGATGGTCGCAAAGTAAAATTAAAAAAATTAACAAAGATGAATTCATCAATGAGATTGCAGAAAGTTTAGATAGCAATGTACACGGTGATGTTGCAAGTAGAACAGAAATAGGAAATAGAATTTACGACAACTACACACAAAAAAGTACACCAGACTGGCGAGAACAAGGCGATACAAATTTAAAAGGTATTTTTGAAAGTGATGAAGCAACACCACTTAATGCTATGCCACAAGACAGAGTGCCAAGTTTAACATTTAAAGATGGTGCAACGTTTAATGCAATATCACGTAAATTTAGTGATGTAGATAGCAGAGTTTTATTAATGAACTACTTTAATGAAACATCACGTGAATTGTCATTAGTACAATTCTTCGGTGCTGATTACAGAAACGGAGTAAGACGTTTTATTGACGAATTAGAAAAGAATCCAAAATACGAAAATGCATTTAGAACAAAAGGCAAATTAGGTGAAGTAGATGCAGTAAAAAGATATTTAGATAGAAAAGTAAATCCAATCATTGCCGAAACAAGTAAACTAGCAAGTGGATTTACAACATTAAGAAATTTTGAAGCCGCCGCAAAACTTGGTAGTGCAACAATAACTGCTTTTTTAGATACACCAGTAATGATTATTGCTGGTAGAAAATTATTTGGTTTACCTACTTCCGATTTACTTTCTTCTGTTTTTCGTTTTGGAAAAAATGGAGCTCCATCTGATATGACAGATTATGCACGTTATATGTTAGAAGGTGTTGAAAGTTATTTGGGTGCATTACAAGAACGTTTTAACGTATCAGACAGTTTAACAAATTTTGGTAGAGCAGAAGGAGTAAGTGTTAAAACTGCACACGCCGTTTTTAAGTTTAGTGGTTTGAATTGGTGGACAGAAGGACGTAAGGCAATGGCGGCTGGTATATACGGACAAGAAATAGGAAGACTTATAAAAGCAAAAGTACCGTTCGATAACTTAAATCCAAAATTTAGAAAACAATTAGAAAAGTTTGGAATACGTGGAAAACGTAAAGGTGGTGAAGCAGAATGGACAAAATTATTGAGAGAGCAACCGTTAGATGAAAAAGGAAGAATAGACCCATACGCAATTAAAGAAGATACGTTTGAATTTGCTTACGGCAAAAGTTCTGTCAGACAAAAAGTAAGTTCTGCAATGAACGATGCAGTAGATACACTTGTAATGACACCTTCACAATTTGATATAGACAGTGCCGCATTATTCAACGACCCACTCGGTGTTGGCGGACAAGTTATTAAATCAATGACACAGTTTAAAGCACACCCAATTTCATTGTTTAGAAAAGTTTATATGAGAATGTACAAACAAGAAGGACTTGCAAGTACTGTTTCAACTGCGGCGGCATTAACTGCTACGTTAACTTTTATGGGTGGTTTAGTTTTACAATTAAAACAATATTTGGCTGGCAAAACACCTTACAAAAACAACAACGAATTTTATGTACAAGCAGTACAACAAGGCGGCAGTTTAGGTATTGTTACTGACTTGTTTATGTTAGCTGGTGGACAAAACATTTTAAGAGCAGTGTTTGGTGGCGAAACAAAATATCAATCAGCAGACAGACGTGCTTCAAATATATTAGGTCCATTGTTTAGTGATTTTATAAAAGTAAGTTCAATCATCGAAGACGTGCCAGTACAAGCAAGTAAATTTTTATACGATGAAGATTATAACTTTAAAAAGTTAATGCGTAATTCAAGTAAAACAATTTTAGATTTAGTACCAGCACAATCACTTTGGTATACAAAAATGTTGTATAGAAAATATTTGCACGAATACACTGCACAATTAGTAGACCCAAAAGGTTATAGAAAAAGAGAAAAGAATTTACGAAAATATGCTCGTAAAACAAAAGGACAAAACAAATACAATAATTTTATATACGAGTCCCTACCCAACTTTTTACCCAAACAACAATAAATATTATTAAAGGAAACCACAAATGACAGTAGCTACATTCACTGATAGTGCAAATAGACTTACATACACCGCAGACTCGTCTACTGCTGGTTTTACATTTAACTTCGAAATTGCAGATGAAGACTCAATTGAAGTTTATGTAAACAACGTACTTAAATCAAAAACGACTGATTACACTGTAAGTTTCAACAGTGGAACAAGTGGCACTGGCAGTATTAATTTTAATTCAGCACCTTCTGCTAGCCAAACAATTATTTTAAAAAGAGATACACACGTTGTTAGAGCAAGTGACTTTCAACAAAGTGGAAGTTTTTTAGCATCAACTGTAAATGCTGAATTCGATAGAATTACACAAGGCTTACAAGAAGCAGACGACAAAATACAAAACAGAGTTTTACGAGTAGACCATTTTGACTCTGCACCAACAGATTTTACAATACCTTCATCACGTGCAAATACATTTTTAAAGTTTGACAGTGGCGGCGACGTTACTGTTACAGACAGTTTTGAAGGTTCAACAATTACGACAAGTGGCAATGTTTCAGTGGGCGGAAATCTGTCAGTTACTGGCTCATTGTCATTGGCTTCTTTATCAGTCAGTGGCAATGTCAGTGGTACACTTACTACTGCGGCACAACCAAATGTTACATCGTTAGGCACTTTAACTGCTCTAACAGTAGACAACATAAATTTAGATGGAAACACTATTGTTTCATCAACTGGCACACTTGCTATTGATGACAACACTACCGTCAACGGAAGTTTAACGGCAACAACACTTGCTGGTACTTTGTCAACGGCGGCACAAACCAAC
>MDTB01003271.1_pt1 | contig 10245 bp, 11 predicted proteins | sample 811161 | NCBI WGS metagenome assembly MDTB01 (sample SAMN05326650, study PRJNA326480) | marine metagenome | isolation source: seawater | place: Mediterranean Sea | collected 2009
AAGGATTCAATTATTTCTTGCATGATATCAACTCCAGGCTCAACTGCCCTCCACGATGAGGCGATAGGCAACTGCGCTGCCTGCGGATTTTGAATGGCGGATTACTTTGAGAACTCGGTCTGCAATCCATCCGGCTGCAAGAGGTCGGTGGTCAGGATTTGCTGCAAGCGCAGCATTGTCGATGAGTTCTGCTGCTTCTTTAATGGATTGAACGACAGGGTCAGAAATCAGTACCTTCGGCAAGAGTTCCTTTGCCAAACGTGGTTCTCCGTCTTCATCAATTTCTTCAAGACCCCACGGAGAGAGTTCATCACGCTCGATGCCATACTGTTCTTCGGGGCTAATGTTTGCGTCACCCAACAATTCCTGATGGGGTACAAGCACGTGATTGAGAGGGTTAAATCGGATGCTAATTTCGGGTCGGTCGAATTCATCGATTGCCTTCGATGAGATGGTGATTTTCTTGCTCTTTTTGATCCGTGAGCGACGGTTGCCTTGATCGGCGATAATTTGCATGATTTTCGTGAAAGCTTCGCTGTCTTTGGCGATACCAAGAATCTTTGCGATTTCGTCGGCTGGCATACTTTTGATGTCAGCCATGTTTCTGTCCGTGGCTAGTTTGTGAGCGTATTCGTCGGAGACTCCGAGTTCAATTAACCGTTTTTTTGTTGCGCTCTTTACTACCATCCAACATACCCCCGCACAGCCCTCAACGTTGTACTGCGGCACAGTAGGCGGGCCCGACGGGGTTCGAACCCGCGACCATCGGGTTAAAAGCCCGACGCTCTACCTGACTGAGCTACAGGCCCAACGTTGCATCTTGGGCTTTCAATCCGAACTACCCTCCCTTCTTATACTTTACCGATAAAAAAACTCTCTTGTTCGCATCTCAGAAACGCTCTTTTAGGACCGATTTGTGAAATTTTTTGCGGGTGAATATGTTCAATCAAGAAAACACACAGTTTGAGATTGAATTTTTGAACCGAAAGGAGGTTCAAACAATCCTGTGGAATTCGTTGGAATTAAACATACCTCCAACCGTCTATCCACCAAGAGAAGACACAGATCTTTTGGACCAAGTCTTAGCAGGCATAACGCCCTTTGGCTCGAAGCGTCTCCTCGAAATTGGCTCAGGTTCAGGCGCCGTGTCGATAGCAGCAGCAATGCGTGGTTGGACCGTTCATGCCTGCGACATCAACCCCTATGCAGTCGCAGCAACGCAGCATAACGCCAAAAAAGCCGGGGTTGAAGTGAACGCTTCCGAGGGTGGTATCGGCCCGATTGAACCCGCTGACTCAATTCAAGCTTGGAGCCCTGGTACATACGACGTGGTCGTATGGAACATGCCCTACATTCCCGCCGAAGAAATAGAAGGTAACCTCTTGGGGCCATTGGAAGAAGCAGCACTTGTTGACACACACCCTGAAGGATTGCTGAGCGTTTTTGCTCGATGGATGGCAAACAGTACGTTGACAAAAATGAATGGAACAGCACTTCTTGTCTGTCGAGGACATGTTGGCCACAGAAGAAGTATCGATGTTCTACGGCAGCATGGTCTTGCTGCTCGAATTGTTCAATCAACCACATTTGAAGACAATGAAGCCATATACGTCGTTGCGGTTTGGCATCCTTTCGTTACGAGCCGGCATCTCAAACTGCGCGAAATCGATTCAACAAACGCAGAACTGCTTCGTGGAACATACAACGCTGGTGATTCTTTGGTGGCGACCATTCAGACTTCTGGAAGGGGGCGACACGGCCATGATTGGCAAGATCATCCGGAATCATTCAAAGGTTCGTGGGTTGTTGACAGTAAGCAACTTCGGTCAATGACGCCTAAACAACAACTTTTCGTTGCACAAGAAATTGGCGCAGCGTTGCAATTCAAAGAAGAACACAAATCACTTCTCTCGACAAAGTGGCCAAATGATTTGCTCCTTCGGACAGAGGACGAAGGAATGTGGAGTAAATACGGAGGCATCTTGTTTCAATCCTATTCCAAAGGAGACGAACAACGAGTTGTGCTTGGAATAGGGATGAATGTAAAACAGGATTCTCTGAACTCCGGCCAAGGTTCGATTGAAGATTTGGGCATCCACCTTACCATCTCAGAACTTTTTCCGATCCTGCACGCCGTCGTTGCTTCTTTGTTTGAGGTCAAGCACCCAACTATCGCAACATTACCAAGAGGAGAAATTAACATGGATTCATTGTTGAAGAATTGCTTCTATAAAAATAAAATGCACACCGTTGAACGTGTTTCCTCGCATGATTTGGTGCTTGTCAGCGAAGAAGACGAAAGACAGGTTGTGACCGATGATGTCCGGATTAGTTGGACTAATCTTCATCCTCAATAATCGCATCCAAAACGTCGCTTTCCTTTTCATCAAATTCAGCATTCTTCTTTGCGACTCCTGCTGCAGTAAGCAATGCTCCAAGGAGATACGGGGCAAAGTCAAGGAAATACGCACGTTTCAGATCGACATCAATTTCAGCATCGGCACCATCTGCTAAGACCTTGACTTTCCAGGTCAGTTTTCCTCCTTTGGATTCATAGGATACGTCTGCTGATGTATTTGCATCTGAGAAAAGCCTTTCATCAAGGACCTCTTCTCCATCCTCATAAATTTCGAAGTCAACTTCTGATGCGTTTTCGGCTACAACAGAAATTTCGAGAACATCGCCAGAGAAGGTGCGCGACGTCCCTTTTAGACAAGCATTTTCGGGGCATTCAATTGGGTCCTCGCCGGCATTTACTTTAGTTGGTATGTCCCATTGTTGAATGATCAAAGTTCCAATCAACATGGATACGCCGATAAGGAGCAAAACGTCGCCCACTTTCAAAGGGGGTGCTGTCCCTCCACCGGCCATGTTCGACGGTGTCGCAAGGAGGTCAAAAGTATGCCTCATCTTCCCGCAGGCACGGGGAGTCCTAGTCGATTGCGCACCAATCGAATTTTTCCTGAGGATGAGATTGAGGTAAACTCATGAAGCGCATCTGACGCTAGACACAGGCGAACATCCTTGTAATCGCTGAGGAGAACACAAATGATTGCAACTCCAACTTCGTCTTCAATGTCAAGGATTTGACGTGTATTTTTTGCAACAACAGAAGCTGCGAGGTGCATGTCGTACAACTTGATGTTGTAGTCCGATAGAACAGACGATTCAATCGTTCGTAGGAGATCTTGCTTTGATTCCACATCCGAAGGAAAGGATATCCCAATCCAACGCCGTTTGGGTCGTTTGGCTTTGGAAACCTTAGGACCCATGCTTGCCCATCGCCCACTACCTCATGTAGATATGGCATCAACGATTAAACAGCCTTTAGAACCAAGGCGACGACAGTCGACCATGGAGGAGACCAAGCCATTGACCAAGATGTCGCTGCTCAAGAGCTTGCTATCGCCCTCAACGCTTCCGCATTTGCTTTTGCTCGCAGTCCTTTCCGTTGTTTTCTTTGTCCTTGCTCGAGTGGATGCAGAGACGTGGGCTGCGTACGGATTCATTGGCTTCAGCGTTGCTTATGTGTGTCTTGCACCCGTGTCAAAGCACGAACGTTTCGGAAGAATCCTTCGCAACAGGAAGGATACAGATTCTGATTCGACATTCGCCTCTGGCCATCGATTGAAGATTCTGATCTTGCCCATGGTTACCGGAACCATCTTGATGGCTGCGATTTACTTCCTTTTCGGCGAAAATGGAATTTTCTCGCAGATAGGTTCGTTTCTGCCAGCGAGTTTGGGTGGTTTGTTTGTCGTATGGGCATTTGCACAAGGGCGGTTCTTTGGGCTTGCGACGATGAGAGCAATCACCTTTCCAGCTGGTGGCCAGAGCAGCGCAAATGGTTACTCCCCAGTACCGTCTTTGGTCATGACTTCAACGCTTGTTGTCGTTTTGACCTTTGCAGTGACCGAGGGATTTCGTTTCTTCCTCGGAGGCTCGTCGTTTACTGTATGGCCATACCTGTTCTCTTTTGCAGTGTACGGCTTGTGCATCTACGTAACATGGGGGCAGCGCAGAAAAGCATCGATGCATTCTACAACCCATACCGTTGCCAGAAAGTGGTTCTGGGCAACGCAATTGTTCATCACGTGGCATGTGCTTAGCATCTTCCGAAGCATTGACAACACCTTTTCCGAACCGGTGATGTTCATCGAAGAATTGTTTCTCATGATCGTTACGGTGTTCCTTGCGATCTGGGCACTGACGAGCAAAGGTGAAGGATCGAAATCGACGTTATTCACGGAAGAAAATGCACTGTTCTGGGGTGTTGCGTTTGGCTACGCTTACGCTGGCAGCGTTGCCATGGTCACCTCTGTCATGGAGGAAGTGAAATATGTCTTGATAGGAGGACACATACTTGTTGTTGCAACCGTCATGTGGTCCCAACGAACCATGCTTGAATCCAAAATAGAGCGTGTGAACAGTGATCGTGGAATCGCTGAATCGGTCGAACATGTCGAGATTAACAGCACGTCAAATGAGGCAAAACTCCAATCAGGTGGGATTCAAACCGGTGAGTCCGATTCTGTTGTTGAAGAGCCCGTTGCAGAAGAACAAAGCATCGGTGATCCTGTTGATTGGAACCAACGAGACGAATCGTTGGGAGATTCAACAACGTGGGACAATGAGATTGAATTGCTTGACTAATCTTCACCGATTCCAGACAGGAGCATAACAACTCGGATGGTTCCTTCAAGATCAGGTGACACCCTCGCTCCGAGTATGACCTGTGCTTCGGAATCAACCGCTGAAGTGAGGGCTGTTGCGATTTCATCAACTTGTCCAATCGTCATGCCCATTCCTCCCTCAATCTGCAACAAGCAGCCCTTGGCTCCCGCCACATTCATTGGTGCAAGCGGAGCTTTGATCGTCGCGTTGTACAGGCCCTCAAGTTGGTCATGGTGACCTGTACCCACCAGCATTGTTGAGGCGCCTTGGTGTTGCACAATTGCTCTTAAGTCCATGAGATCGAGATTGATTAGACCCATGGAGAGAAGTGTGCGCACCAAACCATCGATGAGGTCTTCAACCCACTCTGAGCCCATGCTCCAATCCTTACCCCGGTCGCGTGCTTGGCGTGCAAGTCGGTCCAGTGAAAGCTGGACACAAACGTCCGAATGGTGTTCCAGTCGTTTTATCTCTGCCTGAGCAATCTTCTTTCTCGTGGGCTGGTGATCGAACGGAAGAGCTGCTATCGAGAGCACTGTGGCACCGTGGAGTTTCGCCTGGCGTGCGTACTCATGGGAAGCACCTGTACCGGTGCCTCCGCCCAAACCTGCTACTATGATCACCAATTCAGCCTGCTCAAGGAAGGGGCGCGTTCTTGTGGCGAGACCTCGCATACGCTGCTCTGCAAGCGGTGGGAGTGCAGCGCAACCAAGGGCATCCAGCGTGTGTCCCAGACGAATAATATGAGCATCTTCAACGTCGGGAAATCGATCGTCTGCATCAAGCATCAAAAGCGAGGCTCCTGCTCCGCGCTGATGAGCACGAGCAGCCCAGATGCAACCAAGTCCTCCGATTCCTGTGATGAGGATTTGGGAAGACTCCATATCCATCCCTTGACCATAACGCCCTTGAACTTACCCTATTTTTCGACGAAGCGCATGTATCGTCGACGAGCGTCACGGGCCCAGGCGTTGTCCGGTTCGAGATGCAACACCCTGTCGTAGTACCCGACGGCTGTCTCAAATTCAGACAGATGCCGGCCGTACAAGTGGCCCAGGTTTGACAGCACTGGAATGCAGTCCTCATCCTCATCGAGCATGCTCAAGAGAAGACGCTCAGCGGCCCCCAAGTCATTTTTTAGCATCAAATCTTCAGCATCATCAAGACGTTCGAGTTGGCTGGTAGAGAGGTCGTATATGTTGTCGAAAGGTGTTTCCGCCATGAAGTTCCGACACGGTTGAATCACAAGAATTCTTGCCTTGTAATATTTTGAACAAAAAACGCTACACTGCAAAGCATTATTCTTGCGTTTCACTGACAACGTTTAAGGGGTCAGTGTCAGTCGTGAGTTCATAGGGTGTGGCCGTGCTTTTAACCTCGTTCTCAAAACGTCGCACCATCGTGGTTGCTGTGTTGCTCCTTTTGCTTTTCCCGAGCGTCGCAACATCGCTCCCTACTGGCATCGGCGGTCAACAAAATGACATCGATGATGTCGCTAAAGAAGGTTGCCTCTGTCACAACGCAGCACCAGCAAACAATGTACAAGTGATTCTCGACAGCGTCCCATATGCTTGGACCCCGGGCGAAACGTACGACCTCCAACTCCACATCATTGGCGGACCTGACGCCGGAGGACAGTACTCCGCCGGGTTTGCTATGCGAGTCTCTGACGGTGAACTCGGCGGAACCGGCGTCGATAACTGGGAAGGCGATGTTGAATCCCTCACTCACACATCTGCATCGGCTGCTGAATCGGATCGAATGTGGGACATTACGTGGACCGCCCCAGCAGAAGGAGAAGGTACAATCACGTTTTGGATTACAGGCAACAGCGTCAACGGCGATGGAGGACTCGGTAACGTCATCGAAGACATGTGGAACCAACTCACCTTCGCTCTCGTCGAAGGCGATGAGGACAGTCTTGCTCGTGGAACACGAACGGTCTTTGCAGGCGATGGAAACGTAGCACCTCCTGAACCAGAATCCCACGGTGCTGACTTGCACCACATGGGAGCAAAGCTTCGAGCGCACTGGCTTGGACTCCTCGGTTTTGGAGCGGTCATCATGTGCGTTGTCTTTGCTGGATTGATGCTCCGATATGGTTTCTCTACATCCTATGAAGGCCGGAGCAATCAATTGAGGCTTCGCTACAAACTCATGCGCAGAGGTGATCAGTGATGTATGACGACTCGATCAACAACCTTCTGAAAGGTGTGGCCGATGGCTCGATATCCGTCAAGGATGCTCGCAATGCATTGGAGGGTGTTGAATTAACAGAGGCTCAAATGGACGAAGCCATCAATCACGGCGTTCACGACGTCGCTGAATCTGGTACCATCGTGAGTGCAAGCCTCGCACCCTCCGGTGGCTCATACCTCACCATGTTTTTCTTTGCATGGGGAATCTTTTGGGCCTGCTACTGGGCCTTCTCCCTGATTTACGGCCTTGCAAAGAGATGGGATCAACAACAACTCGCTTTCCACTTGGCAATGACGTTGACAACACTGATTTTGATGGGTGTCATCTACCTCAAATTCATCTTGCCTGACACCATTATCGTCAAACATTCCCAAAACAAATACGTTCCTGAACACGTCAAAGATTGGAAGGAGTACAAGTGGTGAAGCACATGGCGAAGGATTACAACCTATTTGTTCCCGAATCAAAAGATGGAATCGTCAACGCCGGCGAGACCGTCATTAACCGAAGGCAATTCCTTCGATATGGATTCAACACTGTGACGGGCGTTCTCGCCGCATCGTTGGGCGTCCTTGGGTTCGCTGCGATTCTCCTCCCACCTGGAGGAAGCTCTGCAGGTGACCTTTCCGTCAAATTCTGGGCCAAGGGCCGTGAAGATACCGCTTGGTATGGCGCTAAGCACCTTCAATCGATGACCAAAGCAGACTTTGTTGCAGAAGCCGCAAATTCAAACACTGGGACATCGGGAGCATCAGGTGTTTGGAACGGCGTTCCTGTCGTCGTTACTTATGTCGAAGACTCGAAGTGGCAAGGGTCCCCAATGGACAACAACAAGGCCCGCTTCCAAATGATGGAAGGGTACGATGAGTCAGGGAAATACATCGGCCATTTCGAAGACATGGTCGCTGTCGACGATCGGATCTACCCATCGGACGACATCATCATGGTTTTCGGCCGATGCACGCACCTTTGTTGCATACCAGGATGGCAACTTGTTTCCAACTCGTACACGGATGATACGTGGACACCCGGCGGCACAGACGATGGTGGAACCAAGTTGTTCTGCATTTGCCACTCCTCTCGCTTTGACACGACGGCATTGGAGATGAACACCAACCGCAACCGCTCAAACGGTGCTACCTTTACCTACGCAGGTGTACGAAAATCAGGCGGACCAGCCCCAGTTGGCCTACCACTCATTCCTATTGAACTCAACAACGATGTTATTGAGGGCATAACCGACTACGTCGATTGGTTGACGTACTGTGATTGAGGTGATACGATGACAACAATGTTCTGGATTCTTTGGTTTTTCATTGCCTTCATTATCGTCCTTGTGGCCTTTACACTCCGCAAAGAGACGGAAGAGATGCCTCGTCGTGAGATTCTTCGCGCTGTCGAATCCACTGGAGGAATGGGTATTTCTGAACGGGCCTTCTTGTGGGTCTTTTCATGGATGGACACACGTTTCCGTATCCAAGATTATTGGAACATGTCCAAGGGTGCATATTACAACATGCACCGTCAGATGCCACTGACGCACGCTGAGAAGTACAAACTCCGAATTATTTGGTATTGGTATCCTCTGTACTGCCTCGGAGGAATCTCCTTCCTCAGTTTCATCATTCTTGTTCTCACAGGAACCATCCTCGGTATTTACTACGTACCCGGAGGCGAAGGCGATCCATCACCCGCTTACGCATCAATGGAATTCATCATGCTTGAGTTGCCGTTCGGCTACATCATCCGTGCTGTGCACCACTGGGGTACACACTTCATGGTTGCATCCGTGTTTTTGCACATGTGTCGCGTTTACTTCACAGGTGCATATCGAAACCCACGAGAACTCAACTGGCTCATCGGTGTGGCATTGATGGCACTCACCATCGTCTTTGGTTACTCAGGTTATCTCCTACCGTGGGACAGCCTTGCGTACGGTGCTGCAGTGATTGGAATCAACCTTGCAAACTCATCACCGCTGATTGGAAAGTACATTGCAACGTTGCTCTTTGGTGGTTCCTCGCTCACACCCCGAACCGTCACCCGTATGTACTTCATTCACGTTTTTATTCTACCAGTGATAGTGACCACATTGATCATTATTCACTTGTTTATTGTCTGGGTGCAAGGAATTGCGGAGCCACATTGATCGGAGGAATTTGAATGGGATTAATGGAAAATTTAGGACGAGTTGCAACCTCGTACATGGATGAAAAAGCAAAACTTCAGGAAGCTGGTGAAAAACGTAAGCGAACACGAATGGGCCACGGATTTTGGCCACATGAGGTTCTTCGAGACACCATTCTCTTTGCCTTTATGGCTGCTGTCCTGCTCTTCTACGCATGGCTAATTCCACCTCCATTGCACGGTGCGGCAGATCCGTATGCGCAAGCAGGGTTCGTTTTCCCTGATTGGTACGTACTGTTTTCCTATGGATACCTACGATGGGGAGAATATCTACCGCAATTCACCGTCCCTACTGGTTTCATTGGTGACATTGTCGGACAACCAGTCTTCGCTTGGAACGCTGCATGGTGGGGCGCTGCACTGACCGGCATTCCAGTCGGCATCCTTGCGCTTCCACCGTTCCTCGGAGGCCGAGAGAAGCGACCTGTTGAAGACCCGTGGTTTGCGGCAGCAGGTGCTGTTTACCTCGCCCACATCTGGTTCATCTCAGTCTTTTCGATCAACATCTTCCTTGAATTGTACGGGAAGAATCGGTCGGATTATTGTAAACTTGATTCGCACGGCGATCTGTTGTGTGGAACGAGGTCTCCATGGATTGCAGAGATTTTCAATGCTGTGCCGTGGATTTTGACGGGCATGCTGTTATGGATTGTCATCTACTTCGTTGGCCGGAACATACTCGTCAAAGCATGGGGCTCTGGGTTTACACCCGAACACGGCAAGCGCCTCATCGTGGGAGCTCTCGTGATTTCAGCAGGAGCTTCCGTTGCAACCTTCGAAACATACGATAACGGATTCTGGGAAGCAGGCGGACTCTTGACCATCAAAGGGCTCACGCACGATTACTACCCAGAACTTGAAGCAATGCGTACGCAGCCTGCTGATGTTCATGTTCATGACACGAACGAATTCACGGACGATCGGGGCTACACGGACGGAATCGTACCCGCTGCAGCATGGCTGGATTGGCAGATATTCCAACCTGCTCGAGAGCAAATCATCGATTTCAGCGACGCAAACAATCACCAAGACCCTGCACAGGGGAGCAACGCTGCAGGTACAACCGTTACCATTTCCGGTGAAGATGGGTACAGTGATTCTGGATCCTTCACCGTTTCCGGTGAATACACGGACGAAGCACTTCCAACCGATGTCACATGCGAGTACCGAGCCAGCGAGCGAAAA
>MDTB01135470.1_pt1 | contig 10245 bp, 13 predicted proteins | sample 811161 | NCBI WGS metagenome assembly MDTB01 (sample SAMN05326650, study PRJNA326480) | marine metagenome | isolation source: seawater | place: Mediterranean Sea | collected 2009
ATTTATTTTCAGCTACGCTGAATCGATTGCAAAGCAATCATAATATCAGAACAAATCTTCTTTCTGTATTGCATAGCAAATCGTATATATGATCTTTACTTTGTAAAGATGAGATTTTGTTATAATAAAAATTGAAAATATTATCGCAAATATTTATTTAATATTATAGAATGTCAGACACAGAAGAAGTATTTAATAATAAGTGGGCTGGACGCCTAAGAAGAAGAAAGATTGATATAAAAAAGTCGGAAGGATCAAAAAAGTTTGCTAAAAAATCCTTCAAAAAAGAAAAGAATTTACTGAAGAACTCATCTCCAGTAAAATCTTTTGCCAGTACTCCTCCTAGGAAGAAGAAGAAAGTATCATCTCCACCTAGTTCTGGATTTGTAAGGAAATGTGGTGAGCTTGTTCTTTGTGATTAATTTTATTTAGCGAAGCTAAAAAGAAATTCTTTTCGCTAAGCGAATTAATTTATTGATATATTAAGATGCTTTGCAAAATTAGATCTATAATTGAAGTAATTATTAAATGCGGTTGGAACTTGACTTGAATATATTTCTTTTAATGCAGTTAGAGCTTTTCCAACATTTTTAAATTTAGCTAATGATAAGTGTAATGTAAAATTATCATATTTTTCTTCTTCATATAATTCATCATCTTTTAAAGTATTATTATATTTTATTACTTTATAAAGTTCACTTAAATTTACATCATTGTCAAAAAATACTTTAGCTAAAAATACACCACCACCATTGTTATCTAGATGTCCATGATTTCGAATTAAATTATCAATGTAATTTGAATCATAATTAACATTTATAATCTTTTTTACATTCTGTGGTAAATTTCGTCCTAGTATTTTATATCCACCAGTTCCTGCATCAACAGATGCTTCACATATTTCAAAGAATATATCTCTTATATTATTACTATTATTTGTAATTATTTTTAAATCATTATAATTATTAGTTGTACCTGAATATAATGTTAAATGATGAGCGTGTTCAATTGTACCTCCGTTTTGTAGGCATTTTTTTATTCTTTCTAAAATGGCTTGATTCATGATAATAGGTAATTTAATATTTACTTTAATATCGTTTGGACTATTTGTACTAAATATAGATTGATTAGATGTAGACGGATTAGACATAGGCTGTCTAAATACATTTGGTGGACTTGCTGCTGGAGAGCTCTGTTTTTTTTGATTTTTTGGATTCAATCCATGTTTATCCCATACTTGCTGTACACTAGGATCATAAAAACCAATAGGATCATTTACTCTAATCCAATTTTGATTTTCATTTTTGCTATTAATTTCAAATATTCTACCACTATTGTCATCTGTTGCATAATAAGTTGTAGAACCATTATCATTTATTATTGATCTATTAATAGTAGCTCTGTTGAAAACCTCGGATTTTCTTATATACTTTATTATTTTATCACCTACCTTAAGATCATTTGGTCCATTACCTTTTAAATTTAAATATTTTTTCTTATATTTCAGATATTTTTTAGAATAAAAATTATTCAAATCCATATGTAATTACTGAGAAAAATTGATAAAAATTATTTTAAGAAATGGCTTTAATATTATCATAAAAATGGTTGCATCTTCGTTAATAAATGACATGGCAAGCACGGCCTCGAGTAGTGCATTACAGCAGCACCTCTGTGCTGCAGTTATCAGTGGTGGTAAAAGATTAACAAAATTAACTTGTAATGATGAAAGAAATAGAAAATGGGGAAATAATACGCCAAGTATTCATGCAGAAGAGGCTGCAATATTAGATTACTATGGAAAGGATGTGTTCTGGGATAAGAAGGGAGGGTGGTGTCTTAAAGAACGCAAAATCAAAACAAAAGTCGAAAAAGGTTGATGTGGTGGTAGTAAGACTACATAGGGATGGTACATTTGCAAATGCTAGACCTTGTAGAAAATGTGTTTGTATGATGAAAAATCTAGGAATAAGAAGAACTTACTATTCAAGTGGATTTAATAACGAAATTAAATGTGAATTAGTGAGGGATATGATTAGTATACAAGATTCTTCATCATCTAAGCATTTTTGTAGAACACAATATAATTACCCAAGAGATGACATTGGTTACTATAAGATGATTATGAATATGCATTTACCATCAATAATTAAGAAAGAAAGTTTAGAAAATTTTATTAATTACTATTTGAAGGAATGGAAAGATACTTTAAGTTTTGATTTGAATTATGAATTTGAGAAGGATGGAGAAAATGAATATTTTAAAATGTTTACAAGTAATAGATTTGTATTATTCTCTATGAAAGTCTTAATATGAAAAAATTTGAATTTTTTTTTACTATAAATATCCAATACTTGAAATGGAAGAAGCAAGAAAACATTTGAAAATTCATAAAGATAGGTACAATGAATCAATTGAACAACAAATTAAAGAGATTGAAGAAAATAATAAGAGATTAAGAAAGGAATTTAATGAGAAATGGGATCAAAAAGATCAAGAAATGGATAATGAAAGAAAAAAATTAGATGAAGATGATTGTAGTTATCCACAAGACTATATTAATGAATTACATAATCAATGTGATGAGAAAGTAGAAGAAGAAAAAGATCTAATTATAAATGAAAATGAATCATTAGATATATTTTTTGGCGAGAAAATGACAGAATGGGAGAAATGGGTTGATGTTTATAATAATCGTAAAGAGTTATCTGATTCTAGGCCTTTTTACAAGATACTTGCTGAAGATTTTCCTGTTCCAGATTTTAATACTAATGACTATGAGCATGAGGAAATGATGAAGTCTTCTTGGTATGAAGAATGGGAAGAATCGGTAAAAAAGGAAATAAAAATTGAAAATTAGAGGTAATCTATAGGATTTTATTTATAATAATGAAAAATAAAAAATTACATTTAATAAGTAATGACGGAATTATTGTGGAAGCTCAGTATGAAGAGGCTAGAGTTTCAGAGTTGATAGATAAAATGTTAGATAGTGGGGAGGATGAAAATGATGAGAATGATGATATTATTGAAATACCTCTATTAAATGTTTCTGGAGAAAGTTTAAAAGTAATTGTAGATTTTTTAAAATATTATCATAAAACAAAAATGAATGTGATACCTAGACCTATCCCTTCTGTTAGTGTTGGTGATTTTATTAGTAATGAATGGTATGTTAATTTTATTGATAGAATGAACAATAAGGAAATTTTTGAAATAATTTTAGCTGCAAACTACATGGCGATTCAGCCTATAATTGATTTGGGATGTGCCAAGATTGCTTCATTAATTAAAGGTAAAACACCAGAAGAGGTAAAAGAGCTTTTATCCAATAGTTAGGTAATTTTATTGTATTTTTTTAACAAAAATTGAAATGTAATTATATAAATATTTTTAAATTTATATAATGTCTGATTTAGAATGTGGAAGTGAAGGAAGAAGAGTGTCACCTGTAGGTATTTCAAATGAGAGTATTGTTAATAGAATATTAGATCTTCAAAACGAAGATAGATACAATAATGGAAATTGTTGTATCAATTGTTGTTTTTTATCATCAACTTTATTATTTATGTTCGCCGTTATTGGCTGTATAATGTGTTACATAGTCTTTGGAATAAAGTTTCTTGTAGAGGATTATGATGAAGCTCATGAGTGTAAAGGATCAGCATTATGGGAATACGTTTTGATCGGAATCATTTTTTCCATTTTAAACCTGTTCAAATTATATTCAAGTAATGAAACGAACTCTAAAGTTGATAATTCAGTGTTAATAATAGTTGTTGTTGGTATAATTAATCTAGGAATGAGTTTATGGGGTGGTCTCGAATTATGGAGTTATTCATGTGATGATTCACTAAAAAGTAATTTATGGTTAATTGCTTTTATTACTTTTATTTGTGAAGTAATATTAGCATTTTTATGTTTGGTCTTACCTCCTGTGTTGCTTATATATTATACAATTAAAGGATTGTATTTAAATTAATTTATTCCAATATTTTTTCTAAGGTTATCAAGATAATTTTTAGGAGCTTTTTTTAAAGATGTATCATGTATCATCTTCATTAATTCATCATTACTATATCTATTTTTTTTTAATATATTATTTATTTTGTCAATACGTTGAATATTTCGTTTGTTCTCTTTAATAAAATTTTTTCCTAAAAAATTCTTGTTTTTTTTTTCATCAATTTTATCAATTGGTTCTAAAAATATTTGGCCACCATAGTTAATATTCCTATTAATATCTCTAATATTATGAACTTTATTATCGATTCTTCTAAATGGGTTATTGTTTGATAATTTATTTTTTCTAACTTTTATATCATAAACCTTATCATTATCATAGAAATCTTTTAGTGGTGATAATTGTTTTCTTTTATAAAAATTTTTTAATTTTTCCTCTCTTGAAATTTCATTATTATTATAAATATTATACTGATATGGATTTATTGGAGGTAAATTACTATTATTTCTACATATTCTGGGTTCATTTGAAGGTTTTGGTTTAATGTATTCATTTTCATTTCTATAATATAAATCTTTTGATTGTTTCACAATCTCTTTATTTTGATTGTATAAAGGTTTTAGTTCATAATTATTTTCATTATTTATTGGTTTTAATATTTTATTTTTATAATTATTATCATTGTAATATATAGGTATTTCTTTATCTTTATCTTCATCTTCATTTTCATCATTATCATCAAACATCTTACTTTTAAAGTATTTATTAGATGGTGAATTGATAAATGTTTTACAATTATATGAAATAAAATCTTCAATTTCATTATTTCTTATTTTAAGGTCTATTTCTAATAATTCATTATCATAGGTAGGATTAAGTAAATCTATAATTAGTTTTTTATATTTATCGGGAATAGAATATTTATTATATTTTGATTCTTTAATTTTTTTAACAAGTTTAGGTAAATTTTCAGCTTCAAATGGATATCTATTTGTAACCATTTTATAAATTAAACATCCTAATGCCCAATAATCAACATTATAACTATATCTATCTCCTCTTACAATAGCTGGAGACATGTAATACGGAGTACCTATAGATGACCTTGCAAAGACATTATTTTCCAATAATTTAGAAACACCGAAATCGGATATCTTAATTGTTTTTTTATCAAAAATTAATATATTTGATGATTTAATATCTCTATGAATAATGTTATTATCATGTAAACAAGATATAGCTTCTTTTACTTGTAATATAATTCTATCAATAATTTTTTCATTTATACCTCTTTGTTTTTTAAAACTTTTTGATATAAAATTTTCTAAATCTCCATGTGGTGCATATTCTAAAACCAAGTATGTGTAATTATTATCTGAAAACATGTCTAATGTTTTAGTTAAATAAGGACAATCAATTTTATCTGTAATAATTTTACATATTTTTATTTCATTTAAAAAACTATTTTTAATGTCTTTATTTTTAGTATAAAAACGTTTAATCGCTACTTTCTGTGAAGTTAAATTATCAATACCTAGGAACACTTCAGCATAAGAGCCTTTTCCTATCATTTTCATGATTCTATACTTCATTTAATACTGGTTATAAAAAAAAATTTAGAGTGAAAAATTAAATTTAGTGGTTGAAAAATTAATTTTTAAACAACAAGTATCTTTTCTACGAATAAAAATAAACTTTGTAATAATAAAAATTGATTTATGTAGTTATTCTTATATTAATCATACCTATGTCAGGAAAAGTACTGTCAACAGCCAACAAAGAACTAACTGATTTTCATAAAGAAGTAAATTCTAATAAGATTCCATCAAATGATATATTTGAAAGTTTAAATCATATAAAATTAAAGATAAATGAACATAAAATTAATGAAAGGGGATACTTATCTTTAGTTATTAAATATTTAATAAAATGTAATAATAAAGATTGGTTAAGAATATTACTTGATGAAAATCTTGAAAATTTAAGAATAAATGACTGTTTGGCATTAACAAAATATTTTGATTATTGTAATGAAATAGATAAATCAGAAATGTTTTTTTCCATACATTATAAATACTATCATTACTCTTCCAAAAGTATTGAATTTTTTATTATTAATAATATGAAAAAATATTTGTATTGTCTTGATGGATATTATACTAATCTTAATGAAAAAAAATTGTTAGAAGAAAATAAAATAAGGAAAATAAATAATAAAGAGTATTGTAAACTAAAAAATTATTACAGATCAAAAAATATATTTAATAGATCTAATAAAAATAGTGATATTAGTATTGAATATTTTGTCAATAAGATAGTTGATAAGTTTACTTCAGAAACTAATAAAATAAAACAGAATGATAGAATCAACAAATTCTTTTTAAATCTAGATAGAAAATATTCTAGAATTGATAATGATTTTATCTGTTTAGATTGTGGCAATATTCTTCATTGTATAGGAGGTGAAATTTCAAACAAGGGTTATTTAATTTTAATTGAGATGATTGAAAAATTATTTGAAATAGGTTATATTCCTATTATTATTATTCATAGAAGACATCTTGATAAAAAATATTCAAATAGATCTCAAAAGATTTTAAATTATATTAATATCATTGTAGAAAAATATAAAGATCTTATTTTTGAGACTCCATATAAAGAAAATGATGATTACTATATATTCTTGATTTCAATAATTGGTGGATTTAAGATTATATCTAAAGATACGTATGGTGACCATTTACAATACCTAAGAAATGACAAAAAAGATAATTATTTTCAAATAGATTTCTTAATAAAAGATCTTTTGGTAGTTTATAATATTGGATCTAGTTTAGAAATAAGTTTTTCAAAAAATTTAATAAAAAATTATTCTAATTGTATACAAATTATAAATGGACAAATATTTATACCAACAACTAATGGTGAATTTGTTTTAGTAAAATAAAAATTGAAGATTTTTCTTTAGGTCCCAATTTAATAATTTAAGGGTAATGGAATGTGTGATATGTTTAGAATCAACTTCAAATTCTACAAAAGTTTTTAACTGTGATCATATTAACTATCACTTGAATTGTATTAAAAATGTAATTGTATGTCCACTTTGTAAAGTTTGCAAAATAGCAAACGATAATATAATTAATGGAAGGTTTGTTAGCAGGATATTAGTTTGGCATTATAATCAGATTTTACCAGCATCAATTTATAGAAGTGCTAAAAAATTAGATTGTGAAATTGTAATTATTAAAAGTTTGAGTGAGAGAGGACCAAATGATCTAATTTATCATTATCCGTGAGTTAGTATTTTATAATGATTATCTAAAAATTTTATATGAATAATGTTTTATATGAAAATAATTATAGTCAATATGTAGAGCCTATCTACGGTAATTTAAGCAATCAAGATGATATAGAATCACTAGGTGACTTTGATAATAATTCTCACAATTCATATAAGATTGATTTTGATAAAAGGGTAGACTTGACCAATCATGAAGTTTTTAGTATAGATCCAGATGGTTGTGAAGATGCTGATGATGCATTTAGTATTTTTGAAGAAAATGATAAATTATATTTGGCAATACATATTGCCGATCCTACCGAATATATAAAATTAAATTCTGATTTATGGAGAAACATTATTGAAAGAACGACAACAAAATATCCATCTAATAGAAAACCGATACATATGATACCTGAAGCTATAATGAAAATATCAAGTTTGAAAGGAGATAATGAATTAAAAAAGGTAATATCTATTCTTACTGAAATAAATAAAAATACTTACAAACCAGTAGGTGAAATAAAATTATTATTTAGTAAAATTTTAGTAAAATTAGAAAACTCGTTTTCTTATAAAAAAGCGTCAGAAACAAAAGATTTTGAGGTATTTAAGATTGGGTTAAAAATAAGTAATGCTTTACAAGAGATTAGATCAAAAAATACAAAAGGAGTTAAATTAAATGAGTTATCTATAGCATATACGAAATTTAATAATAATATACCTTATTTATATCAAGATTCGGAAGATGAAAAATTAATGAAACAAATGATAGCAGAGTTTGCAATTTTTGCTAATTCATTCGTGGGAGAGTATTTAGAATCAACAAAGTTGATTCATGCGGGTATATTTAGAACTTGTGATGCTAAAGATTGGTTAAATGAAACTAGTGATAATATTACTGGAGAAGAAATGATACAACAAATAGTAACTAAAGGTATAACAGCAGATTACATGTCAAATGTTAAGTCACATGATTTAGTTGGAATGCCTGAATATTGTCATTTCACATCACCGATAAGAAGATTGGCAGATTGTATTTGTCACTACTTATTAAAATATATTTATTTTTCAGAAAATGGTAATAATCAAACTGAAAGTTTGATTCCTTTTTCTATTGATGAACTTGAAAGATTATCATCAAAATGTATAGATGCAAACAAAAAGGATAAAAAAAATCAGTATTTGGATATTAAATTTCGTTTACTACAAGTTATGGACAATATGATATTTGAAAAAGAAAGCATAATTCTAGAATATTATATAACTGGGTATAGTGGTTTATTTTTGAATATTGTGATTTGTAAAATTGATAACTATAAGGTCTATATGTCTTATACATTGAGAGTTCGTAATTACAGTAAAGAAATAAATGTTGATGAACATCAATTTATTATTTGTACAAAAGTTAATTGTTTTACAAAATTTGATCAAAATTGCATACCAGAATTAGATAGTCATATATTATTTTGAAATTAAAAAATATTGAAATTTTTGGACCCTAAATATTTAAGATTATTTAGAATGAAGAAGTTTTTGATCAATAGAATTAAGAAATCTGAATCCTTTAGAAATGACATTATAAAGTATTCTTATGGTCAGGAGGAAGAAAGAGGGCTTAAAGTAGCAATGCCTAATTTCGATAAAAATGATTTTAAAATAGATCATGAAGATTACTCAGGAGAAGATTCAGATGAGGATATAAGATATATATTCGGTAATTTATCTGATTCGAGTGACATGGACAGTGATTATGATGGTGATACTGAATCGAATTCTATAAAGAAAGAAAATGTTAACGAAGGAGTGAAAAAAGATAATAGTAAATTAACTATAATTGACACTAATGATAAGGTAAAAGTAATAAAAAGTCAGAAAAAGAAAGTATCGAGTGCAAGAAAGTCAAGTGTTAACAATCGAAAATGCATTTTAAATATATTGAAAAAGATGAGAAGGAATAAATTATAATTTTATATAATCATTCAGAAAAAATTTGATGATTAATTATATAAAGATTAAGTGTTTTTTTATTATAACTATGTTGAAAAATATTGTTGAACTGAATAAGCATAAGGAATATAATATTGAGTTTCAAAGACATGAGGAATATCAATATTTAAATTTACTTAATGACTTGTTAAAAAGTGGTAAATTGGAAAGAGGTAGGAACGGAAATACATTAAGAGAAGTTGGATCAGTTATGCATTTCTCACTTGAGAACAATAAGATTCCAATATTAACTACTAAAAAAACAGCATGGAAAACTTGTTTGAAAGAATTATTATGGTTTATTCAAGGAAAAATGGATAATAAAATTTTAAATAGCCAAGGTGTACATATTTGGGATGGTAATACCACAACTGAGTTTTTAGAGTCAAGAGGATTATCACATTATGAACCTGGTGATTTAGGCCCAGTATATAGTCATCAATGGAAGTTTTTCAATGCTCCTTATGAAGGATGTAAAGCAGATTATACTGGAAAAGGTGTAAATCAGTTACAAAAGGTAATAGATGATTTAAAAAATCCTGATACTAGATCATCAAGGAGGCATGTAATAAGTGCATGGAATCCACAGCAAATTGACGAAGGTGTATTACCTCCTTGTCATGTTTTATTTCAATTTATGGTAACAGATGGTAATAAACTTAGTTGTACACTATATCAAAGATCAAATGATGAATTTTTAGGAGTTCCTTTTAATATAGCATCATATTCATTTTTAACTCATTTAATTGCAAAACATTGTGGTTTGGAGGCTTATGAATTTATTCATTATGGTGGTGACGTTCATATTTACGACGATCATTTGGAACAAGTTAAAGAGCAAATATCAAGAGAACCATATGAATTTCCAACTTTAGAAATATTAAACAAGAGAGATAATATAGAAGACTATATTTTGGAAGATTTTAAAATTAATAATTATAAAAGTCATGGTCAATTGAAAGGTAATATGAGAGCATAATATCTATTTTAATATATATGTATCTTCAAAAAT
>MDTB01195623.1_pt1 | contig 10245 bp, 12 predicted proteins | sample 811161 | NCBI WGS metagenome assembly MDTB01 (sample SAMN05326650, study PRJNA326480) | marine metagenome | isolation source: seawater | place: Mediterranean Sea | collected 2009
GTCAAATGAAGGTTCAATATTTATTAAAAATGGTATCCAACGAAAGAATAATTGTTCAATAAAAGCTCTTAAAGGCTCTGTATTTACTGGCTATGTTCAAAATGCAAAAATTGAATGTGACAATCTCTTTCATGCACAAAACTATGTTATAGATTCAACAATTAAATCTAAAGGAATAGTAGATTTATCTGGTGGAGATGGTATAATCAGGGGATCCGAAATAATATCAAATATTATAAAATGCAATACTATAGGTTCTGAAAATTCATCTTCAAACTCAGAAGTTACGTTTTATAATGAGAATGATATGCGCTTAGAGCCCCTCAGTTCAACTCTCATTCCTTTTCTTGAAAATATAAAAGATCGATTAATGCTCTTTCCATCTATTGAGCCTGATGAAATGGAGATTATTGAAATTAAAATCACAAATTGGAAAAAAACTATTAATTCAATTTTGAATGAATCTTTTAATGGGCCTAAAGCAATTGTAAAAAAACATTTGTTTCAAAATATTAATTTTAATTTTAACGATTTAAGTTTTACTTCTGAAAAGGCATACAACAATGTTGAAATTATAATAGAAAATCAAAAAATTAAGATCGTTGAATGCTAATGAATAACCAAATAAAAAAAAATAATATCCTGATCGTTGACGATGAAAAATCAATTTTAGATGTCTTAATATCCGGCCTATCTGATGATGGCTTTAAATGTTTTGCTGCTTTCAATGCAAAGGAAGCCTTGGATATTGTAAAGCGTGAAAAAATTGATTTTTCACTTTTAGATATTCGGTTACCAGATATGTCAGGTATTGATCTTTGTTCAGAGATAAAAAGATTAGACTCAGGCATTACAAATATAATCATGACCGGATTTCCCAGTTTTAAATCTGCTGTTGATAGCATAAGAGGGGGAGCTTATGATTATCTTGTCAAACCTTTTCGCATAGAACAAGCTTTATCAATAATTAATAATTTTGATAAAAGTAAAATCTTAATCAGCGCTAATCAAGATAGGGATAATGAAATAAAAATGCTAAAGAATGAAATTATATCATTAAAAGATAAAATAAGAAAACTTGACAACGATGATGGGAAAAGCTTTTTATCAAGCTCAGTTTACGCAAGCAATAAAGGTAAAATAAAAAAAATTGAAAAATCTTATGCGAGACAAACAAATTCATCAAAACTATCTAAAAGAAAGGTATCAGATTGAAAACCATACTTATTGTAGATGATGACAGAAGTATAAGACATATCTTAAAAGAGGCATTGTCCAGTGAAAAATTTAACACCCATATTGTGCAAGACGCTGAAAGTGCAATTAAATTAATTGAAAAGAATCCTGTTGATCTTATCATTACAGATTTGATGATGCCTGGAATTACAGGTTTAGAAATGATGGATAAGATAAAAACCAATTATCCTGACATTGGTTTTATTTTTATGACAGCCTTTGGAACTGTTGATGTTGCAGTTGATGCTCTAAAAAAAGGTGCATTTGATTTTATAGCGAAACCTTTTTCAATTGCACAAATTGAAGCTCAAATAAATAAATATTTTAATTTTTCAGAGCTTGTCGTTGAAAACAAATCCTTAAAAAAACAAATAAAAACTCAAATAAATGATAAAAAAATAATTGGTGAATCTCCTGCTATAAAAGAGGTAAAAACCCAAATTGAGATGGTTGCATATAGTGACGCACCCGTTTTTTTGATGGGTGAAAGCGGAACAGGAAAAGAATTAATTTCTGAATCTATACACAACAGCAGTGAAAGATCAAAAAATCCATATTTGAAAGTAAATTGTGCCGCTATACCAAAAGACTTAATTGAAAGCACATTGTTTGGACATGAAAAAGGGGCATTTACTGGCGCATTAAAGCAACACAAAGGCTTATTTGAAGCATCAAACTCAGGTACGCTTTTATTAGATGAAATTTCTGAGATGCCTCTGCCTATGCAAACAAAGTTATTACGTATTTTGCAAGAAGGCACCTTAACTAGAGTAGGAAGCAATAAAGAAATAAAGGTTGATGTGAGAGTTGTGGCAACATCGAACAGAAAAATTTATGAAGAAATTGAAAAAGGTAATTTCAGAGAAGATCTTTTTTATAGATTAAACGTATTTCCAATAAATATACCACCTTTGAGAGATCGAAAAGAAGATATACCGCTTCTCGTTAATTTTTTTATAAGTGATATTTTAAATAAGTATAATGATGCCGATAAACAATTAGATCAGTCAGCAATGAACAAATTGATTAATTATGTTTGGCCAGGCAATATAAGAGAATTAAGGAATATAGTTGAAAGAGCTTATTTGCTCTCTAAAAATGATAATAAAATTCTAAAAAAGCATTTTATTTTAGAAAACACCACTTCTTTAAATAAATCAAAGAAAGTATCTTCTCAAGATCCAATCACAATAGCTGAAATGGAAAAGGAATTAATTTATAATGCCTTAGAGAGGTTAGGTGATAACAGAAATAAAGCTGCGGAGGAATTAGGCATTACAGTTAGAACTTTGCGAAATAAGTTACATCAATATGGTGAAGAAGGTGATGAAAGATTTAATATTAGAGGTAAAAAATCCTAAATATGGCAATTATTTCCTTTTAGGGAAAATATTGTAATCATTAAAATTAAAATTTTGACTTTCTCTATTTATTTTTAAAACCGCTTTAAATTGACTTATTATTGAATTTAAAATGTTTCCTACTTTCTATATTTTACGATCACAATAACTGGAATAGGATTTGTTAATGAATTTGGTAATATGTTTAGCAAAATTCTATCTAACGGGCAATCACAATTATTAAGAAAAGCCCTCAATATTTATCAAAAGCAGCATGAAGCTATTTCTAAAAATGTTTCGAATGCTTCAAATGAAAATTATAATCGTGTAAATACAGATTTTTCTTCTCAATTAAATAATGCTAAAAATTCAACCCCATCTTTAAAGACTTCAAGCGCAAAGCATCTATCTGGATCAAATAATGAAAATTCAAACTCAAATAAAAATAGTCAAGGATCTGTTGATATTACTAGAGAAATGGGTCTTTTAGCTGAAAACCAAATTAAATACGAATTTGCTACTAGAGCTCTTTCTAGAATGTATAAAGGAATAAGTACAAGCATTACAGGTAAAACGAGGTAATTATGGAAGTTAAAGGAATATTTTCATCTATCAAGAGCTCAATTAATGGAATGTCATCGCAAATGGCCAGAATTGGAGCAATTTCACAAAATATAGCAAATGCAGAAAAACTTCCCGATGAAGATGGTAATGTTTACAAACGAAAAGTAGTGAAGCAATCTGGGTATAATTCTAATGGCGATAATTTTGATCAGCAACTTAGCATCAAAATGAAAAAAACAAAAAGCAGTCACTTTGGCGGTGGTAATGAACTTTCAGGTTCCTCATCTGCATCTGGCAAAGGTTATGAAATAATTGAATTAGATGAGGTTGATAAAATATACGATCCAAATAATCCATTAGCTGGTGAGGATGGATATGTTGTTATGCCCAAAATAAATACTGTTGAAGAGATGGTAGATCTGGTTTCAGCAAGTAGAAATTATGAAGCCAACATTAGTGTTCTGACCGCAACAAAAAATATGGCCAAAAAGGCAATGGATATTTGACTGTGGACATCAGTTCAAATATCAATCAATTACAGTCTCTAATTGGTAATTCACCAGCACAAAAAGACATAAAAACTAGTGTAGATAAAAAAAATCAAAATGAGTTCCCCTCTTTTTTTGAAAAAAAATTAATAGATCAGAAAGCGCAATTAAATGACAATCAAAATGAACCTGTGCTTTCCTCCAAAGAGGAAGCTACTTTAGATGCACTTTTTGGCTTAGGTGTGAATGATAAGTCAAGTTTTTACGGAAGAAGAAAATTACAAAATATATATCGTGGCCATTTAATAGATATTAAAGGATAATAAAATGAGTGAAATAAATAATATTGCAAATCAAATAACTAAGATAAATCCAGAGTTTCAAAATAAAACAAATTTAACTACCAATGAGGGAAGTAGTGATTTCTCGAATGCAATAGGCAAGTTTTTGAAAGCAGTTAATCAAGACCAACTTCAAGCAAAAGAGGCTGTTGCTGACATTGTAACTGGAAAATCAGAGAACTTGCATGAAGCAATGGCAAAAGTTGAAGAATCTAAATTAAGCTTTGAGTTAATGTTAGAAGTTAGAAATAAACTTATTGATGCATATAAAGAAATACAAAGAATGTAACCTTAATAAATATTGATTAGGACATAGCAATGAACAATTTTTTCTTAAATCTTTCAAGAATTATACAAAGTTATACCATTGGTCAAAGAATTGTAATCTCAACGGTACTAGTTGGTATGGTATCAGCTTTAATATCTTTAGTAGTATGGGCAAGTAAACCAGAATACGTTGCATTATATACCAATGTAGAACCATCTATGGGGAGCAAAATGGTTAATGATTTAAACTCAGCTTCCATAGATTACAAACTAGAGAATGGAGGCAAAACAATTTTAGTTCCAAATTCTGTTGCAGATGAATGGAGAATGAGATTTGCTGAGTCAGGCTATATTGGAGATGTGGTTGCTGGATATGAAATTTTCGATAACAATGATATGGGTATGACCGATTCAAGACAAAAACTTAATTTGAAAAGAGCACTTGAAGGTGAGCTTATGCGAACCATAAATCAATTTCCAAACGTCCAAAATAGTAGAGTTCATTTAACCATTCCACAAAGTAGATTATTTCAAAAGGACGATGGTGGTAAAGCATCTGTAGTTTTGTATCTATCGCCTGGAACATACTTAGATAGAGAACAGATAAAAGGTATTAGCGCACTAGTTGCTAATAGTGTTGAAGGTATCGACCCTAGATCAGTAGTTATTGTAGATACAAAAGGTAATATGCTATCTGAGTCTATTTCTGAAGATGGTAGCACATCAAACTCTCAACAAGATATGCAAATAGCAGCAGAAGCTAGAATTCAAGCTAAAATACAAGACCTATTAGATAATGCAGTAGGCTATAATAATTCTAAGGTCCAAGTTTCTGTTAAGATGGATTTCAATATCGATGAACTTTCTGAAGAGACCTATGTACGTGTTCCTGACCCTATTAGCGAGGAAGTCATTTCTGAAGAAACTTTAAATGACTCAGGTGCAATATTAAATACCAAAAGTAACACTGTTGCCAATTATGAAATGAATAAATACATTTCAAGAAAAGTTAAGCCTGTTGGTACAATTGAATCAGTTAGCGTTGCTGCTTTAATCAATGTGAAGTACCAAGTTCAAACTGACGATGATGGACCTGTAGTTGATGAAACTACAGGTAGGTATTTAAAACAAATTGATACTAGATCAGAAGAAGAAAAAACAAGTTTATCAAATTTAATACAAGCCGCAGCTGGTGGTGAGATTGCAACAGTTTCATTAGAAGAAATTCAGTTTGATGATGTTAATGAAAAAATAGCAGATTTAGAAATAGCAAAAATGGAAGAAACTTCTAAAGGATGGGGACCTGAAGGAGATAAATTAACAACGATAATTTTGCCAGGCATTTTTCTTATCTTTGGCTTAGCCTTTATGGTATTATTGTTAAGATCACTTAACAACACTGAAGGTAACGGCATAGATAGTGTTCTTCCTCAAGCTCCAGGTCAATTAAGCACCTCTGGAGTTGCAGAGCCCGCTGCTCAATTTGTTGAAAATGCCACAGAAGCACTAGAGGGCATCAATCCTCAAGCAAATAATCAAGCACCCCCACAAATAGCAGGTAGCCCAACAACAGCAGCCGTAAATTACTCCAAAACTTCACCTGAAGAAGCTGCAAAAATCATTAGAGCTTGGGTTAATCAAAGTTAAAAAGAGGTATTAATGAGCTCGCCCGAAGAAAAACTTAAAAAGGAACTAAGTAAGATTTCACCTACAAGGAAAGCTGCTATGTTGTTGATATCCATGGGAGTAGAAGCTGCAACACCTATTTTAAAAACTATGACTGAGGATGAAATTGAAAAGGTATCTAAAGAGATTGCAACAATTGAAAATATACCTCCCGAAGTTTTACATTATGTTGCTGAGGAATATATGGCATTAACAAACGAAGTTACTATTGATTCTTCTGGTGGTTTAAACTATGCTAAAAAAGTTTTGAGCAGCTCTTTGTCTGAGGATGCCTCAAAACCTATCATCAAAAGATTAGAAGTTACCGATAAAAATGTAACAGGCTTTCAGCTTTTGAACTCTCTTGAAGAAAAACAACTTCTAGATATTATCGAAAGCGAAGGTCCTCAGACAACAGCAATAATCCTAGCCAATATGAATGACCTCCAAGCCGCTCCAATCCTTGCTCAGCTTAATTTAGAGCTACAACAACAGGTTGCATTCAGATTGGCAGAAATGGAAGATGAAACTTCTGCAGAAATCTTAGAAGATATTGAATCAGTCCTTAAGAAAAAAATTGGTTCAATATTTAGCAAAGAAGAGAAAAAAGGTGGTGGCGCAACTAAAGTTGCAAAAATATTAGAAAATGCAGGAAGATCAGCAGAAAAAAATATTTTAGAAGCTTTAGAAAAGAAAAACCCTGAATTAGCTCAAGAAGTAAAAGATAACATGTTCACATTTGATGATATAGCCATGCTTAAAGATATAGCCGTTCAAAAAATTGTTGCTGAAGTTGATGCTAAGATTATGGCAGTAGCCTTGAAAACCACAACCGAGGATATGAAAGACAAAGTTGTAAAAAATATGTCAGAAAGAGCAGCTGAGATGCTTCAAGATGAAATGCAATATATTAAAGATTTGCCTGAAAAAGACATTGATGATGCTCAAAGAAAAATAATGACAGCTGTAAGAGATCTTGAAAGCAGAGATGAAATAACTCTTGAACAAGAAATAAAGAAAGATTCCAAAGAATCTGATGAAAAAGATGATGAAGCAGAGATTGATTAAAATTAATCATCCAGTTTTAAATGTTCTTTCACCCAAAGGTGGATTGAATTTAAACGCTGACCTAAATAATTTATCTAATTTTAAAAATTTATCAGATCAAAGCACATCCTTAATCCCAGAAATAACTGATCCAAATGATCGTATAGCATTCTTAGAAAAAAGTTTAAGCGATGCAAAAGACAAATTTTATCAGTTAGGATATAATGAAGGGAAGAGCGAAGGGATGAAAGAATTGGACGTTATTTCTGACAGACAATCCAATATAATCAATAAAACATTGTCAAAACTTGAAACTGAATACGATAATGCTATAGATAAATTAGCAGAACCGATGATTCAACTATCAATTAAAATTGCTGAAAAAGTTATTTGCGATGATTTATCTAATAGAAAAATAATTTCAGAATTTTTAGAAACAAAGATTCAATTTTTGTTAGAAAAATTAAAAAATTCTATGAAACTAAAAATTTATTTACAGCCATCGGACATAAAAGAATTATCAACTAAAATCATAAATAATTTATCTGAAGAACAGCATCGCTCTATTACGTTTGAATTAGATGAGAACTTAAAAATGGGTGAATGTATTATTGAAACAGAGGATTTTATAGTTGATGGTACAATATTAAATCAACTTGACGGAATTGAAAAACAACTTTTAGAAAGTGTTTCAAGAAAATCATGATTGATAAAAAAATACAAAAACTTCTTAATTCTGTTGACGGATTTGATTCAGAGCAAGTATTAGGAAAAGTATCAAAATTAATAGGATTAGTTATAGAAGCATCCGGTCTAAGATGCAGTATGGGTGAAATGTGTCAGATTATAAAATCAGATGGAAGTTATGTAGATGCAGAAGTTGTAGGATTTAAAAACGATAATGTTCTCTTAATGCCTTTTCAAGAAACCGTAGGAATTGCGCCAGGAAGCAGAGTAAGGTTGCACCCAAAACCCTTTTCCGTAAAAGTTGGACCTCAAATTTTAGGAAGAATCCTAGATGGCATGGGTAATCCAATAGATATGCTTGGTCCACTTAATACAAAAATAAAACAACCGGTATATAACAAACCCCCTGATCCATTGCAAAGGAAATCTGTTAGCGAAGTGATGGAGACTGGAATCCGCTCGATAGATGGCTTTACGACGATAGGAAAAGGCCAAAGGATGGGCATATTTGCTGGTTCTGGTGTTGGTAAAAGTGTATTGCTTAGCCTACTTGCCAAACAATCAAAAGCCGATGTTAATGTCATAGCATTAATTGGCGAAAGAGGGAGAGAGGTTAAAGAATTTATTGATAAAAACTTGGGTGAAGAAGGACTTAGAAAATCCGTAATTATCGTATCTACTTCAGACCAAGCACCTATGTTACGATTAAAAGCAGCCCTTACCGCCACAGCTATATCCGAGTATTTTCGAGATCAAGGTAAAGATGTTATGTTTATGATGGATTCATTAACGCGTGTTGCCATGGCACAAAGAGAAATTGGATTAGCTGTTGGTGAACCTCCCACAACAAAAGGATATACACCTTCTGTTTTTTCTTTATTGCCAAAAATCATCGAACGGGCGGGTAATGGGTCAATTGGATCAATAACAGGATTGTATACAATTTTAGTTGAAGGCGACGACTTAGATGACCCTATAGGCGATTCCTCCAGATCTTTGCTTGACGGTCATATAGTTTTATCAAGAAAATTGGCTTCACAGGGTCATTATCCACCTGTTGATGTTTTGGAAAGCATAAGTAGATTAGCAAATGATATTATTACAAAGGGTCACATGAATCAAAAGAAAAAAATACTCTCACTTTTATCTGCGTATAAAGAAAATGAGGATTTAATCGCAGTAGGTGCATATGAATCTGGTTCTAATACAGTCATTGATGAAGCAATAAGTTCGAAAGATAATATAAACAAATTTTTGATTCAAGACCTTGATGAAAGTACAGACTTTCATTATATGCAAAATGAAATGAACAAGTTGGCTTAATATGGCTAAAAAATTTAATTTTAATTTGCAAAAATATTTAGACTATAAAGAATCAATAGTCAATAATAAATCTGCTGAGCTTTTAAAATCAAAAAAAAATCTAGATGATGAAAACAAAAAGCTAGATAAGCTATTTAGCGAAAAAGAATTAGCTAATAAAAATTTTAAAGAAAATAAACCATCCAGGATTTTAGATTTTGCTGTTATGAGTAGTTATTCAAATCAAATATCTAACAATATCGATGATCAAAAGATAATATTGTCAGAAAAAATGAAAAAATTTGAAAATGAAAAAATTTCCCTTCAAAAAGACTTTAAGGAAAAAAAGGCTTTAGAAATTATTAAAGACAAAAAACTTGACAAACATAAGAGTTTTATTAAAAAAATTAATAATAAAAATTTAGATGATTTATACATGACTCGTGCAAAAAGGGATTCAAAATGAAATATCTAAAAATTGTTTTGACGGTTCTTCATTATATCATAACAATATCTTTGGGAACGATTGTTGTATTAATGGTTTCTGCAGATGTTAGTGACTTTAAAACTGCAACATTTAAAAAAAATATAAAACAAAAACAATTTGAAATCGATAAAATGAATAACACGATAGCCATAAAAGATTCTCTATTAAATATCTTCAGAAATGATAAAGATTCTCAGGATAAAAGTATATTAAGTCTTGAATTACAAATCAAAAATGTTAGAAGCGATTCAGTCCTTTTTGAAAAGAAATATGCAGAACTAAATTCAAAATTTAAAAATTTATTAAAAAAGGAAGATGAAAAAAATCAAAAGCAAGAAAGAATTAATGAGTTAAACAGTCAAAGAGAGCAGGATATTAAGGATATTGCAAAAACATTCAATAAAATGAAAAGCAAAGAATTAAAACCTATACTTAGGAAACACTATGATAGTGATACAATAGTGAAAATTTATAGAGAAATGAGTGTCAAAAAAGAGCTTATACTAGCCATGGATGAACACCCTGAAAGTGTGAAGTTTTTTTCTAAAGTTTTTGGCGCTAAGCAACCAAAAAAGGTTGCTGTAAAATAGATATTGTATAAAAAGAGGTAATTATGAATCCAAATGTAATAAATATATTTTCAAATGATGATCTTATAAAAAGTATTGAGATCGAGCATGAAGTGAAAAACAATAACACCAATTCCTTTGATGAGCTGTTACATAAGGTCGATAATGAGAAAGTTTTTAGTGAAGATAATTCATTTAACGCAAGTCATGACAAATCCGAAGTTGATAATAAGACATTAAATAATTCCAATA
>MDTB01116877.1_pt1 | contig 10244 bp, 10 predicted proteins | sample 811161 | NCBI WGS metagenome assembly MDTB01 (sample SAMN05326650, study PRJNA326480) | marine metagenome | isolation source: seawater | place: Mediterranean Sea | collected 2009
TATATTATGTGTATATATCATTTAAAATTGAATTATTATAATAATTATAATAGCCTATGAAACTGTACTATAAAATCAAATAATGAATAGATTAAAAGATGAAAAAAGTGATTACCTGCTTCAACATGCAGATAATCCAGTAGACTGGTACCCTTGGACTGAAGCAGCATTTAAGAAAGCAGAACAAGAAGATAAGCCAATAATACTATCCATTGGGTATTCTGCATGTCATTGGTGTCATGTAATGGCACATGAATCTTTTGAAGATGAAACCACTGCAGATATTATGAATAAGTTTTTTATTAATATTAAACTTGATAAAGAAGAAAGGCCTGATTTAGACAAAATATATCAAATGTCACAAACAATTATCACTGGTAAAACTGGTGGATGGCCATTAACAGTATTTATGACACCGAAGAAGTTGCCTTTTTTTGCAGGTACTTATTTTCCTAATACTGAAAGACATGGGCTGCCTTCTTTTAAAGATATTTTAACTAGAGTAAATGATTTTTATGTAGACAAGAAAAAAGATATAGAATTGCAGAATATTCAAATTAGGAACATCTTCGATAGCCTAAATAATTGTCAAGTTTCTAAGAATATTGTTGATGATAAGTTAATGGAAACGGTAAAGAGCGAATTACTGGCTTCTATTGATAAAGTTCATGGTGGCTTTGGCTCGGCACCAAAATTTCCACATACGAATAATTTAGATTTTTTAATCAAGGTTTGTAATAAAAATGATAGAGAAATATTAGATGCTATTAATTTAACACTGATGAGAATGTGTTGTTCTGGTATTTATGATCATCTAAAAGGTGGTTTTTTCAGATACTCTGTGGATGAACTATGGATGATTCCCCATTTTGAAAAAATGCTATATGATAATGGTCCTTTGATTAGTCTTTTAGCAAATGCATATAAAATCACAGATAATATTGTTTATCTAAATAAATTATCACAAACATGTGACTGGGTTATAGATGAAATGCAAAGTAAGAATGGAGGATATTATTCAACTATAGATGCAGACTCAGAAAATCATGAAGGTAAATTTTATGTTTGGTCGATTGATGAACTCAAAGAATTATTAACTCATGATGATTTAGAAATATTTAAAAAAATGTTTGTAGTATATGATAAACCAAATTTTGAAGGTGCATATCACTTGCATGTTACAAAAACTAATGAGTCTTTTTATCTCGATAATATTGTACCTGCAAGTCTTATTTGTAATAAATTACTAGACGCAAGAGACGAAAGAGTCAGGCCGAATACAGATAAGAAGATACTCGTCTCATGGAATGCACTAATGATCGAAGGAATGATAGCTGCATATAAAGTAAGCGGAGATGAAAGGTATTTTGAATCAGCAAAAAAGTCTTTCAATTTTATAAGAGATAACATGTGGAAAAAAAATAAATTATATGCATGTTATCATGATAAAGAATATTTTAATGCCTATCTGGATGACTATGCTTTTTTAGCTAAATCATGTATTGAGCTATTAAAAATTGAGTGGCGTGACTCTAACTTCGATTTTTTGATAAAATTAACAGATATTTTAATGAATGATTTTCAAGATCATGATAATGGGGGATTCTACTTCACATCTTTGAATCACGAAGAACTTATTTATAGACCAAAATCATATATGGATGAATCACTTCCATCTGGTAATAGTGTTGTTGTAGATGTGCTGTCTGAGCTTTATGAATTACTGGGTGAAAGTAGATATATTGATGCTGTTGAAAATACGATTCGATCAGCGCATGACTCTTTAGATAGATCAACTTTCTCTCATTGTAGTCTTCTATTAGCTGCACCAAAAACGATGAATTCTAAAAGATTAATAATTATTAGATGTAAACAAGACAATCTAAAAGACATTCAGAATAAAATTAATAAAGTTAGCAAGTTAAATGATAACGTATATTTTATACCTAATGAGATAGAAGTTGATAAGAAATCTTTATCTGATAAAGTTACAAAAGGTGAATTTACAGCATATATTTGTCAAAATAATATATGTTCTCAACCCATAAGCTCACTAGATGAATTTACTGACTTTATAAAAAAATGAAAATAATATTTTTAACTATACGCTTCCCCTTATTAATATTACATATTCTAGTTGGTTTACTAATATTAATCTTCTATCCTAAATTGATTACTAACTTAAAGCCAATACATCATAAGATAAGTCAGAACTGGATGAAGATATTGATCATGTTATTTGGTTTAAATATTATTACAAAAGGCAAACTATCTATCAATGCAAAAGCGTTTGTTTCAAATCATATCAGTTTTCTAGATATCATTGTTTTGAATTCTATCATTCCATCAAACTTTGTGGCTAAGTCAGAAATAAAATATTGGCCTGTCATAGGACATTTAGCAGGTAAAACAGGAACGATTTTTATAAAAAGAGGAGATACAGAAGATAATGATGCTGTTATAAATATAATGAGAGAATATATTAAGAAGGATAAAAATATTATTTTCTTTCCAGAGGGAAGAATCGGTGATGGGATCAAAGTAAAAAAATTCCATAGTAAATTATTTAACTCAATTGCAAAAACAAAAAGCAACCTCCAGTCTATATTCATAAGATACCCATTAGACTATCCTAATGATATGAATTCAGATAGTAGTGTATGCTGGGCTGATAAGACTCAAACACTGCTAAAAATTTCCCTTAGGTGTTTAGGCAGGAGAAGCACTAATGTATTACTATATTTCGGAGAGGAGATTGATACCACAAGTTCTGATGCTTATGATTTAGCAAAAAAATCTGCTAACTCTGTAATGAAATCTTTTGGCCAACTCTAATAATAGAAGTTAGATCATGCCTCTTTTGTCGCCTTCAGTTCCGATTGCAACATCTACTGTAATATCAGTCTTTGGAACCCATTGGCAGGCAATAACCATTCCGTTATCCATTTCTTCCTTATGTAATAGTGCAGTAGGATCACATGGGCTAGATGGATAGGCTCCTTCACCTTCTACAATAGTTGCTCTACAAGATCCACAACTACCAACTTTGCATGAATGTGGCCATTTAACATCTGCAGCAAATGCAGCTTTCATTAATAACTGACCTGGTTCACATTTAAATGTTTCACCGGTGCCCTTTACGGTAACTGTAACTGGCTCTTTTTTCTTAAATAATCCAAATACCATGATTCTCTCTCCTTAGGGGTTCTATTGACCAAATTTTTCCCAATATACCACAAATAATGTTAACTGTAATCAGTATAAGTTAATTTTCTAAAAACTTATTATCTTTCAGATATTTATAGAGAAAAATAGACAAAAATAAACTTCTCAAACCAAAGAAGATTAAAAATGATAACCAGAGGCCATCATTATTCCCTCCTAAAAGTATTGTTTCTAATATAAAAAATGCACCTCCTGCAATTATCATTATATTTCTAAGTAACTTAACTTTAATGGCGCCAATGAAAACTCCATCAAGCCAGAATGCAATCGTAGCAAAGATAAAGATAAGATATACATAGAACATATAGCGGGCTGATAATATATTAACTATTTCAAGATTAGTTATAAAAGCAATTATACTGTCGCTAAATAATACAAAAAATACTAGATAAATAAGCATTAGATATATAGACAATTTTCCAGTTGAGTATATTGATTCATTAAGGGTTTCTTTATTTTTTTTGCCAATAGAATTACCAACAAGGACCTCAGCAGAATGAGCAAATCCATCAACTCCATGAGAAAATATCAAAAAGAAATTCAACAATATTGTATTAGCAGCCAATACTTCATCACCATAACTAGCACCTATGCTCATGAAATATACAAATATTGTCATAAGCAAAAATGATCTTATAAACATGTCTGTATTAATCAGAATTTTACTTTTAATATCCTCCCAATAAAATATCTTAGTGAAGCTAATCATGATATTTGAAAATATTTTCTCAGTTCTTAATGCATAAATTATGAAAATGATTACTGAATACTCAGCAATTAATGATGCAATTGCAATGCCTTCAATATTAAATCCTAGATGATAAATAAAAATATAATCTAATATTATATTTATGATGTTAACTGTAATACTAATACTCATGGCTATCTTCGTTTGTTGGGAGCCTATATAGTAACCAATCAATATGTCTCTTAAAAATATAGCTGGTACAGACCATATTCTATAATCTAGATATACTTTAGCTCCTTGAGAAACCTCTGGTGAAGGTTCCATTAAAAATAGTGAGAAATATATAATTTCTTCTCTAAAAAGTAGAATGAGAAATGAAATGAAAGATGATATTAATATTAGATGAGACAATGAAAGGAATAATTTTTCGTTAGATTTACTGCCAGCATGTTGGGAGACAAAGCCAGTGGTTAGCGACTTAATAAAACCAAAACTAAAAAGTATATAGCTTATTATAATTGCTCCAACACCTATAGCACCAATATATATTGCAGAATCTAAATGTCCCATCATTACATTGTCTACAAAACCTACAAGAGGAATTGTAATATTTGATATAATTAAAGGTATCGCTATCTTAAGCGTATTACGATCTATAGAAGTAATGTTTAAGAACAAAGGAGCCTACGTAATTTCAATCATGTCAAAGTCTTCTTTACCAGCACCACAGTCTGGACAAGCCCAGTTCTCAGGAACATTTTCCCACTTAGTCCCTGGCTCAATGCCATCGTCAGGCCAACCTTCCGCCTCATCATAAATTAATCCACAAATTAAACATAGGTATCTTTTCATAATATGTCCGTAGTTTCTCATAATTCTATGATAAACCCAATTAATTTGTTATAAATATTTATGGAAAACAATAAAGCACTGAGCGGTCTGTATCCAATTACACCAAGTATATACAAATCGGATTTTGACTACCTCAGTAAAATTAAAACAACTATTGAGTCAGGAATTAATATCTTTCAGTTTAGGTGTAAAACGTTTTCATTTAAGCGAAAAAAATTTTTTTTAAAATATATATCGACAATATGTGACGATAATAATGTCAAGCTGATTATCAATGATGATTATAACCTCATCAAGCCATTTGACCTTGATGGACTTCACATAGGTAGAAGTGATAGAGATCTTATCTCTGCAAGAAAGTATTTTGGGAAGAATTTCATAATCGGTAAATCCTGCTATAATTCTGTTAAGTTAGCAAAATATTCAATGGATAATAATGCTAGTTATGTATCATTTGGGGCCATGTATCCAACAAGATCAAAAGAGTCTGCTATAATAACTAAACATTCAGTATTAATTGAAGCAAAAGAAATAATTAAAATTCCAATATGTATTATTGGAGGTATAAATAAATCAAACATAAGTGAGTTGATGAAGTATAAACCAGATATGATTGCTATGATCTCTGGAATATTTGACAATATAGATGTTAATAGGGAAATCAAAGATATCAAGAACATTATTCTAAAATGAAAAACTCAAGAAAATTATTTTCACAAGCAAAAAAATATATACCAGGCGGTGTTAACTCGCCAGTGAGGTCATTTTCATCTATAGACTCCACTCCTTTCTTTGTAAAAAAAGCCAAAGGGCAATATTTAGTAGATGAAGATAATAACAAATATATAGACTATATTGGTTCATGGGGAGCTCAGATTCTAGGTCATGCTGATAATAGAATATTGAGAGTTTTAGAAAAAACAATGAAGGATGGTATAACGTATGGAGCACCATGCAAAAATGAGATCCTCTTAGCAAAAAAAATCACACAAATCTATAAATCTATTGAAAGCATTAGAATGGTAAATTCTGGAACAGAGGCTACAATGAGTGCAATTAGGCTTGCTAGAGGTTACACAGGCAAAGATATCGTTATAAAATTTAATGGATGCTACCATGGGCATGGAGATTCTTTTCTAATTAAAGCCGGTTCCGGTGCATCAACATTAGGAATACCAAATTCATTAGGTGTTACCAAAGCAAATGCTAAAAATACTATATCAATTGAATACAATAATCTCAAAGCTGTTGAGAATGCCATTAAAAAAGGAAATATTGCCTGTATAATTATCGAACCAATAGCCGGAAATATGAACTTTATAAGAAGTCAAAAAAAAATTCTTAACACAATTAAGAAATATTTGTACAACTAATAATATAGTTCTTATTTTTGATGAGGTAATGACTGGCTTTAGAGTGAGTATAGGCGGTGCTCAAAAGATTTATAATATTATTCCAGACCTAACCACTTTAGGTAAAGTTCTAGGTGGAGGATTGCCAGTTGGTGCATTCGGAGGTAAGAGAGAAATAATGAATCACATAGCACCGACTGGAGGAGTATATCAAGCGGGTACTTTATCAGGTAATCCTTTAGCAATGGCTGCAGGCTTAAGAACTTTGGAAATTATTTCCAAAAAAAACTATTTTAAAGATCTAACGAAGAAAACATCTTACTTGGTATCTATGATAAATAAAATTAGTGAACAACATGGGTTAGATATGTCAGCTGACTCAGAGGGTGGGATGTTTGGGATTTATTTTACTAAATCTAAATTAAAGAATGTAAAAGATATTGACGAATCCCCAAAAGATATATTTTTAAATTTTTATAAATATATGTTAAAGAATGGAGTATTTTTTGCACCATCAATGTATGAAGCAGGTTTTGTATCGTCAAGCCATACAAAAAAAGATTTAGATTATACGTTAAAAGTTATTAGAGATTGGGCAATAAAAAGATAATAATTATTTTATAAGAATAATTTGTATATCTGCTACATTAGTCCCTGATGGTCCGGTAATGTATAATGCGCCAATATCTCTGAGAAAATTATACGAGTCGTTTTTTTCAAGATGACTGAAAATATCTAAATCTGATTTCCTCATTTCAGCTACTGAAGTTAAATCTATAGTAGCACCAGCTGCATCTGTAGGACCGTCAATTCCATCAGTTCCAACAGAGAGTAACATCCATTCACGCTCTGTCTGTATTTTTTCATGATTCGCCAAGAAAGAAAGTGCCAATTCCTGATTTCTTCCACCTTTGCCGGATCCAGAGATATTTACAACAGTCTCTCCTCCAGAGATAAATGCGAGAGGGTTACTGTCCGCTGTAGGTAAATAATTGTTGATGAAATCAATCAAATATAGAGCTTCTGTTTTGGCTTCTCCTACTATGTCTTTGGGTATTATTACAGGTTTGTACCCATAGTTAGTAGCATGAGATGCTAATTGTTCTCTGTATAGTCTATTACTAGATATAATCTTATTAGTACAGTTATTGATCTGCTTTGGTGATTCTGGGATTTTTCCTTCAATGCCTTTAGTAAAGTAATCAATAATAGCTTGGGGAGTTTTTTTAGTTAAATCATAATCACTAAGTATGTTCATCGCATCTTTGTATGTAGTAATGTCTGAGATTGTAGGACCACTTGCTATAGAGCTTATATCATCATTAATAACATCAGAAATTACCAGAGAATAACAAAATGAAGGATTTGCAAACTCTGCTAGTCTTCCGCCTTTTATATCCGAAATATGTTTTCTCACAGTATTCATTTCGTTAATAGAAGCTCCTGATTTGAGTAGTAAATCAGTAATTATAATCTTATCTGTCAATTTTATTTCTGATGGTGGTTTAGCAAGTAACGCAGAAGCTCCTCCACTAATTAAAAAAATGACTAGATCTGATTCTGTAGAAGAGCTTATGTAATTTATAACTTTGTTACCTGCTATAAGACTTTTCTCATCAGGCACAGGATGTGATGAAAAAAAAAGATCTACATCATATTCGATCTCTTCAGTAGAATTATTTGAAATCACAACTGGTTTATCATGGATCACCATATCTGGATAATTATTGTTAATATGATTAAGAAAACCTGACATCATTGAAATTGACGCTTTCCCAAAAGCTACAGGATATATTTCTCTATGCTTTGATGAGATTATCTTATTGGAAGACAAATAATCCGAAACAGTTCCTGATGGATCCAGTTTAGCGAGACTAGATGTGTAAATTTTTTTAGCATCTTCTCTAAGCGACATTAATATCAGCTCAGACTACTTTGTTTGGTAAATCAGTCCCTGCAAAAAAGGCTAGAGTATTGTCAATAGCGGTATTACCCATTGCAATCCTTGTTTCTGATGTTGCGCTACCTAAGTGTGGGAACGAGACAACATTTTCCATAGTTTTGAGTTCTACAGGTAAATTTGGTTCTGTTTCAAAAACATCAAGACCTGCGCCTGCTATGTCTTTGTTAACTAGAGCATTAACTAAAGCCTTTTCATCAATTATATCGCCCCTAGCTGTATTAATTATAAATGCTGACTTTTTCATCAATTTAAATCTCTCTTCATTCATTAAGTGGAAAGTTTCTTTAGTAGCTGGACAATTAATAGAAACAAAATCACATTCTCTACAAACATCCTCTATTGTATCGAGTTTAGTAGCATTAAATTGACCTGTAATATCAGCAGGGATATCGTATGGATCCCAATATTGGATATCCATATCAAATCCAAAGTGAGCTCTCTTGGCGACAGCCTGACCTATTCTGCCAAAACCTATAACACCAAGTTTTTTCCCAGTCACTTTAGTTCCTAATAAATGCGTAGGTCTCCAGCCAGACCAGTTTTCAGATCTTAACTCTCTCTCTCCTTCTCCAACTCTTCTCGCAACCATAAGCAGTAGAGACATAGCTATGTCAGCGGTACAGTCTGTTAATACGCTTGGTGTATTAGATACTGTAATCCCTTGTTCTTTAGCTGCATTGATGTCTATATGATTAAATCCAACTCCAAAGTTACCAATCATATTTGCTCTGCGGTTTTCTACTGACAATATATCTGCTGTAATTTTGTCCGTTACAGTAGGCATTAACACATCGCAGTTTTGAAGTGCTGACTTTAGCTCGTCAGCTGTGAAAGGTTTATCAGAATCATTCAATGTAACATCAAATAACTCCTTAAGTCTTTTTTCATTTTCTTCAGGCCATTTTCTTGTGACTATTGCTACTGGTTTTGTCATTATTATTTCCCCGCCGGATTATCTAGCCAATATTTAGCTGCAGCTGCCACACCACTGCCTAACTCAACTTTAATTCCGTTAGACATCATAGACATTTCTGCGCCAGATATTGCGCTGCAAAGCATCAATTCGTTTAAATCACCAAGATGACCAATTCTAAATACTTTTCCAGCAACTTTAGCAAGACCAGCTCCTAGAGCAAGGTTATATGTATGAAAAGCAGTGCTAATAACAGGTACAGCATCTGCCCCTTCTGGAACAACAATTGCGCTTACAGTATCAGACTGCCACTTTGGCTCTTTTGCGCATAATTTCATTCCCCAACCATCAATAATTGCTCTACGAGTTCCTTCTGCTAGACGATGATGTCTTTTCCAAACATTTTCTAGACCCTCATCTAACAACATATCAAGTGCAACTCTCATTCCTCTTAATAAATTAACTGGTGGCGTATAAGGAGTATAACCTGTCTCAAGTTTAGCTATCATATCTTTTACGTCAAAATAGCATGTTGGATAATTTGATGATTCCATGGCATCAATTGCTTTTTGACTTAACCCTAATATACCAATACCAGCAGGTAACATTAGACCTTTTTGTGATCCACTGACTACGCAATCAACACCCCAGTCGTCCATTCTAAACTCATAACTAGCAACAGAGCTGACACCATCAACCATGAGTAAAGCAGGATGATTTAGGTCATCTAAAATTTTTCTTATAGCTAAAACATCACTTCTTACTCCTGTCGCAGTTTCATTTTGACAGACCAAGACCGCCTTAATCTTATGATCTTTGTCATTAGATAATTCTCTATGATAGCTTTCTGGGTTTGCTCCCGTTCCCCATTCTTCTTCCATTGTGATTGTGTTAAATTGCAATCTCTCACACATATCAAGCCATAGCATACTAAATTGACCAAAGCTTGCTCCTAAAACTGTGTCCCCCATGTTAAGCGTACTTTGAAGCGCAGCCTCCCAGCAGCCTGTTCCAGATGAGGGGAAAAATACAACTTTTCCTTTTTCTGTTAATATTATTTTCTTCATATCTTCCATTAATGGTCCTATCAATTCTGGAATAGTTGGGTTCCTATGATCTTCCATTGGACAATGAATTGCTTGTTGCACAGCAGCCGGCACATTTGATGGACCTGGCACGTATAAATGATGATTTCCTGACATGTATTTTTCCTTATTGTATTAAAATGAATTAACTAAAAATTTAATTTCA
>MDTB01216569.1_pt1 | contig 10244 bp, 23 predicted proteins | sample 811161 | NCBI WGS metagenome assembly MDTB01 (sample SAMN05326650, study PRJNA326480) | marine metagenome | isolation source: seawater | place: Mediterranean Sea | collected 2009
CCATCTGTAGTGTCTTCTGTTGAACTGATATACCAAGTTGGATTAGTTTCTCCTTTACCAATTCCAGGCTGATACGGTTCCATATCTGCAGATTTAGAATCTGTACAGTATATTTTCCCTATTAATCTTTTCTTATATCCTTTATTTACTTCATAGTATATTGTTATAATATTTCCTATGTCTTCTAAAATTATTTTTGCATTAAATTCTTCTAAAACGTCAATCATTTGTTTAACTCTTAAAGCTGTTGATTCGTTAATTAGAAATCTATTCCATTCTTTTAAAATACATCTTGTTTCTAAAAGTTTTTTCATTTAAATACCTTTTAGTGATAAGTTTAAACTAATTATATCTTATACGTGTAAATAAGTTATATTGTTGTATATAATATTAAATATAAACAAACAATTCTTTGAAACGAGGATTAAATGGTGATAAAACAAAATATCGTCTCTAGACCTTTAAACAATTCTTTGAACAATTATTTGTTAGACTTTTTTAGTCACACAAACCTTACAAGTGTTATTAACGAAGGTGCATGGATTGCAGGAGGGTTTGCTAGAATTGTAGCACTTGATGAGTTTAAGATTTTATCAGGAAAAAACCATAAGAATATTTTAGAATATCTTTATGGATTTGGTGACATTGATATATTCAGTACTAGCATAGGCGGAATTAACGATGCTTATAAAAAATTTACTAGAGGTAAATTATATACAGAAGCAAAAAGAATTTCTCAAAACAATTACTTTAATTTAAACTATGAAAGTTGTTTTTCAAGTAATATTAACTTTCCTGGCAAAAATGAATTTGATAAAAACTATAATGTTCCTGATAATCTTAGAGAATATTGTAACAAATACAGTCATATTAAATTGCAGTTTGTTAATAAGTTTTTTTATAGAAATATAAAAGAATCATTTGATGACTTTGATTTTACGAATTGCAAATATGCTTTAACTTTTAAAGATAAAAAGTTTATATTGCATTATGACACTAGAGCATTAGAGTTTGATAGCAAAAAAGAACTTAATTTAGAACATTCTAGATCACCGCTTTTAGGCTGTAGAATTGTAAAATATCTTAACGGAAAAAAGAATATTACTCATATTCATAAGTCTAAAAGAAACTCAGAAATCATTAAAGACTTTTGTTTAAGAGTTGCAACAAATTCTTGGGATAGCTTGTTTGAAAAAAGCTTTTACAATTCATTGACACCTGAAAACTTGAAGATTCCTAGTTTACATCAGATTATATCTTTAGATAATGAAGACTTGATTTTATTTTTAGGTAAAATAACACATACAAGAACAAATTATTCTGGTGGATACGGAATTTATAATTACTCTACGATAGAACAATATGATTGGGCATTAGATGAAATCAACCAACAGTATTTTATAAATGAATGACTACATTATAAAAAAGAATTGTTTGTTCTATGTAAGGTCTGAATATTCTTATAGTTGGTCTCACAAGGAAGTTTGCTTATCACTAGAAGATTTAAAATTACATACACTAGATAATGCTGACGTTAATGATATAGATGAAGATATAACTGAAGTATTAATAGGAAATAAGATACAATCAGTTTTCTTAAATGAAATAAGAGAGATAAAAAATGTATAAAGTTTTTATTGGTTTTACACACCCAAGAATGCAAGAAGTCTTAAGTAATAAAGAAATAACTTATTATGATATTTGTGATAAAGAAATAGATACACATATTTTTATTAACTTAATGGACGAGTTAGTAAATAATAGAAGTAAAAAAATTGATTTTGTTTTTGAAGACTTTTTTACTTCTAGAGCTATTGACTTAAATTGTAATAATAAACTAGTTAATAATATTAAAAAATTCTATGAAGCTTTTAAATATAACTTTGATGCAAACAAAAAGAACGGAACAAAGTTTTATTTACTTAAAGTTAAAGATGATATTGTTCATGATGTTATTAACTTTTGGTATGGATCAGGAATAAATTATAGAGAAAAATGAAGTTACCAAATGGAGCATTAGAGCTAGCTATATCGCAAGCCTTTAAAAGCCCGATGAATCATAGACATGGTGCGGTTATTTGGAAAGGAAAACAAATTTTAGCAGCTGGCTATAATTATCACATTTCAGCACCTAATCGCTATACAAGAGGTATATCAATACATTCTGAAAAAGACTGTTTGAAAGGTTTGCGTGCAGAGCAAATATATGGAGCAAATATATTAGCAATAAGAATAACTAATGCAGGAAATCTTTCTCATGGTGCACCATGCACAGGTTGTAAAAAATTGCTTAAAAGAAAAGGAATACGTAAAGTATTCTGGTTCAATGAAGATAAAGAGTTAAATTATATAAGGTTAAATTAAATGAGTAAGTTTGCAATAATTTTACTATGGTTTTTTTGTTTTATTATGACAGCTTGTGTTTCGCATCAAAAACACGTAATGCTAAAGGAAAGACTTATAGATCTGGAGATAGAAAATTTTAAGCTTAAAAATCTTGAAAAAGACTATATGCTTGTAAATGATCATTTAAATGATTGCTTAGATAATTCTAGAAATCTTAAGTTTAGACTGATTTTTTGTGATAAAAAGTTAGGTGCATGTTTTGATTCAAAATCAAATAAGCGATAATATAAATGAAGGATGGTACTTAGCAATAGTTGATTATGTATATTGCTCACCAGGATTACGTCATGAAGATGTAATATGTTTTGTTAAGTGTATTCAATATTATCAAAGTGAAGATAGTTATTTTGAAGCAATTGTTCCTATACTAGACTACAATATAATTTATATTGGTAAAGATAAAATAAAGAAATACTTAAGCTAGAAGGGGATGAACAGGATTTCGACAAGAATATGAAGATATTAATGCATGTCCCGATTACTAATCATCGGGTTAAAAAGATTAGAAAAATTAAACGCAAACGATGACGTTTTTTTCGCTGCAGCTGCTTAAAGTTAGTTAATGCGATGTCAAATATATTTTTTCCTGCGAAACATATTTGGCATAACCACAGCAGGATCGCTTAAAATAGTTTCTGTCTATTAAAAGTTAAACTTTAACAGAATACCCAATATTAAATGTTCCTAACTACAGTTTTTATTGGTAAATTAAATTGTTAGGTAAACATGTAGACTTTAATTATTGTATTATTTTTGGACCTGGGTTCGACTCCCAGCATCTCCATATATAAATTCTTTAATACTATTATTTGAGCTTCCTAAACTTACTTTTGCGCCTTCCATTGAAGCTGCTATAATTCCGCATATCTTATTAGTTTTTTTCGAAAACACTGCAGACCCTGAAGATCCTTGGTTTATATTGATAGTGTATATAGAAATTTCAGCTTTTTCATTAAAAACTTTAAAATTTTTATTTTTAACATGACCAGAATAAATTCCTTGATACTGTGGGACAGCACCCGGAAAATACAAACCGTCTGAAGCTGAAATATTTATTACTTCTTCACCATAATCACAATTAGCATTACTAAACTTTACAGGTGCACCAAAAACATTACTTGATTTAATACTGCAGAGATCTTTATTTTTATCCTGTTTTAATATTTCTTCATACTCGTATGTATTTCCATTAAAGTCATATAAAGTAACAATAGGGTCTAAACTATAATTAGAAGCAATATGAATTGCTGCTAGCGGGTCTAAAGAATTATTATTAACTATAGCTTGAAGTAAGTCTACTTTATTATTATTAAAATCTTTTCTATAACTAAGATAACTTTCTATTTTTTCACATAGATGACTTGCAGTTATGATTTTAGTATTTTTATTATTGCTATACACAAATCCTGAACCTACTAGCAAAGGATTTTCTTCAAGCACTTTATTTATTTTATTTGTCTCTTTTTTAATATCAATCAAGCTGTAACAGTCTATTTTGCATTCTTTGTTTTTTATAAGTTTAATATGAGTTTTTATAAATACAAAGTGATCTTGCAGTTTATATTCATAGCTTTTCTTATATGTATTAAAACTTGTATTTAAAGCTAGAGAAATTAATATTATTAACATTAGTAAAAAGTTTTTCATTTTATTTAGTCCTCTATATTAATAATTATAAAAAAAGCTTTTATTTATTATTTTTTTTAGAGATAGGTTTAAAAGGTTTAAATGAACGATAAAATAATAAAAGACATATCAGAAAAAAAAGGTACAGTTTTAATCTATATTAACGAAGAAGGTGAAGTTGTCATGATTACTTCTGGTGATATGTCTTATAAACAGATAAGAGAAACTAATAAAATAGTAACTGTAATAGGTGATCACTCTTTAGTATTTAGTTTAGTTTTAGGCTTAGAGATGTTATTTAATAAATTTTCTTTCTTTATAGCTAATTTATTTAGAAAAAGTTAATATAGTAAAATATTACGTGTAAATTATTCTAATATAAATTATAATATTATATAATAACAAACAAATAACAGGTCAGGTAAATTATGGCTAAAAATACTTTTAAAAAAACTATTAGTGATAGATATAAAGGTAGAGGAAACTCTTGGGTAAGAGTTGAATTCGAAGACGAAGCATATAAATATATCGAAGGCATTATTAACAAAACTAGTTCATCTGAAAATTCTTCTTATATTAAAAATATTGAACGTGAAGGTTTTGCTTGGATGAGATACAAGAAACCTTCAGGTATAGATACAAATCCTACTGTAATATTTGAAGTAAGAATTAAAGGATCAAAGATCGATCAGCCTGAGTATTCTGTTGAAATACCTGATCTTATTGTAAAAGACTTGGAGCTATTAGGTAATACTCCATTCAAACTTCAACTCGAATCTGAAATTAAAAAAGTTGCTCCTTTAGAAGTTTTGAAAAAAACTTCAAACAACAAAAACCAAACTGAAAGCTTGGAAGAAATAGCTAACAATATTAGAGAAATTAAAGAAGCAGCTTTATCAAAGCCTACAAGTAATGAATTAAATAAATGGTACGAGTTCTTAAAAATTAATAATATTTATGAAGAAAGTTCATGGCAATAAATATTAATATACTTCTAATTTTGTGGATTATAACTTCAGTATTATTTGTATCAAAATCTAATGTATACAATATTGCATTAACAATAATTTTAGGATATTTAATCTTTATTTTAAAGGTGTTATATTATGTATGAGTTGTTAGCGATAACTGTATTTGTAATTATTTTTTCGATATTACATTCTAAGCACAACAATAGAAATAAAGCAGACAAATACTATATTTTCTTGCTTTCTGAAATGTCAATTATATTTAGCTACTTTATGATTAAGTGAGATAAAAATGCACGAAGAATTAAAAATTTCAGACATACTTTTATTTAAAGAAAACCATGGTAAAGGATCAATAGTAAAAGTTAAAAATAAAGGATATTATTTTATGCCTGCAAAATTTGGCATGAGAATTAAAGGTCCTAAAAAACCTATTGCCAAATTTGAAAAGTTTGTTTTTAATAACTATATTATACAAAAACGTGATAAAAACAGAATTATTAAGTGTTATCTAACTAGACTTGAAGACGGAATAAACTTTGCAATTAGTGAAAACGAACTATACAATTATTTCTGCAAGTCTTCTAGAGGAACATTAAATGATTAAGTCTAGAGACGAATTGGAATGTAGAAAAATAGAGATTGATCTTCATAGTAAAAATGGAAATGCTATGTATTTACTCAGTCTAGTTGATGCTTTAGGTAAACAGCTTAGCATTCCTAAAGAAGTTAGATCTGATATAAAAAAAGTAATGATGATGGGAAATTATGAAAATTTAATTAAAACATTTGACATTTGGTTTGGTGAATATGTCATCCTCTACAAATGACTTTTACCTTAAACCTGGTGACATGATATGGGTCGAGCTTAAAGGTGCAGATCAAAATTATGGTCATGGTGAAGTTGTTGAAGTCTGGTTTGAAAAAAGTGTTAATGAAGAATGTTTTAACTTTTATTGTCTTGTAAATGGCGGTTATAGAATGGGACGTTTATCTAAATTAATTAAAAAGCCTAATGCACGGATGATGTCAAAGCTGCTACAATCAAGAAGAGAGTATAATGAGATAATGAAAGAAAGAAGATAATTGTGTGTAACTTTAATTTTGTTAATTTATAATATAAAAAACAATTAAAAGGTAATTCAATATGGACATTCAATCAATCAGAAAAATTATTTTTCCAGCAGTTTCAGATGCAATATTTAAGCTAGAAGAAGAAAGCCATGAAGTTAAACTAACAATGCTTCGTGAAATTTTTAATGAAGCTATTAATCATGCACTTAATATTAGTCATACTAATAACACAAGTATTAAAGCTATGTTCGCTGGAAGAGGTCGAGCGTGGGGCAAAGTAAATGTTGATCCTAATAATGCAGCTTGGTTATGTATTAGAAATACTTTAGATCATGAAATGTTAAGTTCTGAGTTAGGTTCAAAGATTTTTGAAGAATGTAGTAATATGATTGATTTATTTGAAAGTACTGGCTTTGCATGGATTAGATTTATTTCATCTTCTAAAGGCTTCTCAAAGTTTCAAATAAGAACAAAAGGCTCTAAGCTAGAATCTCATATAAAAGTTAGAATAGACAATATTCATATTGTAAATGGAAATATACAAAACTTAGAAGGTGTTCCACATAAATTAAATCTAGAATGCGGTAATTTTTTTATTAATAAAATAAACAAAAAAGAAAAGATAGATATTGTTATAAATCCTGAAGAGCTTGATTGCTTTGGTATACAAACTTTAGAAAATATTTTAGGAGAAGAATTAGAAAATGAATCGTGTTAACAGATGTACAAACTGCACAGCCGGAATTATGTGTGAATGTGGTAAATCGAAAAAAGAAAAAAATGAAAACGTGGATCATCCTGGTCATTATCTAAAGGATAGTGGGCATGAAGTTATTGACGTTATTCATGCATGGAAGCTAAACTTCAACTTAGGAAATGCTGTTAAATATATTGCAAGAGCAGGCAAAAAAGATCCAAAAAAATACAAAGAAGATTTAAATAAAGCAATCTGGTATATAAATGATCATATAGAAAAACTTTAAAACGTACCTCATAAAGGAAATCATAAATGATAGCTATTAAAAAAATAATATGGAATTTTGAAGATACTGAGTTTGAAGATTGTAATTATGAAGAATCAAGAAAAGTTGCAATTCTTCCTAAAAGCTTAAAAATACAAGAAGAAGACTTAGACTCAGACGCATGTGAAGAAGATATAGTTGACTATCTAGTAGAAACTTACAATTTTGAGGTAAAGTCTATCAAGCTTGAGAAAGATGATTAGCGTGTATTTTTTTTAATTTGTCCTTATAATATATTAAGGAGAAAAAATGAAGGACAAAATAAAGTTAAAATTTTCTGGTGTTAAACATAAGTGGATTTATTTTCATATTGATACACAAACTTTTCAAAGTGTTGTTGATGTTATATCTGCAAAGGTGCATAATAAAGAAATTAAAAGTAAGGATGCAATTAAACTTGTCAAGTGTTTCAAAAAACAAGAAAAAGTTTTTTTAAAATTTATCAAAACTGTCGGCAGAAAAAACTTTAATTGTTTATGTCATATAATAGATGAAAACAATAATAAACTAGAAATAAGTTTAACACCTGAAAAATTGCTGTCAGCAAACTTGCTGGGTAATACTCCTAAAGCAATGAAGCTTTACAGGTCAGAAAAATCTAAAGGTGAATGGAAAAAGCCTGATGATGGCTTTATTGATCCTGTGAGCTATCCTCCTGTCGAAGAAGAACTTACAGAACTTGGTTATGCAATGTACAAAGACTGGACTGAAGAAGTTGCAGCTTCTGGTATGAGTAGTCAAGATTACTATAGAAAACTTTGCGGAACACTTAAGTATTACAAGAGAGATTAACATGGCAGTTTGTATTAAATGTTATAATAGTTATCCTGATAAGCGTCTATCTTTAGGTTACAGAACTTGCATAGTTTGTGGTGACAAAGAAGCAAATAAAGAAGTAATAAGAAAATCAACATGTATTGCACCCCTATTTAATAAAGGTGCATACCAATATATTGGTGATGTTAGCAATGCTAAATACATCGGGAGATAGTTAAATATAAAAGAGATTATCATGTCTAATTGGAAAAATGGTCGCAAAGAAGTTGTTAATATAGAAGAAATTCTTGTTATCTTAAAAAAAGTTTCAAAATCTGCAAAACATAAAATAATTATTGGAAGTGATAGTGTTAAGTTAGGTTACAACTTTATTTTTACAAAAGCAATATGTGTTATGAATGAAGAGTATTATGACAGAAGATATTTTTATTGTAGAACTAAAATAAAAGATGACTCTTACTTAGATCTTTCCAAAAGGCTTTTAAAAGAAACAACTGATTCTTTGGACTTGGCAATTCAAATTAGAGATACCTTATCTAATGCAAATATAGAAATTCATGCAGATGTAAATCCAGACTCAAAACATTTATCTTCTAGATATGAAAACATGATATCAGGGTATATTTCAGGATGCGGTTTTGATGTTAAAGTAAAACCCCTTTCTTTTGTAGCATCATCGATAGCAGATCAGCATACAAGAAAAAATTAAATGATACATCACTTTCTATTCGTAGTCAAAGAACAAGATGTAGTTCTTGGGTATGACATCTACGACACTAGAAAGAATATAGTAAATCACACAGTTGAGTCTGGATGTTATCTAGCTTTTTACGTAAAACATGAACTAGTATTAAGTAGTGAAGAAGATTTAATAAACTTTATATATAAAAATAAAGTTTTAATGATTAGAAAAAAAATAGCTTTAAAACTAAAGATTTAAAAAAAAATGTATTAGTTCAAATATGCCTACTTATTATATCTTGACAAGGAGGCAAACATGTCTAAGATAGTTTTTACATTTTCTAGTGACGGCAAATTATTTGATATTGGAAAAAATAACAAAGTTATGATTATTGAAGATGTTACACCTTATAAAGACGAGTTGTGTGATATTGTAGAAGAAAACAAATTATCTTTTGAAGAGATTAAAAATCTAGTTGAAAGTTGGGGAGGTAAAATAGATTTAGTTTTATTAAGCGAACTAATAAAAAATTATAAAAAAAATAACATCTAAGGGTTACACTTTTTAGTATGGTGTTTAAATTTAATACAACAACAATTCGAAAGGAAAAAAATGACAATCGAAAGAATCGTTAATACGCTAATTAAAGACTTATCACAAGTACCACATTCATCTTATGCTTGCTACCCAACAAACTATTCTCAACTAAATAGCTACAAAGTTTTTGAAGAAAACAATAGCATTGTTTTTAAATGTTTGGCAGCTGGAGTTTCAGAAAAAGATATTGACATTACATTTGATAAAAAAAAGTTGTGTATTAAGACTTCAAGTAATGAAAATAATAAAGTTTTTAAATCAAGCATTAATGAAAGCATTATGCTAAACAGATCAATTGATATTAAAAACAGCTTTGCAAGGTTAAAGGAAGGTATATTAACTGTAACAATGCCAATTGATAAAAAAGATACTAAGCATAAAATTTCTTTTAAATAAAACTTAAAGATCAATTAGCTTTTTAAAAACCAGCTTTGAGCTGGTTTTTTAGTATTCATAACTTTTATTTATTATTTATATTAGATGTATAAAGTATTTCTGAACCATCTGATATTTCTACTGTTTCAATGTTATCCTCTAGGACTCCTACATATCCTAAGCCATCCATAAATAACTCACAGTCTGAAGCATAAAGTTTTGCGTTGTGCTTATCTAAAAGTTGTCTCAAGTCGTTTAAAAAACTTACAACTTTATTCCTTGGACTTGATGTTAAAACTACTATTTCTTTTTTGAAACCGGATGCCATTTTTACCTTTCTTTCTTTCTTTAAAAATACTGGACTAATCCTGGGATTGTAAATATTATAAAGTATATTGCAGCCAAATAAACTGGTGCGTTTGTTTTATTGTTGCTTTTCATAAATAAATCCTTTAATGTTTAATTGGTAAGTATTATTATTAAGTTCATTTTTATAAAAAGTTTATGTTGTTATTAGATATACTAATTTTTGTATTGTTTACGTAGATCTTAAACCACTTTAAATTATTATGATTTATGTAGTCACATTCATATAAAACTAGACAATAGCAGCCTTTAAACGAACCACTGTTTATTATTCCTAATCTGTTTAATGTTTTAGTGTGCATACGCTATGCTTCGTCAATTTCTAAACTATATTTACTTTCTTTCTAAAAA
>MDTB01230856.1_pt1 | contig 10244 bp, 6 predicted proteins | sample 811161 | NCBI WGS metagenome assembly MDTB01 (sample SAMN05326650, study PRJNA326480) | marine metagenome | isolation source: seawater | place: Mediterranean Sea | collected 2009
TATATCAATAATTTATAATAAATTTGCCAAGCATTTTGATATTTCAGAGGCGACATTATGTCCCTCTTTTTTTTTAAATAAAGTTAAGTAAATGGAAAACATATCATTATTAGAATCCTTTTCAGAATTTAAAGATGAAAAGCTGATTGATAGAGTAACCCTAATGGTTATACTAGAAGAAGTATTCAGAAGTACTCTTACTAGAAAATTTGGAACAGATGAAAATTTCGATATTATTATCAACCCAGATAAAGGAGACCTTGAAATATGGAGAAATCGAATAGTTGTTAAAGATGGAGAAGTTGAGGATCCAAATGCTGAGATTGAGCTAAAGGAAGCAATTAAAATAGAACCAGACTTTGAAGTTGGTGAAGAAGTCTCTGAGGAGTTTAAGCTTATAGATTTTGGAAGAAGATCGATACAATCCTTAAGACAGAATCTTGTGTCTAAGGTTTTTGAGCATGACAGTAATAATATATTTAATCAGTTTAAGGATAGAGTTGGAGAAATATTTACAGCAGAGGTTCATCACGTAAGAGCTAGAGAGGTAATTCTATTAGATGATGATGGAAATGAGTTAATTATGCCTAAAGACAAACAAATTCCTAAAGATTTTTTTAGAAAAGGAGACAACGTAAGAGGCGTAATTGAAAATGTTGAGTTAAGGGGAAACAAGCCAAGGATAATATTTTCAAGGACTTCGCCTTTGTTCCTAGAAAAATTATTTGAACAAGAAATACCAGAAGTTTTTGATGGTTTAATTACAATAAAAAAAGCAGTTAGGATACCTGGCGAAAAAGCTAAAGTCGCTGTTGATTCATATGATGATAGAATTGACCCTGTTGGTGCATGTGTTGGAATGAAAGGCTCTAGAATTCATGGTATAGTAAGAGAGTTAGGAAATGAAAACATCGATGTAATAAATTATACAAATAATACCCAGTTGTTTATAACAAGAGCTTTAAGTCCAGCAAAAGTAAATTCTTTAAATATTGATGAAGAGAAAAAAACAGTTCAAGTTTACCTCAACCCAGATGAAGTTTCAAGAGCTATTGGTAAAGGAGGCCACAACATTAGACTTGCAGGAAGATTGACAGGTTATGAAATAGACGTTTATAGAGAAGGTGCAGAGGAAGATGTTGAACTTACAGAATTTAAAGATGAAATAGACGCTTGGGTTATTGAAGAATTTCGAAAAGTTGGACTTGATACAGCAAAAAGTGTTCTTGAATTATCAGAAGAAGATCTTGTCAAAAGAACTGATCTTGAGGAAGAGACTGTAGCAGATGTTTTGAAGATTTTAAAAGAAGAGTTTGAAGATTAAATTGTATATATGCCATCACCAATAAGGTTAAATAAAGTACTTAAAGAACTAAATATTTCTCTTGATAGAGCTATTGAATTTTTGAGTTCAAAAAAAATTGAAATTGAACCAAGACCTACATCAAAAATTGATCAAAATGTATATGACTTACTACTCGATGAGTTTCAAACTGATAAATCTGATAAAGATAAATTAGAAGAGATTAACACAAAGAAAAGAAAAGAATTAGAGGAGAAGCAAGCAGAGGAGAAGCAAGCAGAGGAGAAGCAAGCAGAGGAGAATCAGTCAGAGGATAGGCATTTAGAGGAAAAAAAAGATGAGATAAAAACTGAAATACCTGAATCTATTACAAATAAAGCTTCTACTAATAATCTTAAAAATGAAAATTTGAAAATTGAGACTACCATTGATGATGGTGACTCTTCTAAGATTCAAACAAATTTTCAAAAACTTTCAGGAATAAAAAAGACTGGTGAAGTTATTGATCTTGACTCAATAAATAAAAAAGAAGAGAAAGTAGAAGAATCAAAAAAAAGGAAAAGAAAAAGAATTAGTAAGGATGTGTCTCAATCTAAAAACTCATCTAGTAAAATCAACAAGAATAAAAAACAAATAGAGAATACAAAAATTGAACCTACTGATGATGAGATTCAAAAACAGATAAGAGAAACTTTAGAAAAACTTCAAAGTAAATCTGCTAAGTCTAAAGGAGCAAAATATAGAAAAGACAAAAGGGATCAGAGAAAAATTCAATCTGAAGAGGAAGAGGCATTGCTTGAAAAAGAGAGTAAGATCATAAAGATAACTGAGTTTATTACTGTTGGTGAAATCGCAACATTAATGGACGTTTCTACAAACGATATAATTTCAGCATGTATGACATTAGGAATAATGGTCACAATGAATCAGAGACTTGATGCTGAAACACTCTCTGTAGTTGCAGATGAGTTTGGATACAAATTAGATTTTATCAAAACTGATATAGAGAAAGATAAAGATGAAGTTGAAGAAAATGATGACCCAGAATCTTTGGAAGAAAGACCGCCAATTGTTACTGTAATGGGTCATGTTGATCACGGTAAAACCTCTCTACTTGATTTTATAAGAAACTCCTCAGTTACTCAAGGAGAATCAGGAGGGATTACTCAACATATTGGAGCTTATTCTGTCTTAGTAAATAATTCAAAAAAAATTACTTTTCTTGATACACCAGGCCATGAAGCATTTACTGCAATGAGAGCTAGAGGAGCACAAATTACCGATATAGTTATAATAGTTATTGCTGCAGATGACAATATAATGCCACAGACAAAAGAGGCAATTAGTCACGCTCAGGCAGGAAGCGTTCCTATAATTTTTGCAATTAATAAAATTGATAAAGAAGGAGCAAATCCTGACAAGGTTAAGGAGTCTCTTGCATCAATGAACTTAGTTGTTGAGGACTGGGGTGGAAAGATTCAGTCTCAAGACATCTCTGCTTTGAATGGTAAAGGTATTGAATCTCTTCTTGAAAAAATATTGCTTGAAGCAGAAATAATGGATTTAAAAGCTAATCCAAATAAAAACTCATCAGGTTCAGTTCTTGAAGCCTACCTTGACAAAGGTAGAGGATATGTTTCAACCATGCTTGTTCAAAATGGTTCACTTAAAATAGGAGATTATGTATTGGCAGGAAAAACTAGTGGGAAGGTAAAGGCAATGTTTGACGAAGCTGGAAATACAATTAATACTGCATCGCCATCCACGCCTGTCTCAGTTCTTGGTCTTGATGGCGCCCCTCAAGCTGGGGATCCATTTAAAGTCTTAGAAGATGAAAAAGAGGCTAAATTAATTGCCTCAAAAAGAACTCAGCTGGTTAGAGAACAAAATGTGAGAACACAAAAACAATTAACTCTTGATGAAATTGGCAGAAGAATTGCAATTGGGGATTTTAAAGAGCTTAATGTTATTATCAAAGGTGATGTTGATGGCTCAGTAGAGGCACTAACTGATTCTTTTGAAAATTTATCTACTGAGGAAATTCAAGTTAATATTATATTCAAAGGTGTTGGAGCTATCACAGAATCTGACGTTTTGTTGGCCTCTGCATCAGAAGCTATTGTAATTGGGTTCAATGTAAAACCAACCCTCAGTGCAAGAAAGCTTTCTGAAAAAGAACAAATTGATATAAGATTTTATTCAATTATTTATGACGCAATTAATGATTTAAAGGATGCAATGGAAGGAATGCTATCACTTGAAATGAAGGAAGAAATTACAGGAGAAGCAGAAGTAAGAGAGACTTTCAAAATTTCAAGAATTGGTACTATTGCTGGATGTATGGTAACTTCTGGTAAAATACTGAGAAATTCAAATGTAAAAGTTGTAAGATCTAATGAAATTATTTTTGAGGGTAAATTACTATCACTAAAAAGATTTAAAGATGATGTTAAAGAAGTTGCAAAAGGCTATGATTGTGGAATTCAAATAAACGAGTTTAATAATTTAATTGAAGGGGATATTGTTAAATGTTACCAAGAGGTTGCTATTAAAAGAACATTATAAATCAGAAAGTTTGATAATAAAGGAGCTTGGATATATTCTCCTAATTTGTTCTAATTTTTGAGATGCAACATTAATATCTTTAAACTCTCCTATTCTTACTTTATAATTTGGAGTTTCAAAAATTAAATTTGATTTAATTTCTTGATAATTTTCTTTAAAATTTTTATGTATTGAATCTGCTTCTTCCAATCCTCCATAATATATCTGTATTGTATAGAAAGTTGACTCAAAAATTCTTTTACTATAATTTTTTTTTATCTCAAAAAATTTCTTAGTAAGTGTATCATCATAACTGATAGAAATATCTTGAGCATACAATGAATTTGTCATTAAAAAAAGCAATACAGATATTGGTAAAAATTTAATTTTAAACATAAATAAATAATTCAAATTTAATAAAATGATATAACTTGTTATTTAGAATGATTATAAATTAAATAATTGTCTATTTTAGAGTTTTTAAAATGCCGTTTATGACTTAAATTTGTGGTCTTAAAAGTGTTCAAAACCACTTTAATATAATGAAAAGAAACTTTATCGCCCCTAACTAATGTTACACTTAAAAAGGATTCTTTTATTAGCTCTTTTTGTACCATCTTTTGGCCAATCCCAAGAGGCTGATATTCAGGCTGGCAAAGCCTTGTTTAATACAAATTGTGCAGCTTGTCATCAGTTAAATAGGAAAGCAGTTGGTCCTGCCTTAAGAGGTGTGTCTGAAAAATACGACAGAGAATGGTTATACAAATGGATTAAAAATGGTACTCAGATGATAAAAGATGGTGACCCACAAGCTGTTTCTATATGGGAAGAATACAATCGTGCGGTCATGACAAATTATCCGCAATTTTCAAATGAGCAAATTGATAATATCTTAGCATATACAGATTATACTCCACCTCCACCAGCGGTCACAGTTGCTGCATCGGCTCAAACTGTTAGTCAGGGATCTGATATATCTGTTAATATAATATTAGCAGTGACTATTGTCATTTTCACAATCTTAATTGTAATGTTATTCCTTGTACAAAGGACATTAATCAAAATTGCGAATGCAAGTGGTGTAAAAATTCAGGCTGAGCCAAAAAGAAAAATTAAGCCACTCTGGAAAACTATTGTAGACAACCAATTTATAATGTTCATCTTTGTAATTGGATTTTTATTATCAAGTGCATACTTTACATATGGATATTTAATGCAAATTGGTATTGACCAGGGTTATGCTCCTATTCAGCCAATTCATTATTCACACAAAATCCATGCTGGTGCAAATCAAATTGAATGTAAGTACTGTCATTCTTCGGCTAGAGTTTCTAAGCATTCTGGAATACCATCCCTCAATGTATGTATGAATTGTCATGAGTATATAGGAGAATATAATGGTGAGGAGGATCTAGTAAATGGTTACACAAAAGATTTCTACACAAATGAAATTAAAAAGTTATACAATGCTGTTGGATGGGATGAAGAAAATCAAGTTTATACTGGTAATACACAGCCTGTAAAATGGATAAGGATTCATAATCTCCCAGACTTTGTATATTTTAATCATGCTCAACATGCTCAAGTTGCACAGATTGAATGTCAAACATGTCATGGACCGGTTGAAGAAATGGAAATAATGTATCAATACTCTCCTTTAACAATGGGCTGGTGTATTGATTGTCATAGAGAGAGCAATGTTGATAAGGATAATGAGTATTATCAAAAAGTTCATGATGAACTATCAAAGAAATATGGAGTTGAACAACTTACTGTTGCTCAGCTTGGGGGTATTGAATGTGCTAAATGTCATTATTAGATTAAAATGGAAAAGAAGAATATTTATTGGAAGGGTTTTGAGGAGCTAAATAAAACAAGTGAGATTGTTGAAAAGCTTGAACAAAACGAATTTGTTGAAAAGCTTCCTCTAGGTAATGTAGATCAAAATGGTAATCCTAATAGAAGAGATTTCTTAAAATATGCTGGTTTTAGTACAGCCGCTGCAGCCTTAGTAGGTTGTGAAGGACCAGTTATTAAATCTGTTCCATATGTGGTCCAGCCTGATAGAATTATCCCTGGGATAGCAAATTATTATGCTACAACAATTGCAGATGGTTTTGACTTTAGTAGCATAATAGTTAAAACAAGGGAAGGCCGTCCAATTTTTATTAAAGGGAATAAAGATGCCGATTCAATGAATTGTACTAATGCTAGAATTAATGCATCTGTTCTTTCCATGTATGACATATATAGACTTCAAGGGCCTAAAGTTTCAGGACAATATGTTAGCTGGAATGATTTCAACTTATCTGTTAAATCTGACTTAGAAAGCCTTTTAAGTCAAAATAAAAAAGTAATACTACTTACACAATCTTTCGCAAGTCCAACAACAGAAAAAATTATTACTGAATTTATACAGAAGTATCCTAATATTCAACATGTTGTTTATGATTCAATTTCAAACAGTTCAGCTTTAGATGCATTTGAGAATTCATATGGTAAAAGAGCACTAGCTGATTATGATTTTTCATTATCGGATACGATAATCTCAATTGATGCAGATTTTATGTCTGATTGGCAAGGTGGAAATTATTCCTCGGGTTGGTCTAAGAATCGAGTGCCAAATAAAGAAAACGAATACTCGATGTCATATCACCTCCAATTTGAATCAAACATGACTTTGACCGGCGCTAATGCAGACAATAGGGTAATGTCCAAACCAAGAGAGTTAAAACTTGTTCTTCAAAGTATTTATCTCGAATTAACAAATCAGAGATATTCAGGACCAGCTCTTGGCCCATATCTTGATAAGTATGTAAAATTAGCTGTTGAGTCAATAAAAAAATCTGGAAAAAAGGCGGTTGTAATCTCAGGTCTTGACGATGTAGACTCTCAAGAGACTGTCTTAATGATAAATGAATTTATAAATAGTGATGCATTTGATATAACATCTCCAAGATTAATTTACCAAGCTAGTGACTCTGATCTTCTTAATACAATTGATGAATTAAAATCAGGAAATATAAGTGGAATTATAACTGCAGGAGTAAATCCAGGATATACATTACCAAGTTCTGATGAGTTTTTAGAGCTCGTGAATAAATTAGAGTTTTCGTTATGCTTTACTATGAAAGAAGATGAAACAGCTAATAGTTGTAAGTATTTAGCTGCAACTCCTCATTACCTTGAATCATGGGGAGATTATGAATTTAAAACTGGGCACTACTATCTAAGTCAGCCCACAATCAAACCTCTTTTTGATACAAATCAGTTTCAAGATATTATTCTAGCTCTAACTGGATCCAGTAATAATTTTTATGATGAGATTAAAATTAATTGGAGAACAAATATTTTAAAAGGAAAAACTTGGGGAAAATCTCTTCAAGATGGATTTTATTATTCATATGAAAATACTGCTCCAAGAAGAATCAAAACTTCTCTAAATATAGATAATCTACCTTCAGAAAATAATGATGAACTTGAACTTATCCTTTATACAAAAATTGGACTTGGTGATGGACAGCAATCCTCAAACCCATGGCTTCAAGAGTTTCCAGATCCAATTACTAGAGTATCATGGGATAACTATCTCACTGTTTCATATAAAGATGCTGAAAGACTTGGTCTAAAGAATTATAATGTATCAAATGGTGCTTTAAATGGAAGTTATGTTAATGTTAGCAACGATAAAAACAATATTAAAGTTCCTGTAATTATTCAGCCTGGCCAAACTCCAGGAACTGTTGGATTAGCCCTGGGTTATGGAAAAACTCAAGCTATGAGTGAGGAGATGAATGTAGGGGTTAACGCTTTCAGCTTTTACGAGAATTTCAAGAAAAATCATAAAGTAATTGTATCTAAAGTCAAAGGTGATCATGAATTCGCATGTATACAATTGCATAACACAATGATGGGTAGAGATGAAATAATTAAAGAAACAACACTTAATGAATATACTGAAGAAGACAAATCTGTATGGAATCCAACAGTTATGGTATCGAAGAATCATATTGAGACAAAAGTTACATCTAAAGAAGTTGACATTTGGAGGGAATTCGATAGGTCTACTGGCCATCATTTTAATCTATCAATTGATTTAAATAAATGTAACGGTTGTGGTGCTTGTGTAATAGCTTGTCATGCCGAGAATAATGTTCCTGTTGTAGGTAAGGAAGAAGTTAGAAAATCAAGAGATATGCATTGGATTAGAATTGATAGATACTATTCATCCCAAGATACAATTCAAGGTGATATTGAAGCTAAAGATTCCACAAGTGGTTTCTCACAGTATAAATCGACTTCTTCTGAATTAGAGAAAGCATCTTCTAACCCTCAGGTTGTATTTCAACCAGTATCATGTATGCATTGTAATCATGCACCATGTGAAACTGTTTGTCCTGTCGCTGCAACTTCACATGGTAGGCAAGGTCAAAATCAAATGGCCTACAATAGGTGTGTAGGTACAAGGTACTGTGCTAATAACTGTCCTTATAAGGTCAGAAGATTTAATTGGTTTCAATATTCACAGAATGATGAGTTTGATTATAATATGAATAATGATCTTGGAAGAATGGCAATTAATCCTGATGTTAATGTAAGATCAAGAGGTGTAATGGAAAAATGTTCATTATGTATTCAAATGACTCAAAAAACTATCCTTGATGCAAAAAAAGAAGGTCGAAGAGTTAGAGATGGTGAATTTAAAACTGCTTGCTCTGAATCATGTGATGATAATGCAATGGTTTTTGGAGATATCAATGATAAAGAAAGTGAAATCCTAAAGGTAAAGGATGGAGATAGAACTTATAGAGTTTTAGAAAGCATTGGTACTAAACCAAATGTTATTTACCAGGTTAAAATAAGAAATAGCAAAAAAATATAGATATGTCATCTCATTATGAAGCTCCTATAAGAAAGCCCCTTGTACTTGGTGATAAATCCTATGCAGATATTTCTAATGATATTGCACGACCTGTAGAAACTCCTCCAGATAGAGATTGGTGGATTGCTTTTTCAGTATCTATGATTGTTTTTTTATGGGGTCTTGGCTGTATTGCATACACAATTGGTACAGGTATTGGAACATGGGGTTTAAATAAAACTGTTGGTTGGGCGTGGGATATTACAAATTTTGTGTGGTGGGTAGGTATAGGCCATGCTGGAACATTAATATCTGCTGTACTACTACTTTTTAGACAAAAATGGAGAATGGGTATAAATAGGTCTGCTGAGGCAATGACAATATTTTCTGTAATTCAAGCAGGATTATTTCCTGTAATTCACATGGGGAGACCATGGTTAATTTATTGGTTTTTTCCTATACCAAATACATTTGGATCTTTATGGGTCAATTTTAACTCCCCATTATTGTGGGACGTTTTTGCAATTTCAACTTATTTAACTGTTTCTCTTGTATTTTGGTGGACAGGTTTACTACCTGACTTTGCAATGATTAGAGACAGAGCTGTTAAGCCTTTCAGAAAAAATATGTATAGTTTACTAAGTTTTGGATGGTCAGGAAGAGCAAAAGATTGGCAAAGGTTTGAAGAGGTTTCGTTAGTACTTGCAGGATTAGCTACTCCTCTTGTATTATCGGTACATACAATAGTATCCTTTGATTTTGCAACTTCAGTAATTCCTGGATGGCATACAACAATTTTTCCTCCTTACTTTGTTGCAGGTGCTATTTTTTCAGGATTTGCAATGGTTCAAACATTATTGATTATAATGAGAAAGGTCTCAAGACTTGAAAGTTATATTACTCTACAACATATTGAGATGATGAACATAGTAATTATGATTACTGGGTCAATTGTAGGTTGTGCATATATTACTGAGCTATTTATAGCATGGTATTCCGGGGTTGAGTACGAGCAATATGCATTTTTAAATAGAGCAACTGGACCATATTGGTGGGCATACTTTTTAATGATGTCATGTAATGTTGTATCCCCACAAGTAATGTGGATTAAGAAGATAAGAACAAATATTATTTGGTCATTTATAATTTCAATTGTTGTAAATATTGGAATGTGGTTTGAAAGATTTGTAATAATAGTTACATCTCTTCATAGAGACTATCTTCCATCCTCATGGACAATGTTTTCTCCAACTTTTGTCGATATTGGTATTTTTATTGGAACTATTGGCTTCTTCTTTGTATTATTTTTGTTATATGCTAGAAGTTTTCCTGTAGTTGCTCAAGCTGAGATTAAAACCATTTTAAAGTCATCTGGTGAAACATATAAAAAAAATAGAGATAAGTAATGAGAGTTAAAAGACTACATGTTATGTTTGATGATGATGATATCTTAATTGATGCAATTAAAGAAATTGTTAAAAATAAGATGTACATATATGAAGTATATACTCCATTCCCTGTTCATGGTCTTGATAA
>MDTB01006144.1_pt1 | contig 10243 bp, 6 predicted proteins | sample 811161 | NCBI WGS metagenome assembly MDTB01 (sample SAMN05326650, study PRJNA326480) | marine metagenome | isolation source: seawater | place: Mediterranean Sea | collected 2009
AGAATCAGACCTAAAAATAATAATTTAATAACTTTTAAAATTTTTAAAATAATAAATACTATATTACTTTTTTTCGTTAATTAATTATATATTAATAGTATTTTATGAATGTAGAAAATTATATAGATAAACAAAAAATCTTAATTAATAAAAAAATTGAGAGTTACTTAGAATCACTAAATATAGATAACGAGATTCTTAATTTAGGGATGCATTATTCTATTCTTAATGGAGGAAAGCGTATTCGTCCTATTTTATGTTTAGCTGCTGCTGAGTGTTTTAATGGTAATTTAAATAATGCGATGTCAGCTGCTTTAGCGGTTGAATTTTTTCATTGTTCAACATTAGTTCATGATGATTTACCATCCATGGATAATGATAATATTAGAAGAGGTAAACCAACATGTCATGTAAAATTTGGAGAGGCTAATGCTATTCTATTAGGTGATGCATTATTAATCGAATCATTTAGAATTTTATCTTCTAATAATCAAATAAAAATTATAGAAGAATTAGCTAATTCTGCAGGAGTAAATGGGGTAATTGCTGGACAAGTTGCTGATCTTTTATTTGAAAATAAAAAACCTTCAGCTAAAATTGTTAAATATATTCATCATAATAAAACAGCTATTCTAATTCGAGCAGCATTAAGAATGGGTGCTTTAACAGCAGATACTAATATTAAATATCTTAAAAAATTATCAATATATGGTGAAAAAATAGGTTTAGCTTTTCAAATTCAGGACGATATTTTAGATGAAGTTTCTTCCTCTGATAAAATTGGTAAAACTGCTAAATCAGATCTTAAGAAATCCAAAATGACTTATCCATTTGTTTATGGTGTTGAAAAATCCAAAAAAATAATTAAAAAACTTACCTTTGAAGCAAATCAAGAATTAGAAAAAGTTCCATTCGATACAAAAATTTTAGAAAAAATTTCGTTATATTTGCTTAACAGAACTAATTAAAGTTCTAATAAGCTCCCTTTTTTAAAAAAACAGCTTTAACAGTTTTAAATATAATTACGATATCTAACCATACCGACCAATTTCTAACATAATAAGGATCCCATTTTTTCATTCCATAAGTACCTGATTCACTTCTTCCTGATACTTGCCACATACCTGTTATACCAGGTTTTACTTGAACTCTTAAATTTTGAACATATTTTGGTAAATCGTTATAATGATAAATTGGTAAGGGCCGCGGACCAACAATAGACATATTACCACATAAAACATTAATAAGCTGAGGTATTTCATCTAATGATGATACTCTTAAAAAACGACCTATTTTAGTAATTCTTGGATCTTTTTTTAATTTATAAGATTGTTTCCATTCATCATTAAGAAATTTATTAGAAGCTAACGCCTGCTCTAAAACTAATTCAGCATTTGGAACCATTGTTCTAAATTTTATAGTTTTAAAAGTTTTTCCATTTATTCCAACTCTTTCTTGAAAAAATAAGGGATTTTCAAAGTCTTCCAACCAAATTAACAAATAAAGAATCATTACTAAAGGTATCCAAATTGGAATCAAAAAGATTATAAAAAAGTAGTCTAGAAATATTTTCATTAATTTTGATAAAGGATCTAATAAATTTTTTGTTACTTCTAAACCTAATGTTCCTTGAAAATCAATTGGTGATACCCATAAAGAACCTAAAGAGATTATTTCTGGTATAATAACTACTCTATGGTAACAAGAAGCAGGACCATCAATAATTTGTAAATATTTTTTATTTGAAATTGATCCTTGTAAAATGATTGCAACAGGAGATTTATTATCAATTTTTTCTAAATTTCCTTCAACAGGAACGTTATTGATAAAATCTTTTTCTTTATCATCTAAAAATATAGATGATGGTTTATATCCTAAGCTTAAATCCTCGTTTAGTAATTCAATAAATTCTTGTGAATCTTCTTGATTGCCATATATTGAAACAGGAACTCCCCATGAGCCTAAACTTGATCGATATTTTTTTATATATAATCGTCCAATTGGGATAAAAATTGAAGATATAAAGTATGTTATGAGGAAAACTATTCGACTAGATGAAAGTTCTATCTTGGATAAGAAAGATATTATTAATATGAAAGCAAACATGAAAAATAATGTTTTTTGTATTTTTTTTAGTTCATCTACTATGCCTACTCCCCAGCAAGGTAAAATTCCTGAAAAAATGGAAAAGACAATCCATACAGGAATTATTAACCAACCATTAGTTATGGAAAATGGAATATTATTAATATGATATAAAAAACTATTTCCAATAATTAGAGCAAGGGAAATAATAATTGTATCTATAATAATTAAAGTAAATGAGTCTGATAAAATTGCTTGATGGTAAAGATATGTTGATTTCTTTTTATCAAATCGATTGATACTTAAGATATGTTCATTTTTATTCATTTTTCTATTTTTGTTTTTTCTTTGAGAATATCAAGCAAAGACTTTTCTCTTTTATCTGTTATAGAAATTGATTTATCTTTAGAATTTAAATAATTTGTAAGATTTTCTGAATTAATTTTTCTTTCTATCCATTGAATATTAGCATTTATAGAATTTCTTAATTCCATTTTATTTGTTTTCTTAAAAATTGATAACGCATCATTATACCGTTCATTGATTCTTAATTCCGTACCTAACATCCACCAATAAATATTATTAAATTTTTTGTAGTTACATGCTTTATATAACCATTCAAATCCCTCATCTACATATGAATAATTACTTGTATTTCTTCCTATAAATATTAATGATTTACCAATTCCAACGAATATTTCTGGATCATGAGGGTTAATCATATTTGCTTTTTTATAGAATTCTAATTCTGATTTTGCAAAATTAATTTTTTCATCTAAATTTAAATTATAATATCTATAATTTGTATAGATTTTAGCTAATTGCTTATATGCTTTCCAATTCTGGGAATCTATCCTTATAGACTTATTTATTAAGTTTAATGAATCATAATTTTTATCTGCATATTGATTAAATTTAATCTCAGATTGAGCTTTGTATAGTGACGAGGTTAAAATTTTAATACAAAAAATTGAACCTATAAAATAGGCTATAATTAAAATTATTAAAAAATATTTTTTATTTTTTTGTAAAAATGAAAATTCATAATTTTTAATAGTATTTTTTTGAGGTGCTAAGGATATAGACAACAAAAATCCAAAAACCATAGCATTAGGAAATATATGCATCTGAAAATCAAAGAAGGAATGAACCATTGTACCAACAACCATTGAAATTGCAGAAAAACCAATTATTTTATGCCTTTTTTCTTTTGAATTTATTGAATTTTTAAAAAGAATGTATATGGAGGTCATCCATGCTATCGAAAATAGAATTAAGCCAATTAAGCCATAATCAGAAATTAATTCTAAATATTCATTATGAGGATGGCCAGTAATAATTCTTTCGCCTTTAAAATTTTCACGAAAAGGAGGGAATGTAAAATTATATGTACCAGGTCCATATCCTAAAATTGGTTTATTTTTAATCATAACAATAGTGTCAGACCATGTTTGAGGTCGAAAATCTTTCGATTCACTACCTATTCCGCCCTCGACCTGACCTTGAATAAACTCTACTACCGGTGACATACGTCTCTGGAAAGTTTCAGAAAAATTCCAACTTAAAATTAAAATAGATATAGCGATTAGTGGAGTAACAATAATTGTTATATAAAATAATTTTTTACTTTTATTAAAAGCAAACAAACAAACAAGTACAATCATAGATACTATTGTTCCTATCCATCCAGCTCTTGATTCGGTAAGAAACAATGTTGGAATAAAAATAATTACACTATAAAAAGAAAGTAATTTTAATGATAAGTAACTCTTACCTATTGAAAGATATGCAATACAGAATGGGATGATCATTTGAATTAAATGAGCAAAATGATTTGGACAGATATATGTTGAACGTAGTCTTCCTTCATAAGCATCAGTATATCTTTCAGTCCATAAAATTTGATCTGGAAATTTAAAATGTATTACCAAGCCATAAACTGCACAAAATAAGATTACTATTAATAAAGAATAAAAATATTTATTATTTTTCTTAAAACTATTGAGTTCATTTCTCCAGAAAAGAAACGAACCAATAACTGATCCTAAATATAAAATTTCAAGTTTAGTTTCATAAGCAATTGAAGAAAAAGGAATGATACAAATTGAATAAATTATAAATAAAAACCAAAAAATAATATCAAGAGGTAAACTAAACTTAATTTTTGCACTATTCTTATTCAGAAATTTAGAGATTAACCAACCTAAAATTAAAGCATAATTTGAAATCATCAAAGGTGCTAATAACCAAATTTTGTCTTTTCCTACAACTCCGTAAAATACAAAGCTTGTAGTAATAATTAATAAGAATAATATTTTCATACAATATTTTATCTTCTTATTGAAATTTTAAAACCTTCCTTAATTTTTTTATCGGTGGCAAGTATAACATATCCTCCACCACAACTAGTTGTTGTTCTTCCAAAACATTTGTCGTTATACGAATTTAATATATTATCTATTTTTGAATTTGTTGTTAAAGGTAAGAGTTCTCTTGTAATATCGTGAGAATCAGTGAAGCTTTTTCCTAATGCAGGTAAATCCATTCTCTTAATAGCATCATAACATGTGCCTCCAATCATACTTAATTTTTGTACTCCTTCACGTGTTATATTCTGCTGAAGAAGTGGATCGTATCCCTCTTCTCTTGGTCCAATTTTTACCATTACTAAATGATTTTCTAACCATTTACAAATACTATCATCTAAACAGGTTTGAATATTTTTTGGCCAAAAACTACTATCGTAGTCTAAGCGATTAATACCTGGATGAGTAAGACCGATGGCATCTTGTGAACCAGAAATATATTTTTTCCCTGGTAGATTTTCATACCCAAATAATAATTTTGCTAGTTCATGACAATCATTAACTTGAGGATTATATTTTATTAATTGTTCCCATGTTTTTCTAGTACTTGTTGCTAATCCAGCACGATTAATAAAATCATCACGTGGTTCAATTTGAATAGTTACAACAGAACCGGGTTCATAGGTATTAATAAATGGCTGGTCCATCCACCCTCCACCTAAACACAACCTGTAGGGTAAAATATCGTCTTCTTTTAATGCAGATGAAGAACGTGCTGGTAAACCAGCTTTTGGAACTCTTGATAAAACAATATATTCAATACCGTAATTATTACATAAATTCCTCTTATCTTTACGATCTCCATCCTCATTAACAATAAATATATCAGGTTGAATTAATTTTATTTCATTCTCAAAGTCAAGAAATCCAATACCTGAGGATATCATTGCACTATGAACAAATTTAACGGATTGAACCATATATAAGCGCTCCAATTCATTAAATCTTGGCTTATGGTTTTTTAAATTAAATATATTTTCATCAGAACCAATACAAACATGTAATTGACCATATTTTGATGCTAATTCAAAAAAGACTATATGACCAGAATGTAGTAAATCATAACAACCGCTAACCATTACTTTTTTCATTATTTTTCTCCTTAATAATTAACTTATAAATTCCACCAAATTCATTTTCTGAGATCTTAAAACACTGATTTTTAATTTTTTTTGAAAAATCTTCAATTTCCTTTGTTTTTTTTGGAAATCTATTCTTCATTGAAGAATGAGTATTAAAAACATCACCTAAAATATAAATATTATCTGCACGGACTATATTTTTATTTAATAAAATATTTTCTAATTCATGATGATATAAATAGATTACTTTCGATAATGAATGATAACGAAGGTGTCTTTCAAATACAGGATTAGCTGCTGTTAGTACTACATCATTTTTTTTTGAGATTATTAGGCAATCCTTACTTTTTTGATAATTGTAATCCTTTGAAGAATCTTGAAGCGCAGATAATGCATTGGTGTTATGAATGAATAACAAAATAACGGCTAAAAAAGGTACCCATAATTTATTATCATATGTAAGAGGTACAAAAATTAATCCGCACAACAATAAAGCAAAAGGCATTAATCCCATTACCCATAACTCTGGATTTCCAGGTTCAATAAATAATAATAAACTAGCATAACTAATAAAAAATATGATTGGTAAGATAAAGGAAGAACGACCCTCTAGTGGTAATAACTTTTCTTTATCAATAAAAGCAGTATTCCATAATTTAATAGATTTGATAAAAGCATATATTGAAATAAATGTTAATAATAGAAAGGTTACTGTTGAAAAAATAATATATGATAATTTAAGTCTTTCCCCGAAATAAAATTCTTCTTGTAACATTCGAGTTGGAAATAATTCACCTAGACATTCTCTAATAAACGAGAATCCTAAAACAAAATCAAATGAAATTAAAGATTGTAAAAATGCAACTATCCCTTTTAGAAAATCACTTAAAGTTAAATAAGATTTTGTCGGCTCTATTAAATTAAATAATTGCGTTAATTGATCTGCTGAATGATAAACAAAAACAAATAAGGAAATATTAATAGTCAGATAAATAATTAAAAACTTAAAACGCCTTTGCATAATTAAAAATAATGGCAAGGCAACAAATACAGCTATTGCATTCATAATATGCATTAATACTGAAATATTAGATAATATGATGCCTAAAAGATAAATATTGTATGAAGATTTATGACTAGTTAAAAAATAAATGGATCCAATCATAAAAAATGTTGCAATAATTGGAATTTCAGCTTCAGCGGAATATCTTACAAATCCATACATTATACCGAAAGTAAAAGTTGCTAATGCCGAACTAATTGGTCTTAAACTGTAACGTTTATAACAAAATAAAAAAAACAGAAATAATGTAGCTGTAGCAGCCAATGAACTCATCAATCTCATTAAATCTAATGAGGAAATTTGATAGCCAAATGAATTTATAAATTTATATAAAAAATGCATTGTTGGTCCAAAAATAAGATGATGCTTATGATAAAACCAATGATGAGAACTTCCTTCTTCAACCATTGCTGCATACTCATAAATATCTTCAGCCTCAGTTCTATTCTCTATGCTATTAGATAGATTCCAATAGAAAATAAATATTATAATAAATAATATAATTTTAAAAAATTTATTCATCATTCATAGTATTCTTGGTTTAATTCAGATAAATCAAACTTATATTTTTTTAAACCTAAGCATTGAAGAGTTGCAAGATAACTGAACTTTGGAACAATCTTTAAATATCTTTTCCATAATCTTCTTGGCTCTTGAGATAGACGATAAAGCCATTGAAAACCTGATTCTTTAATCCACTTTGGAGCATCTTTTTGTAAACCGGAATGAATATTAAATGCAGCGCCAACACCAATCATTATTCCTGTATCAAATTTATTAATATATTCACCCATAAACCTTTCTTGTTTAGGGGTAGATAAACCAACCCAAATAAAATCTGGTTTTAATTTATTAACATCACTAACAATAAAATTACTTTCATCTTTTTCTAATTCTCTAAAAGGAGGTGAATAAGTTCCTACAATTCTAATACCTGGAAATTTTTTTTCTAAATTATATTTAATTTTTTTTAAAACTTCTGGTGTTGAACCGTATAAATAATGAGTTAAATTTTTATTTGGATTAATAGCATTCGATGTTTTTTCACATATTTCTAACATCAAGTCTGGACCATATACTCTACCAATATTAGAAAAACCTTGCTCTAATCCCATCCAAACATTAGGCATTCCATCTGCAACAGTTAATAAAGACTTATTATGAATTAATTTTAATATTTTATTGTTCAATGATTCTATTATACCATGTGCACCTGTTACACATACATAGCCAGAAATTCCATTATATCTTGATTTTAATAAAACCTGAACCGTATCTTTTAAATTTAATGAACTTACCCCAACTCCTAATACATTAATTCGTTCTTTTTCCACATATTGATTAATATTATAAATATCAAATTCATTTTCTTTTTCTAAAAATTTATCATAAGAAATAGGTGTTTCACCTGTAATAATTTTTTCAAAAAGTATCTCATAAAAATATGTTATCCACTCCCAATTATAATAATTCTTAATTCGAGATGTAACTTGTTCTTTAAATGATTTAACGATATTAAAATTATCTATCAAATATTGCATTTTTTCTGTTAATGAAAACTCAAGATTATTCTTATCAAAAAATTCTCCACCATCACCAATAACCTCCATATTTACAGTTGAATTTCTAACAAGAACACAATTTCCAAAGCCCATTTGATCTAAAAGTGCAGGACGAGTACCGTCAATTCCGGCAGGTTGTACATAAAAATATGCATGAGAGCTTATTTGCTCATAAACTTCATCGAAAGCGTAACCAGTAAAAATTATTCTATTATCGGATGAGGCAAGTTTACTTAAAAACTCTTTATATTTGTTCGCGTAAGGTGCATCACCAATTATTACTAATTTTTTATTAGTTTTAACTTTTTTGAATGACTTAATAAGTATGTCTATTGAATTTTCTGGAACAAATCTTCCAACATATAATATATATTCATTTTTAGTTAAGTTCCATTGTTCTAATATATCTAAATTTTTATTAATTTTAATATTTGCACCATAAGGAACAAAAATTGAATCATAATTATAAATTTTCTTATATCTTGATAAAATACCTTTTGCGTCCGCAATAACAAGATTTGAGCAGTTACATGCTACTCTCTCACACCATTTTTGATATCTTTTTGCAAAGCCTGACCACTTTTCTCTAGCCCAATCCTCTCCGTCGACATTTATTAGAGTTTTTATACCAAACATTCGAGGTATCCAAATCAGAGGGCTATTTCCAACAATACAATAATATATTATATCATAACCCTTAAAAATGGCATGAAATGTAGAAAGTGCTGAATGTGATATTGTGTCGAGATGTTTCGTTTTAATTGAAGGTAAAGAAACTAATTTAACTCCTTTGTATTGACTTTTTACATCCTTAATAAAATGCGAACGATTATATACTGTGACTTCATGACCCCTATTAACCAATCTAATGGCAATTTGTTCATAAAATTGTTCAAAACCACTATACCTTGCAGGTATTCCACGAGAACCTATAAAAGCAATCTTCATATTAAATTTTAATAATTAAATTTGAATTCATATAATATTATAGCAATTCATAAGTTTTTCATAATATTCTTCAAAGCTAAAAGAATGATTAAATCTATGTTTTGCATTTTCTCCAATTTCTTTTCTTAATGCTGAATCATCTAATAATTTTAATATTGCTTCTGCCATTGCCTCAGGATCATTCGGTGGGATAAGTATCCCTGAATGATTATGAATAATCTGCTCAGGTGTTCCGCCAATATTAGTCCCAATAACGGGTTTTCCATATGCCATTGATTCAATTGTAACCCCACCAAACGGTTCGGGTTTAGCTGAAGCCATAATAGAAATATCAAGAGAAGCATATACAGCTTTTATATCATCAATCTCACCTGTGAGAATCACATGATCTTTAATATTTAGTTTATCAATTAATTTTATTAAATTTTTTTGATGGTATTCATTGCCAGGATAACAGCTTCCAACAATCAAAAATTTTACATCCTTAATTTTATTTTCTAATATCTTAATAGATTTTACAAAGATATCTTGTCCTTTTCTTTGAAAAATAATTCTGCCAACTAAACCAACTAGCAAGTACCTTTCTAAGTTAAACTTCTTCTTAAATTCACTGATTCTAGGTTCATCTACTGGTAAAAATTCTTCTTTGGGAAATCCGTCATGAACAACGCAAACTTTTTTATTATGAGTAGCTATATTAAATTGCATCATCATTGAATTTGATACGCATATCAGAAGATCTGAAAAAAATAACAGATATTTTTCATAAACCCTCCAAATAAAACCATAATCCTTGTAGCTTTCTCTTACATGGCAAACATGAGAAATTTTTAACGATTTTGCTACTGGACCACCAACTAATGTTTGTGAAGTATTTGTTATTACTAAATCAATCAAATATTTTTTTGCTATTTTTCTAAATTGGAAGAATGATATACAAAAATAAGCGACTAATTTTATAAATTTTACAGGTGATTTAAAATAAGATTTTCTAAGAGTTGGATCAGTCTTAATTACTATTACTTTTGCTCCTGCATTTTCTAATTTTGTAACTAATGGTCCAACGGATGGAATAATAACAAATACATTAATACCATCTATAGTTTGTTTTGATATTGTTCTGAGCATCATACGACT
>MDTB01026419.1_pt1 | contig 10243 bp, 7 predicted proteins | sample 811161 | NCBI WGS metagenome assembly MDTB01 (sample SAMN05326650, study PRJNA326480) | marine metagenome | isolation source: seawater | place: Mediterranean Sea | collected 2009
AAAAAATTGATTTATTTTTATTACAATAACATTAGCCAGTTCTATCTTCACTGACTAACGCCCCAGCCAAACTCTACTACCATCAGCCGACTGCTTATCAACCGAGTAGCCCACTGACTTAAGTGAAGATAATAATGCAATATAGCCATCATAATCGGTATACTCGAGATAGAGTTTTTCGATTGCTTGACTAGCATCCTGCTTAAGCTGCAAATAATCTGCATACCACTGGCAATGCATTAGCGCCAAACGCTTCAGAGAAGAAGCATTAACAATTAACTTAGCTAGCAGTGCAGTATTAGCAGTACTAAAAGATTGATAACTAAAAATACAAGCTTGCAATGTAGCGTTGCTATGCTGCAGTTCTCGCAAAATAAGAGCATGCGCTTTATCGCTCAATGGTGTCACACCAGTACTGAATACACGCAACTTATCAGATATTTGTACCATATGCTGCACTAGAAGATCTAAACCCACAGCAGGACACTCGATAGAACTAAGTGCTACACGCTCAAGATGATAACCATTGTGTGCAAAAGTCCACATCATAGCTTTCATATGCGACATTTCCCAGCGACTCATACCAAAGTCTAACTTTTTAATAGCAACAACTTTATCAGTAGCCAGCGCTGCAATAATATCTACCCGAGGGAGACTCATATGCATTGATCCTAGATCAAGAGACTCAATAGTAATTTTCTGCTGACGCAAAAACTGTACTAGATAGCGTAATGCATCTAAAGTAAAGGATGCATTAGCAAGTCTACACAACATAATGCGCTTTAAGCTTGGCTCTAGCCACTGCAATAACATTTTTAAATGTTCTAAGGTCCACTCTTGCTGACCAAAATCTAACAAAGTAAGATCTTCAGCAACAACAAGACGCAATGATGGTAAAGTACTAATAATTTTTGGGCTGACACTCTTATCAAAAGAGACCGTCTCAACACCCAACTGTTCTGTATGAGTTGGCAGTAATTTATCTGGTAACTGGGAACTTAAAAACATACCCGTTTCTTGAATATGACAACACCAGCTTTGCATCTGTGTATACGATGCACTTTCCTTAGAAATAACTTTAAGTACTGGACGCATAAGCGGCTCCCAAACATAAACTACAAGACTATTGTAGCATGTATTACATTAATTGTAAACATTATCTTAAGAATTAAATAGCACATGTCTCACAAAAACAGGGGTTGGTACGACTGCATGTCGCTAGAACCTTTAGTAGTATAAGAGCATCCCTGCGTTATGTCACGTAAATATTCTAACTTATAATATTATTTATCAGCAAGCTTACTATGCATACTCATTAGTAAACTTTTACATTTCTCTACAATATCAAATGCAGCCGTTGGCTTTGCTTGCGCTAGCGCACGACGTTGCATTTGTTTTCTACAAGCATCAGAGCTTAATAGCAATAATAGCTTTGCCAGCATAGTTTTCTGGTTTTTTAATTCCTGCTCAAGCATTACCCAGCAAGCACCCATACGCTCATAATATCGCGCATTATACAACTGATGATCATCACGTGAATTAGGTAAAGGTACAATGATACTTGCCGCACCCACAGCCATCAACTCAGATAATGTCAAAGCCCCTGCGCGGGCAACAACAACATCAACACCAGTATACACCTTTGCCATATCATGAAAAAAAGGCTGTACCTGTGCAGTGATACTATGCTCATCATAATTTGCAGCCACCGCAGCCACATCATGCATGCCACACTGATGCCACACCTCAATAGGCTTGCCTAATGACTGTTGTAATTGAGCAAATATAATAGGTAATAATGTATTAAGAGCTTTAGCGCCCTGACTACCACCCAACACTAATATACGAGGCTTTTGTTGCAGAGGAATATATTGCTGTTGCATTTTTATCTTATGATGGTCAATAATCGCCTCACGTAATGGATTACCAAAAGTTGCAACCTTAGCCTCATAAGCAGTAAAAACACGTGGATAAGCAGTAAATATAAATCTTGCCAATGGCGCTAACAATCTATTAGTCCAACCAGCACGTTGATTTTGCTCACAAACACACAAAGGTATACGCATAAGTGCTGCACAAACGCCAGCAGTAAAACCAACATAACCACCAGTGACCACTACAAAGCTTGGCCTTGCCCGTATAAAATACCAGGCAGTTTGTATAAACGCCCAAGACAATGAGGCGAAAGCCAGTGGTAACCGCCACCATAGCGCACCACGAAATGGCTTAACAGCAATAGTATGTGTCGGCCAGGGAGTATCAGCTAATATAGTATTTTCAACTGCCCTATTAGTACCCAGCCACACCACTTGCATATCTTGCTCAAACTTACCCACAAGTGCTAAAGCTGGATAAATATGGCCACCCGTACCACCCGCTGCTATAAATACTGTTGGTTTTTGCATTACTATACCCATACCAGTTGTGATGAAGACTTAGATTTAAATTTAGAAGACATAGAAGCAATCATAGCAAATAACACCCCTAAAGCTAATAAAATACACACCAAGTGGCTACCACCATAACTTAGCAAGGGCATACCCAGCCCTTTTGTTGGCAGCAATCCCATATTAACACCTGCAGCAATACCAACCTGGATAGCAAACCAACTACCAACGCCAATAGCATAATAAGCATAGAAAAAATTATTCTCATTAGCAAACTTATAACCCCACTGGTATATACGTAGCACCATAAACAAATAAGTAAAAAGTACTAGCATACCTCCAATAAAACCCAGCTCCTCACAAACAATAGCAAAAATAAAATCTGTATGTGCTTCAGGCAGATAAAATATTTTTTGCAAACCATTACCAATACCCACACCCCAAAAACCACCACGACCAATAGCCATTAAAGACTGGGTTAGCTGATAACCAGAACCAAAAGCATATGCCCAAGGATTGAGAAAAGACATAACCCTAGCGAGACGATAAGGGGCATAAAAGATTAAAAAAACCGAAATAATTGCAGATAATCCAAAACCAGTGACCAATACTATTAGGGGCAAACCAGCGACATAAGTTATATGAAAAACAATAACTGTTAAGACGATAGCTGAGCCAAAATCAGGCTGCAGGCATAATAGCACATCACAAATCAAAGTTAATGAAAAAATAGCCACTGCATCCACCAGCCGTAGCCTACGCGCATGTTTGGCGCGCTTAGAACAATAAGCTGACACAAAAACTATAAAACACAGCTTAGCAAATTCAGAAGGCTGTATACTCATAAAAGGCAAACCAATCCAACGCCTAGCACCATTGACCATAACCCCAAACCCTGGAAGATAAACAGCTGTTAATAAACACAACGCAGCAACTAAAAACACCACACGCAAATCTACTAACATACGCGGCTTAATACAAAAACCCATAACAAAAGCCAATAAGCCTAAAGACATATTAATGACATGGCGTTTTAAAAAAAAGAAAGAATCATGAAAGTCTTTATCTGCTAAAAAAAACGTTGTCGATGCGACCATAGTAATACTCAGCAGCAACATAGCCATAATGCCAAACAACAAAGTTGAATCGATAAATTTCCCTTTAGCAGCCATTATAATCCACACTGGATTCACTAACCAATGCCTGTAGTAACTCAGTAAAACACTGACCTCTATGCATATAGTTTTCAAACTGATCAAAACTTGCCGCAGCAGGAGAAAACACTACCACATCATCAGCAGCAGTCATCTGCAAGGCTAATACCAGCGCATCATGCAAATGATCTACTGGTGATACTGGACAAAAACCTTTTATGTTATCAAGAAAAAGCATTTTATCAGCACCAAATACAATTGCATGCTCAACATACGAACCTATCCACAAACCTAGCTGCGTAAAATCTTCTTGTTTGGTAAGACCACCAGCAATCCAAACCACCTTGCTACCATGCTTACTATGTATATTAGATAAGGCATAACGTGCTGCGGCAAGATTACTAGACTTTGCATCATTATACCAATGCCCTGGCTTAACGCTCTCTAGCTGACATCTATATGGCCATGGCTGGAATTGAGTTAAAGTATTGGTTTGTGTCTGTCTATCAATACCCACCATATCTGCTACTTGTCTTGCTATGAGAGCATGCACCCGCAATGTCTCAGGTAATGCAGCAACCAATTTAAGATTATCCATATCACTAGACATTAAAGACTGCTCATCAACCACCCAGCTAATTTTCGCCTGTAGTTCAGGACAATCAACATATTGTTTAACACCGTTAGAACATACTAAGCGCTCTGCAGCATGCAATAACTTTAATTTGCTCTGCACATAACAGGACCAGGTTTTATGCCAGTTAAGATGGTTAGGAAATATATTCACAATCACCCCAAGCTGAACCTTTATAGCATGCGACCAATATAGTTGAAAGCTTGATAATTCCATGACAATCCAGTCATATTGCTTCTCTGGCTGCATAAGCAAGGATAATACAGGCTTACCAATATTGCCTAACATACAACTGGTATGATTAGAAGCTTCTAGCATATCATGAATCAACTTCACCACAGTACTTTTACCATTTGATCCAGTAACAGCAATGATAGGCACATCACAATGCTCTATAAATATATCAATATCACTACAATAGCTAATACCATGCTGTTGCATAAAAGCTATCACAGGATTATCAGGGGAAATACCAGGACTTATAACAACGCGTTTAGACTGCAGCAGCATATTAGTATCAAAAGCGCCCAGGGACAATTCAACTTCAGGATAGTCAGCTGTAAGTCTAGAGAGTAACGGAGGCTTAATACGATCATCTGAAACCGCAACACGCATGTCTTTCTCTATGCAAAAAGCAACTGTTGCATAACCTGTAGCACCTAGACCAAGTACACAGATATCATAAAATTCAGACATTGACCCCTCAATTTAAAGCATCATCATAGTACTTATACACAAAAAAGCTATACTGATCAACCAAAAACGTGTAACAACCTTTGTCTCAGCCCAACCAGACAATTCAAAATGATGATGAATAGGTGCCATCTTAAAAAATCGTGCACCTGTTTTTTTAAAATATAAAACCTGTATAAGCACACTACATACTTCAAGTACAAATAATGCACTTAGCAAAGCAAATAACATCTCTACCTTAAGTATCATAGCAATAGTGGCCAAACCAGAACCAATAGCTAAAGAGCCAGAATCGCCCATAAAAACTTCAGCGGGATAACAATTAAACCATAAAAACCCTAAAACAACACCTACCAAGGCAGCAAGTACAAATAGCAAATCAAAAACATCCTTATGATAGGCAGCATGCTGCCAAAGGGCAGTATCTGCATGAGGCAAGATAATACACATAGCCAAACCAAGACATACACAGACCACAGGGATACTAACCAATCCATCCAAACCATCCGTCAGGTTAACCGCATTACTACTACCCACAATCATAAAAACTGCAAATACAGGATACAGATAACCTAAATCCAAAGCATAATAACCCAAACCAGGGAACTGAAAAGTTACTAAAGAATAATCAGCATGCACAAAACAATACTGCCATACAGCAACAGCAACAACAGCAATGCATAGCTGCAATAAAAACTTATCTCTAGCACGCAGGCCAAAATCATTATTTTGATAGTACAGCTTTGCAAAATCATCAACCATACCCACCAGCATATGCAAAAGCATAACCGTAAGCACCAGCCACAGTATGACATTATCTAAACGCGCAAATACTACACTTACCAAAGCCATAATACTAATTAGCCAGACGCCAGCCATAGTAGGTGTATGTTTTTTTTGCTGATGCTTAGGCCCATCTTCTTGTATCATCTGGCCTATTTTCATTTTTGTTAAGAACTTAATTAAAACTGGCATTGTTAACAGTATTATCAAAAAAGATAATGTTACTGCGAAAAACACACTATACACTTTTATACCTCAACCTGGTCTATAATGGCATTTTTTACCCGCTGCAAATGCATACCACGCGAACCTTTTACTAACACCACAGCGTCAGAACCTAAAATATTTTTTAGCGCTACGACAACATCTGCAATACTACTACAGTGCTGTGCACACATGCCATGAGCATTCTCATATACTAACTTAGCCATATCACCGAAAGTGATAAGATGGGTAATACCATATTGAGATAGCTGCTCTCCTACACGTTTATGTATCTGCGCAGATTGCTCTCCAAGCTCTAACATATCGGCAAATACCAAACATTTTCTTTGCCGCTTAATTTCACCCACCGTACCCAATACAGCACGCAATGCATAAGGATTTGCATTATACCCATCGTCAATAAATAGGCTGCCATCAGCAAGCGTCATCATCTCAAAACGTTGCTTGGTGCCAGCAAAACTTCTTAGTTGCTTCTGTATAACATCTACAGGAACAGCCAATGTCATAGCAACTAAAGCAGTATTAAGCGCATTAAAAACCTGGTATCTCCCAGGAATAGATAAGGCAAAACTTAATACCTCAGCAGCATATACAAAGCTAAAACGATAGCAAACATCGGCTTGAGCATCTGCATGCTGTAAAAACACTTGGGCTTGGGTATCTTGTTGTGAGTAGGTAAGCTGCTTAGCCTGCACACTAGCGGCTGCAAATATCTGCTTATAAGGGCTATCAACATCATATATAGCAACACCCTCTTTTGTCAAAGTTGAAAAAATCAAAGCTTTTTCCCTTGCTATAGTCTCCTCATTACCGAGGCCTTCTAGATGACAAGCACCAATATTGGTTATTAGAGCAATATCTGGCTGGGCTAGTTCAACTAATTCTTGCATCTCACCTGGAGCATTAATTCCAAGCTCAAGTACAACATAAGCTGACATATCTATATTATTAAGTAATGTTAGCGATAATCCAAGCAAGTTATTCTGATTTTTAAAAGTTGCATAAGTTGTTTTATAGGCCGCACAAACATGGCTAATCATTTCTTTTGTTGTGGTTTTACCAGCGCTACCTGTGATTGCTACCACTTTGGTATTAACCCAAAGACTTCTATAATAGCGTGCCAAGGATATGGTAGCTTGCATAATGTCAGCTACTTTAATTTGTACAAGCGGATCTGCTTGTAACTCCTCTACAATAGCTGCAATTGCACCTGCTTCTCTAGCAGCAGCTATATAATCATGCCCATCAACTCGGCTACCTCGAAAAGCAAGGAATATTTGTCCTGGTTTAATATTTCTTGTATCAATAGCATACCCAGAGCAGCGGCGCTCGTCATCTAGCGATCCACCTAGATGGCAAGCTATATCAGCTAAACGCATAAATTAATTTTCCGGTTTTAGATTTAATAAAAACTGTACTTTTTCTTTATCACAAAACGAGAATCTCTCATCACCAATGATTTGATAGTTCTCATGACCCTTACCCGCGATAAGCACAACATCACCTGCGTGAGCATTACTAACCGCCTCTACGATTGCCTCTGTCCTATCATGTATTACTTGCACAGCCCAAGGACAGAAAACCCCTTTTAGCACATCAGCCACAATAGAACTATTGGCCTCATGCCTTGGATTATCATCAGTGATAATAATATGATCAGCATAACGTTCGGCAACTTGACCCATCAATTTACGCTTACCTTTATCTCTATCACCACCACAACCGAAAACACAGATCAGCTTTCTCTCACAATAACGTTGCAAACTTAATAAAACTTCTTCAAGCGCTGCCGGCGTATGAGCATAATCCACCACTACTAAAGGCTTATCACCACCACCAAATATCTCCATTCTTCCGACAACTGGCGCAACATCATTCAGCGCATCAACAACCTCTTCTAAAGTGAAATCCATACTAATTAATGCAGCTACAATAGCCAAAAGATTATAAGCATTAAAACTACCTACAAGTTTGGTCTTAAGCTTGCAAGTATTATCCTTATAAGATACCAACATCTGTATGCCTTCTAGACTAGCATCTACCTGATGAGCCCGCACAGTATTCTCATAATACAAGACATCTGATTTTTGCATAGTATAGCCAATTATCTGCGCAGAACCCTTATAATTACGACAAACCTCTTTACCCATACTATCATCAATATTTATGATAAGATTTCTAGCGGAGTAATCTGTTAACAGACTACGCTTAACCGCTCTATAAGTAGCAAGATCACCATGAAAGTCCAAATGATCCCTAGCGACATTAGATAAAATAAGGGTATCAAAATCAACGCCAACCACTCTATGCTGCGCAATACCATGGGATGAGACTTCCATAGCGACGGCTTCACAAGAGGCATCTCTCATATCAGCCAATATATTCTGCAGAGCAACAGGACCAGGTGTAGTAACACCTGTGTAAGTAAGACCATCGTCTCTTAAACCTTGACCATGAGTGCCTATCTGAGCGGTCTTCACTTGCAACTTATTGAGTGCACGCGCAAGCAAAGTAGTAATAGTTGTTTTACCATTAGTCCCAGTAACACCAAAAAGTTGCATCTGCCTTGATGGCTGCTGATGAAAACTAGCAGCGATATGACCTATAATTTTAGTAAGTCCTGAGACTTGTACATGAGGAACCAAAGCATTTTTTTGTTGTGCCGGCATTAGCAAACTGGTTTTTGTATCCTGATCTGAGCTAAGCTCTGAGACAATAGCAACAGCACCAGATAATAATGCATCCTGGATAAAATCTCTACCATCGTACTTGCCATAGCCCTTATGAGCGATAAAAGCAAAACCCGGCTTTACCAAACGACTGTCAGTGGTAATACCAATAATTTCCCTATCAAATTTCTTAGGCAACTCTACAAAAGGATGTAGCAACTCATGTAGTGTCAAAAACGGCGTTACACTACGTTCTATATACGATTCAGCATCGACTTTTTTCATTACGAACACATAATAAACTAGGTTACGTTAATACTATAACAAAGCATCAATAACATCAACCATTAGTCCACAGACTTTTGCAAACCTGTTATTAAATACATGGCATTAAACATAATATTTGAGAAAATTGGTGCAGCAACCTGACCACCAAAATGTCTCTTTGCCGCTGGCTCAAATACAACCACTACAACCGCATACTTAGGCTTATCAACAGGAGCAAAGCCTGCAAAAGAAGCAACATAATTATTTTTATCATAACCCACATTGGGGGTATGCAAATAGGTCGTCCCAGTTTTACCAGCAACTTCACCACCCCATTCAGTACTTAACTTACCCGTACCATACACCGACACAGCACGCTGTAGCATCAGACGCAACTTACGTGCAGTTTTTTTAGTAAAAATACGATAGGATTTATCTTTTTGCTGCTCCACCTTAATTAAACGTAAAGGCTTTACCAAACCATCATTAGCAATACCGGCATAGTATTTTGCTAGTTGTGCAACGCTAAGATTGACACCATAACCAAAAGATAGAGTAGCCAAACCAAAATCATCACCATTTTTAATCGATGCCACACTACCCGCCACTTCACCAGGATAGCCAATGGCATTCTTTTTAGTAATATGTAACTGTGACTTTAACCACTGTGGAAAGCCATCCGTACGCTGAATCAACTTAGACATCCCAATATTACTTGATTTAACTAAAATATCTTGTGTTTTAAGCTTACCATAGTTACGCACATCCTCTACGGTATTCGACCCTAGGGTTAGCACACCTGGAGAGGTATCCCAAACATCATCAAGCTTCACATCAGAGTGATCTAATACATAGCCCATAGCAATAGTCTTAAACATAGAACCGGGCTCTATAAGGTCTGTAAAAACCCTATTCTTAGCGTGAGATAAATGTTTCTCACGCGCATTTGGATCAAAGGAAGGATAATTAGCCGCTGCAAGAATATCACCTGAAGCAACATCGACAACTATCGCAACTGCAGACTTTGCCTGAGCCTTAGCCACACCATCTTGTAAAGCACTATAAACTGCATGCTGTAATTCTTTATCAATTGTCAGCACCACATCATGTCCTGGCACAGCCATAGACTTAGATAAGGTTTCAACTTCTTGACCATAACGATTAACTATCATCTGCTTATAGCCTGCCTCACCAAGCAGTTGCTTATCTTTTGCCAGCTCAACACCCTCAAGACCGTTACCATCCACATTGGTAAAACCTAATATTTGTGACATAGATGCCCCTTCTGGATAGGAGCGTGAGTACTCATCAATAGTATGCAAGTTATCTATATTATGTTTTAGGATAGACTGGGCCTGACTGTTATCAAGATGTCTTGCCAAGTACATAAAGCTTTTATTTTTATTATTTTCGAGCATGCGTTTAAACTTA
>MDTB01050959.1_pt1 | contig 10243 bp, 10 predicted proteins | sample 811161 | NCBI WGS metagenome assembly MDTB01 (sample SAMN05326650, study PRJNA326480) | marine metagenome | isolation source: seawater | place: Mediterranean Sea | collected 2009
AATGTCTACAGAACTTACTAATACCTCTAAGCTAAGAGAATTTGTTGAGGAACTTAAAAAATTAAATATTGAAATAATAAAACCATCCATAAACAAATGTTTTTCTGATTTTAAAGCAATGAACGGAAAAATTTTTTATGGACTTGGAGCTATAAAAAATGTTGGATTTGAAGCTATATCTAATATTGTAAATGAAAGAGAAAAAAATGGAGAGTTTAAATCTCTTCTTGACTTTATTAATCGAGTAAATGCAAAAGATGTTAACAAACTTCAATTAGAGGGTTTAGTGAAAGCAGGGGTATTTGATGAATTTGACAAGGATAGAAATAAAATTTTGAATTCAATACCAAAGATTATTCAAAAAATCAAAAATATTAATGATGATAAAGAAAATCATCAATCAAATCTTTTTGACGAACAGGAAAAAAAAGAAGAAGAATTCGATTTCGAAGATTTCTCACCTTGGTCGATTAAAGAACTTTTGGCTGAGGAATTCAAATCTATTGGCTTCTATTTAACCAATCATCCACTCAACGAATTTGAAGAAATATTTAATCAATTGAACATAAAATCTTATAATCAATTTTATGAAGATGATTTCAGTGAAGGTCTTGTAGCAGGGACGATCATGTCTATTCAAGAGAAGAAAAGCGCAAAAGGCACCCCTTATGCTATAGTTAAGTTTAGCGATAAAAAAGCTGAATTTGAACTTTTTTTATTTGCTGAAATTTTAGTTGCTAATAGAGATAAATTGAAAGAGTCAGAGTCTTTTGTTTTAACTTTACAAAAAGATAAAATTAACGGAGAAAATACAAAAAAAAGAATAAATGTTAAAAAAATTTTAAACCTTGAAGAAGTTATAAACAAACCATATTCTAGCGTAACTATAGAGCTCAAAAATGATTTTAATTTAAGCGAAATTAAACAACTACTATCTAATAGAGGTGATACGAGAATTAACTTAGTGGTAAAAAACAAAAATAAACAAGCAACTTATTTACTGCAAGAAAATCGAAAATTTGATTTAAATCATTTGAAAACCCTAAAAGCTAAGAAATATGTCGAAAAAATAACAGTTTAGACTGTTGATTTTTTGCATTGATTGTATATATCAGTAATTAATTTCGCACACAGTTGAAAGGGCATTGCCCTACCGGTCCAATTAATTGGAATTACTGTGGTGGATTAACCGGAAAAAATATGAACGTACCAAAAGTAGATATAAAACAATTATTAGAAGCTGGCGTACATCTAGGACACAAAACATTAAGATGGAATCCAAAAATGAAGAAGTATATTTTTGGAGAAAAGAATTCTATTCATATAATAGACTTAACGCAGACAGTAGATTTTATTAAAAATGCTTTAATTCAAGTGCATAATGTAATTTCAAATGGCGGTAAATTATTAGTAGTATCTACAAAGAAACAAGCATCAGAACAAGTAAGTGATTTAGCTAAAGATACGGGCCAATACTACGTAAATTATAGGTGGTTAGGCGGGATGCTTACAAATTGGAATACTATTCAAAATTCGATAAAAAGACTCAAAAAACTCGATGAACAACTTTCTAAAGAGAACTTAGGATTTACAAAAAAAGAAATTTTGAAATTCGGTAAAGAAAAAGAAAAGCTTCATAGGTCTTTAGGAGGCATCTCAGATATGAAAAAGACCCCTGATTTAATATTTATTATTGATACTAATGTTGAGTCCCTTGCAGTAGCTGAGGCAAAAAAATTGGGTATACCAATTATTGCTGTCGTAGACACTAATTCCGATCCGACAGGAATAGATTTTCCAATTCCTGGTAATGATGACGCAAGAAGATCTATAAATTTATACTGCGAACTTTTAAAAAATACAATTAAGGACGCTGAAAAATTTATTAAAGGATCAGAAGAAAAGATTGAAGAAAAATCTCCTAAAATTACAAAAAAATAATTCTAAATTATTGCTTCATGTCAAATAAAATTTTACTAGATAATATTAAGAAATTAAGAGAGATGACAGGTGTCGGATTTAAAGATTGTAAAATTGCTTTAGATGAAACTAAGGGTGATATTGAAAAATCCATTGAGTTTTTAAGAAAAAAGGGAATAGCAAAAGCTTCAAAAAAAATGAGTAGAACTGCTTCAGAGGGTTTAGCTTTAGTTAAAGAAGAAAAAGGACAAATTTCTTTAATCGAAATCAATAGCGAAACTGATTTTGTTGCGAAAAATCTTGATTTCATTAATTTTTGTAAAGAACTATCTGAAATTAACTTTAAAACTAAAAGTGATTTAAATAAAATTAATGATACTAAAATGAATAATGGAATATTGGTTAAAGATAATCTGGTAAACTTGATCTCAAAAATTGGTGAAAAGATAATAATTAGAAGAGCTAATTTTTTTGACAATTTATCTGGCATGAATTTCTCTTATGTTCATTCAGCAACGGAAAAAGATATTGGTAAAATTATCTCGGTAGTTAAGATAGCTGGAATTTCAGAGGCAGACAATAAGGATTTAGGAAATAAAATTGCTATGCATATCGCTGCCTCAAATCCATTTGCGATAGATAAAGATGATATTGATAAAAATATAGTAGATAAAGAACTAGAAATCATAGAAGCAGAAATTGCTAATTCAGGAAAACCGCCTGAAATGATTGAAAAAATTTCTAAAGGTAAAATATCTAAATTTTTAAATGATAATTCACTTTTAAATCAGTTTTGGATTATGGATCCTAAAAAAAAAGTTTCAGAGGTTTTAAAACAAAATTCTTCAGGAACGCAGCTTAAAATATTAGATTTTATAAGATATAAAGTAGGAGAAGGTATTTAAAACATGAGTAATGAGTTTAGTGAAACAAATTATTCATCTAAAATGGATAAAAGTATTCATTCCTTGAAAAAAGATATTTCGACTCTCAGGACTGGTAGAGCAAATACAAATATGCTTGATACTATAAAAGTGGATGTTTACGGCCAATTAATGCCTATAGATCAAATTGCAACTATTAGCACCCCAGAGGCACGATTAATTTCAATACAAGTATGGGATAAAACTAATACATCCTTAATAGAGAGTTCTATTCAAAAATCTGAATTAGGTATTAATCCTCAAATAGACGGACAAATAATTAGACTTAGAATTCCAGACTTAACAGAAGAAAGGAGAAGAGATTTAATAAAAATATTAAAAAATATGGGAGAGAAATGCAAAATATCAATTAGAAATATTAGAAGAGAAGCGAACGAAGATTTAAAGAAGAAACTTAAAGATAAAATTATTTCTGAGGATAATAACAAAAATTATGAAAAAAATATTCAAAAACTTACAGACTTAAGAATAGAAAATATTGAAAAAATTCTTATAGATAAAGAAAAAGAGATTATTCAAATATGAATGCCCTCAAACACGTTGCTTTTATCATGGATGGCAACGGTAGGTGGGGAAAAAAAATTGGAAAAACAAGAAATCATGGGCATCTAAAAGGAGTTGAAACAGTTAAAAAAATTGTAAAAGCCTCCATTAAATTCAAAATACCAATAATTACATTTTATGTATTTTCTTCGGAAAATTGGAAAAGACCAAAAGAGGAAATTAATTATTTATTTAAACTAATAAAAAATTATTTTCTAAAAGAGATAAATATTATAGATAAACAAGGAATTAAGATAAATATTTTTGGAGAGGTAAACAAATTTTCATCAAATTTAAAAGAGATTTTAAAAAAAACAGTAAAAATTACAGAAAAAAATAAAGTCATTACAGTCAATTTAGCAATTAATTATGGTTCAAAAAAAGAAATTTTAAATTCGATCAAGAAAAGTAAAAAAAAAATAAGTATTTATAATTTAGAAAAAAATTTATACACACGAGGAATGCCTAATCCAGATATATTGATAAGAACTGGCGGTTATCAACGATTGAGCAATTTTATGCTCTGGCAACTAGCTTATACAGAATTATTTTTTTCAAAAAAATTATGGCCAGATTTCACAACATTTGATTTATTAAAGATAATAAAAAAATTTGAAAAAATTAAAAGAAATTTTGGAAAAATATGATCGGTAATATAAAAAAAAGAATATATACTTCTCTAATCTTATTTTTATTAATTTATTTAATAATAAATTTTAAATTTGCTCTTATCTATAGTTTAATAATTTTTGGAATCTTATCGATTATAGAATTTCTACAAATGACTAATAAGATATTTGTGAACAGATTTTACAAATATTTTTTCAACTTAATTTTTTTTATGTATATTTTAGGGTTTTTTTGTTATTTTTTTATTTTAACAAATTTTCCACAATTAAAATTTATAATTTATATGCTTCTATTTGGCTGTATCGCTTCAGATATTGGAGGATTTATTTTTGGAAAAATATTTAAAGGACCAAAATTAACTAGAATAAGCCCAAAAAAAACTTATTCAGGAGCTGTTGGCTCGTTTTTTTTAACCTGTTTAGTTGTATCAATTATATTTTTTATTTTTACAAATAATTTTAATTTTCTTATTTTATTTTTATCAATTATGGTATCACTAGGATGTCAAGTTGGTGATCTATTTTTTTCATTCTTAAAGAGAACAGCAAAAATTAAAGACTCAGGTAATTTTTTACCTGGACATGGAGGAGTCTTAGATAGGATAGACGGTATGTTAATAGGTATTCCTTTAGGTCTAATTACAATAATTTTAATTTACTAGATGAAAAAGTTAATTTCAATTCTTGGATCGACAGGTTCAGTAGGATTATCAACATTGAATATTGTAGATAAAAATAAGAACATTTTAAAACCTTATATTTTTTCTGCAAACAAAAACTATAAATTGATATGTAAGCAAATTAAAAAATATAAACCAATTATATTTATCGTTAAGGATAAATATACCTATATTAAGGTTTTAAAAAAATTCAAAAATAATAAAGTAGTATTAATAAATGATTTTAAATTTTTAAAAATAAAAATTAAATCTGATATCACCGTATCAGCCATACCTGGAATTGCTGGGCTAATACCTACTGAAAAAATGATAAAGCATAGTAAAAAAATTTTACTAGCTAATAAAGAGTCAATTATTTGTGGTTGGAATTTAATTAAAAACAAAGCAAAAAAAAGCAAAACAGAGTTGATCCCGATAGACTCAGAACATTACTCAATTTTAAAACTTTTAGAACATGAAGAAATTAGTAGAGTGGAAAAGATTTATTTAACAGCATCTGGGGGGCCTTTTTTAAATTATTCTCTAAAAGATCTTAAGAATATTAAACCTCATCAAGCTTTAAAGCACCCAAAATGGAAGATGGGTAAAAAAATTACAATAGATTCCTCAACTTTAATGAACAAGATTTTAGAATTAATAGAAGCCCAAAAACTTTTTGATCTAGAAATTAATAAACTTGATATTTTAATACATCCAAATTCTCTAGTTCATGCAATTTTAGAATTGAAAAATGGACTTTATAAATTCATTTATCATGACACTTCTATGAAGATACCTTTGGCAAATGCAATTTTTGATGGCGATGTAAATATAAAAAAAATTTACAATAAAGTTAATTTTTTAAATAATAAAAATTTGATTTTTAAAAAAGTTAATAAAAAGATATTTCCAGCAATTATATTGAAGGATAAAATTTCTCAATTTCCATCTACACCAATAATAATAAATGCCGCTAATGAATTTTTAGTAGATGAATTTTTAAAGAAAAGAATAGCATATATAGATATTATTAAGATCATAATGAGTATTTTAAGAGATAAAAATTATAAAAAATATGCTATAAAAAAAGCGTTTAGCGTTAATCAAATTCTTCTTATAGATTTATGGGCAAGAAAAACTGCAAAGGACAAAGTTATAAAAAAATATGAATAAATATGCTTTACTAATATTTTTCTATTTTAGTTTTTTTATAAATTTAAAAGCTGAAATCATTAAAAAAATTAATATTTTAGGTAATGAAAGAATTACTTCTGAGACTATACAAATTTACGGAAAAATTGAACTTAATAAAGATTATAGTGAAATAGATTTAAATGAAGTATTAAAGAATCTCTTTGAAACTAATTTTTTTGAGGATGTAAAAGTTAGTATTACAAATAATACTTTAAATGTTACAGTTATTGAATATCCTTATATTAATGAGATTATAATAATAGGTGAAAAAAGTAATAAATATAAAGACCAAATTAAAAAAATTATTAATTTAAAAACCAAAAGACCATTAGTAAAATTTTATATACCTAAAGATATTGAAACTATAAAAAATTTATATGTCTCTGCTGGATATAACTCCTCAAATGTAGATATAAAGGTTAATGAAATTTCAAAAAACACTTTCGATATTTTAATAGAAATTGATCGAGGTCAAAAAACTAAAATTTCATCAATAAGTTTTATTGGTAATCAAAAAATTAGCAATAGAAGACTTCGAGAAATTGTAGCAAGTGAAGAGCATAAATTTTGGAAAATTCTAACTAAAAATACAAACTTTAGTTCAAATTTAATTGAATTGGATACCAGACTATTAATAAATTATTATAAGTCTCTTGGATTTTATGACATCAAAGTTACCTCAAAATTAGCGAAATTAGAAAAAATTGGTACAGCAAAATTAACCTATTCTGTTGATGAAGGTAAAAGATATAGAATAAATAAAATTTCTACTAAAGTAGATAGTGTTTTTGACAAAAAACTTTTTTTACCGTTAAATAAAATTTATAGTAAATACGCAGGTGATTATTACTCTCCATTTAAAATAAAAAAAATATTAGATAGCCTAGATGATTTAATTGAAGAAAATAACTTACAATTCGTAGAACATAATGTTCAAGAAGAAATATTAGAAGATAGTATAAATATTACTTTAAATGTCTTTGAAGGTGAAAAAATAACGGTGGAACGTATAAATGTAACTGGAAATTCTGTCACTAATGAGAGTGTTATCAGAAGTGAAATGTTGGTTGATGAGGGTGACCCATTTTCTAAATTAGTTTTAAAAAAATCTGTTTCTGAAATAAGAGCTAGAAATATTTTCAAAGACGTCAAATATAAAGTGTCTGATGGATCAAAAAATAATCTTAAGATAATTAATATAGATGTACAAGAACAAGCAACTGGTGAGATCTCCGCTGGAGCTGGATTTGGGACCAATGGAGGTACTTTTATTATTGGGGTAAAAGAAAACAATTGGCTTGGAACAGGTAAATCTTTAGGTTTTGATTTAGAGGTAGACGAAGAGTCTTTATCAGGAACTTTAAATTATAACGACCCTAATTATGACTTCTTAGGAAATTCATTAAATTATTCTATATCTTCCGAGTCAAACGATAGGCCTGATCAAGGATATGAAAATTCTATAGTAGCTGCTTCAATAGCTACGTCCTTTGAACAATATAAGGATGTTTTCTTATCATTAGGTATTTCAGCAAGCTATGACGACTTACAAACAAACTCTAGTGCATCTCAGGCATTAAAAGATCAACAAGGTTCTTACAAAGATATTGCAGCAAATTACGGGTTCTTATTTGATGATAGGGACAGAGCTTTTATGCCTACCAGCGGTTCAGTTTTTAGATTTGGACAAAGTTTGCCAGTCTACGCTGATAAATCTTATATTGCAAATTCACTATCCGCTAGTAAATACAAATCTATAAATGAAAATATAGTTGGTGTTGGAAAGTTTTATCTCTCAACTATAAACGGTTTAGGGTCAGATGATGTACGATTAAGTAAAAGAAAAAACTTGAGTTCTAAAAGAATTAGAGGATTTAAAAAAAATAAGATTGGACCAGTAGATAATAATGATTACATAGGTGGAAATTATGCAGCCGCATTGAACTTTGAGGCAAATTTACCGAAAATTTTACCCGAAGATACTAATACAGACCTAAGTATTTTTTTAGATTTTGGTAATCTTTGGGGTGTAGACTATGATAGTTCAATAGATGATAGTAATAAAATTAGATCATCGACAGGAATAGTTGCTAATTGGATTTCTCCTGTAGGACCAATGAACTTTATTTTTTCTCAAAATATAACGAAAGCAGATACGGACAAAACTCAAGGTTTTACTTTTAGTCTAGGTACAACTTTTTAAATTAAATGAAAAATTTAAAATTCTTATTTTTGATACTTTATATCATTGGTATCAGTACAACTAATTTATACCCAGAAATACCTCATTTTATAGATTTCAAATATATCCTTAATAAAAGTGATGCAGGTAAGAAAGCTCAGAACTTTTTAAAATCAAAGCTAGATAACGGGATTAAGAATCTAAAAGAAAAAGAAAAAAATATTCAAGACGAAGAAAAAAAGATTATTCAGCAAAAAAAAATAATTTCACCAGAGGAATATAAAAAAAAAGTAAATACATTAAGAAATAAAGTAGCTTCGCTTCAAAAAGAAAGAAATAAAATTTTACAAGAGGTAGCCGATCAAAGAAAAAAAGCTCGCAGTGAGCTTTTAAAGAATTTAAATCCAATATTAAACAATTATATGAAAGAAAAAAAAATTAGGTTAGTTTTAGATAAAAAGGGTATATTATTAGCAGACGAAAAGTTAGATATTACACTTGAAATAATGAAAATTCTTAATCAAAAACTAAAGTCGATTAAATTAAATTAACAGTAATGAAGTCAAATATTTTTTTTAAAAAAAAAAAATATAAAATTTAATGATTTATTTCCAAAAGAAAAATATAAATTTAATTTTAAAGTAAATGATATTAAGCCACTAAATCTTGCTAAAAAAAATGAAATTACTTTTTTTGACACTGTTAAGTATAAAAATTTAGCATCGCAAACAAAAGCTTCTGCTTGTATTACTACTCAAAAGCTAAAACAATATTTACCTAATAATATATGTAAAATAATTGTAAAAAATGTTCTGTTTGAGTTAGCAAGAACTGTTAAAATTTTATATCCTGATTCAGACGTTGATTATCCTGATCTATTATTGAAAAAACCGGCAAAATCAAATCATAAAAAAGTAAAATTTGGTAATAATGTTTTAATTGGTAAAAAAGTCAAAATAGGTAAAAATTCAATTATAGGATCTAATTGTATAATTGAAAGCAACGTTCAAATTGGTAAAAATTGTATCATTGGTTCAAATGTGATTATTAAAAACTCAATCATAGGAAATAATGTTGTGATACAAGATAATTGTAAAATTGGTCAAAAAGGGTTTGGATTTATTCCTCTAAATGGTAAAAATTTTAAATTTCCACATATCGGGCAAGTTAATATAAATGATGAAGTGGAAATAGCATCTGGCTGTACCATAGATCGTGGCTCTATTGATAAAACTGTAATTGGAAAAAATACTTATCTAGACAATCAAGTTCATGTTGCCCATAATGTACAAATTGGTTCAAACTGTATGATTGCAGGACAAGTAGGTTTTGCTGGAAGTTCAAAAATTGGTAACAATGTCTCTATTGGAGGTCAAGCCGGCATTTCTGGGCATTTGAAAATTGGAAATAATGTTAAAATTGGTGGAGGTAGTGGTGTGATAAAAGATATTGATGATAATCAAATTGTCATGGGTTATCCAGCTATTCCATTAAAAGAATTTCTCAAAAAAAATAAAAAGGACTATGAGAATGATTGAAATAGATAAAAAAAAAATAGAGTCTTTGTTGCCACATAGAAAGCCAATGTTATTAATTGATAAATTAATAAATATCGTACCTCTAAAATCTGCGACAGCTATTATGTATGTAAAAAAAGATGGTTTCTATGTTCAAGGTCATTTCCCAGGACAGCCAGTTATGCCAGGTGTTTTGATTGTAGAAGCTTTTGGTCAAGCTGCAGCAGCCTTAACTGCACATGGTATTGATCCCAAAGAATATGCTAATAAATTAGTTTACTTAATGGGAGTTGATAAAGCTAGATTTAGAAACCCAGTGCTTCCAGATTGCGAACTACACTTAGAAATAGAGGCAGTTAGATCACATGGAAGAGTTTGGAAATATAAAGGAACCGCAAAAGTAGATGGAAAAAGAATGGCTGACGCTGAATGGTCTGCCACAATAGTGGATAGAAAAGAATGATACATAGCTCAAGCGTAATTGATAAAAATGCTAAAGTTTCTAACTCTGTTAAAATAGGTCCTTTTTGCTATGTTGGACCAGACGTTGAACTATCTGAGGGAGTAGAACTAATTTCAAATGTTCATATTGAAGGAAATACTAAAATCGGCAAAGATACCAAAGTTTTTCCATTTGCTAGTATCGGAACTCAAC
>MDTB01104816.1_pt1 | contig 10243 bp, 9 predicted proteins | sample 811161 | NCBI WGS metagenome assembly MDTB01 (sample SAMN05326650, study PRJNA326480) | marine metagenome | isolation source: seawater | place: Mediterranean Sea | collected 2009
AAAGCAACCGATTCAGCACAACCGTTTAATAATAATAATGTGGTCAAAAGACCAAATATTTTTTTCATACTCCCTTTTTTTATATTCCCATCCATCATTAAGCATAAATCTGCTTATTTTGAAATGAATCGAATCAGTCATAATGAGTTTATCTAATACAACCTACAATGGAAGAGTCTAAATGGAAAAATTTATGAAATTAATCTTAAAGGCTTCTTTTTTAGGCATCCCTCGAGATTTTCTATCATTTGAGTATAAAATTTAGAATAATTTTCAGCTGTTACGTATCCAATATGGGGTAACAACAAAGCATTAGGAAGAAATCTTAACTTGTGATCTTGAGGTAAAGGTTCTTGGTCATAAACATCTAAACCGGCGCCAGCTATGATTTCGTCTTTTAAAGATTGTATTAAATCTTTTTCATTAATTATTGGGCCTCGTGATGTATTAATTAGAAAAGAGGATTTCTTCATCATGCTTAATTCTTTTTTCGTAATTAAATCCTTATATCTATCCCCAAATACAACATGAATTGAAATAACGTCAGCATTTTTTAACAAATCTTTTTTACTCATTGGAAGGACTCCTATTTCATTTGCGTGCGTTAAATTTAAATTTTCACTCCAGGCACAAACTTCCATTCCAAATGCTTTTGCGATTTTTGCAACTTGAGTTCCTATCTTTCCAAGTCCTATTAAACCTAATAGTTTGCCTTTTAATTCAAAACCTATTGTTGTTTGCCAGTAACCTTGGAACATATTGTCGACTTCCTGTTTCATATTTTTGAACAAACCTAATATTAATGCCCAAGTAATTTCTGCAGCAGGGTTAGGATTTATGTCTGTTCCACAAACTATAATCTTATTTTTTTTAATAGTTTCTAGGTCAATAGCATTATTTCGCATACCAGAAGTCATAATATATTTTAATTTTGGAAGCGCATTTATAAGTGATTTTGTAATTAAAGTTCTTTCTCGCATTATAAAAAGAACATCAAACTCTTCTAAAGCAATTATTGCTTCTTTTTCATTTGATAAATGTTCATTAAAAACTTTAAATTCATATTTTCCTTTAAATTTTTCTACATCGATTATTTGATGAAACACTTCTTGATAATCATCTAAAACTGCTACTTTAATCATTAGTTTTTCTATTTGATAAATAAATGCCCGATACTATAAAAGCAGCTCCAGCAAAGTGGTATAACTCAAATTTTTCTTTGAAGATTATTATTGCCATAACTGCACTGAATAGAGGCATTAACTGAATAAACATTGTAGCTCTATTAGGTCCAATTATCTCTATTCCTTTTTGCCAACAATAATAAGCTGCTATTGCTGGAAAAACTACTACATAAAAAAGAATTAAAAAAAATGCTTTGTTAAAATTTACTTCTAATCCAATATATTTTTCATAAAAAAATTGGGGTATTAAAAAAAGAATTCCAACAGTAACCATTAATTGTATCAGCGAAAACTGTGAAAATTTAAATTTATGTTTTTTAAGTAAAGTTGAATAAAGAGACCAAGTAATTACACAAACTAACATCCATAAGTCTCCTTTATTAAAATTTAGAGAGATTATTTTCTGAATATCGCCGTTAGAAATTATTGATCCTATTCCAATAATTGACAGCAAAAGTCCAATTAGTTGAAAAATATTTGTTTTCTCAATTTTCATTAATGAAGAAAGAACAATTGTTGCCGCAGGAATAGCTGCAAGCATTAAAACTGCATTAATTACTTGAGTATAGTTGAGAGCAAAATAGACAACTGAGTTAAATGTGCTTATTGTAATAATGCCCATAAAACTAATTACAAACCAATTCTTTCTTATATAAGGTAAATTGTTATAAATTTCTTTATAAGTAAAAGGCATTAAGATTAACCAAACTGAAACCCATCTAAAAACATTCAGTGTTAAAGGTGGAATTTGAAATAATGTTGCAAATTTTCCGACAATAAAATTTCCAGCCCAAAATAATACTGACAGGATAAGCAATAAATAAGCTAAATGTTTCTTTGACAATTAATTCCTACTAAATCTTTTTGAGCTGTAGGGAGATAAGTCTAAATTCGTTTTCTCCTCTGCAACTATACCTGAAACAATTTTGCCCGTTACTGCACCTAATGTCCAGCCTAAATGATGGTGGCCAAATGCGTAGATAATATTTTTATTTTTTAAAGAAGGGCCAATGATAGGTAAAAAATCTGGTAAAGTAGGTCTAAAACCTAACCATTCATCTTCGTGGGTTTTAAGTTGTGGTAAAAGTTCTTTTGCACATCTTATAAGATAGTCAATTCTTTTTTTAGATAGAGGGTTTTTTAAACCACCTAATTCTACTGTACCTACCGCTCTTAATCCTTGATTCATGGGAGTCAGTCCAAAACCTCTATCTAAAAATATTACCGGTCTTGATATTAAATGTTCCATATCTTTAAAATGAACATGGTATCCTCGCTCTGTATCCAGAGGAATATTTTCATCTAATTGATCAGTTAAATTTTTTGAAAAAGCTCCAGAGGCAATAACGGTTTTTTCGAAAATATATTCCTCTTTTTCTGATTTAATGATTGTTTGATTATTGCTTATTTGCTGGAGACTCGTAATATTTTCTTGAATAAATTTTCCTCCTTTCTGTAAAAAAAGTTTAAATATTGCTTTTAAAATCCCATGAGGGTCTCTTGCATGCATAGCTTTTTCATAAATCACACCAGCATCAAACGCTGGATTTAAATTTGGCTCTAAATCTAAAATTTCTTTTTGAGTTAGAAGCTTTTGATCTATACCTAAATCATTTCTCACTTTAATTTCAAGTTCTCTACTTTTAAGATTTTGTTTAGTCCATACATAAATAATTCCTTTTTTTTCAACTAAATTAACTACATCTATCTCTTTAAATATTTCTTCATAGGCGTCATTAGATAAACTTAAAATTTGATGCATATACTTAGCTGTATGTAACATAGATTTTTTATTACAGTTTTTTAAATAATTTAAAAACCAAGGTATCATCTTAGGTATATAATTCCATTTTAGTGCTAAAGGTCCATAAGAACTAAATAGCATCTTGGGGACGTCATTTAAAATATCAGGTCGATTAAATTGTAAAACAGCGTAAGGAGAAAAATGTCCTGCATTACCATAAGAAGATGGTCGAAAGTCTGTTGATAAAGGATCGTTTCGATCAAATATAGTTACTGGGATTCCTTTTTTAATTAATTGAAGTCCAATACAAATTCCTTGAATTCCAGATCCTATAATTCCAACGGATTTACATTTATATTTCTGCATAAGAAATTTATAATGCAAACTTTGAGATTTTTGTAGTGCGGTAGATTAGGCTGTTACTTCAGATTCTTTATTAACTGCTATATCTTTACTTCCATTTTCTTTGGATTTTTTCTCTTCTTTATTTTTAGAGAATAAAAAGTCAGCAGAAAGTTTAGATTTTGCTCTGTTAGATTTTTTGATGTATCCATCTATATCTGCACCGTTCTCAGTTTTTAAGTTATTAGCAAAATCTATATCACCTTTAACAGTTCCTGTGCTTCCAATAACAATATTGTCAGCTGAAATTTTCCCATCCATATGTCCGTGAATTTCAACATGATCTGCTTCGATTGTTCCTGTAATAGAACCTGTTTCTCTAACTATAATCTCTTTAGAATGAACTGGCCCTTTAACTAAACCAGAAATATCTATGGCTCCTGAGCTATTTATTGTACCTTCAATACTGACTGTCTCACTAATCAGCGATCGCTCTGAATCTTTTAGTTTTTTTGATTTATCTCCGAACATATATTTTCAAGAATTTAAGCACTTAATGGTATTTGAAACAAGCTTTAATTAAAAAATATTTCGTCCATAATAGGTTTTACTTAAAGGTTTATTAGTTAACAGGAGCATCTTTATATACTTTGCAAGACATTACCACTCCTAACCCAAGCATAATTGCCATCATTGAAGATCCGCCATATGACATAATCGGCAATGGAGAGCCGACAATTGGCAGTAAACCTAGTACCATAGACATATTGACTACTACATATATAAAAAATGCTGAACCAAAACTGTAACAATAAAGTTTCCCAAAATTACTACGTGTTACATTGCCTATTTTTATTATTCTCTGAATTATAATTGAATAAAGAAGTAAAATAAAAATTGATCCAAAAAAACCAAATTCTTCTGAAAACAAGGTAAATATAAAATCAGTGTGTTTTTCCGGTAGATAATCTAAATAGCTTTGAGATCCATTTAAAAAACCTTTCCCAAATAGACCTCCAGAACCTATAGCAATTTTAGATTGAATAATTTGATATCCTGCACCTAAGGGATCTTTTTCTGGATTTAAAAAAGTCAATAGTCTTGATTTTTGATAAGGCTTAAGAAATGAGATGGCAATGGGCAAAAGTAGGATAAATAAAAATAATGAGTAGAAAAAAAATTTTACCCTCACTCCAGCTAACCATGCAACAATCACTCCTCCTGCTGCAATTAAAATAGATGTACCCAAATCAGGTTGCATTATTACCAAAAGCACTGGAGCAATTAAGACAACGATAGGCAAGAATAAATATTTTATTCTGTTTACATTTTCTAGTGATACTCGATGATAATATTTTGCTAAAAATAATATTAAACCAACTTTCATTAATTCTGAGGGTTGAAGATTCATAAAATAAAAGTTTAACCACCTTTGAGATCCTGATGAAGTTAATCCAAAATATTTCACACCAATTAAAAGTATAAAGAAGAAAGTATAAACTAAATAGCTAGTGCTGTGCCAAAAACGAATTTGAATAAATGATAGAATGAAAAACATAACAAAAAAAATTGAAAATCTTAAAATATGACTTTTAGTATGATATTTAAATTCTCCACCATCTGTAGAATACATAGCAAACATACTTAAAATTCCTAAAATTAAAATGGCTACAACTAAAATGTAGTCTATTGAAAATAATTTATCTTTAAAACTTAAAGAGGATTGAATAGACCTTGGTTGAAACATTAGATTTCTTCTCCTCCTAAATTAATTTTTTTCTGTCTGAGTTCATGACGTTCTATAGTTTTTTTAATAACCTGTTTTGCAATAGGAGCAGCAGCTTTACTTCCAGAGCCTCCGTGCTCAACAACAACGCTAATCGCATATTGAGGGTTAGTCACAGGAGCAAAAGCTACAAATAAAGCGTGGTCTCGATTTTTATATTCTAAATCTTCTTGTTTAACTTCTGCCTCTCGTTGAGCTTCGGTAAATCTTTTAATTTGGGAAGATCCAGTTTTGCCAGCAAAAGTAAATTTTTTATCTTCAAGTCTTGATCTATACGAAGTTCCGCCTGGTTCATTTGAGGAAGAGTACATGGCGTCTTTAACAAAATTTATATGTTCTTGATTTTTAAATAACGGTTTTAGATCAAAATTTGATACTAGCAAATCTGTTGGTATTGATAGATTGGGATTTTCATTTTTAAAATTTAAATAATTTTTTAGACTATCTTTTTTTTTATCAAATAAAATTCTAGGTTTAATTTCAAAACCACCATTTGCAATCTGAGCTGTCATTAAACATAATTGGATAGGAGTGCTTTGAAAGTATCCTTGACCTATGCCTGAGTGCAATGTTTCACCTAAATACCAATTTTGACCAATGTATTTTTTCTTCCACGACGTGCTAGGCACTACCCCAGATCTTTCTTCAACAAAATTATGTAAAACTTTTTTTCCAAGGCCAAACCTTTTTGCAGTTTCAGACAATCTGTCTACACCCAATTTCCTTGCTACTTCATAAAAGTAAACATCACAAGATCTTTTGATCGCTGATCTCATATTCATTATTCCATGACCTTTCTTTTTCCAACAATGAAATTTTTCTCCAAACATTTCTATTTTTCCAGTACATGTAAATGTTTGTTGAGGTCGAACAATCTTATTTTCTAACGCACTAAGAGCTACAATAGTTTTAATTGTAGATCCTGGAGGATATAACCCAGACAAAGCTTTGTTAATTAATGGCTTTTTTTTATTACTGATCAAACTTTCCCAATATGCTTTGTCTACCCCATGGACAAAAGCATTAGGGTCAAAAAACGGTGAAGAAACCAGCGCTACAATGTCTCCGCTATATATATCCATAACACATACTGATGCGGCTTTGCCTTTTATTAATTCAGCTGTAAATTTTTGAATGTCTAGATCTAAAGTAGTTTTAAAACTTTTTCCCGATTTTCCAAGATCAACTTTAACCTGTTGAATTCGTTTTCCAAAAGCATTTACTTCATATCTCTGAAAGCCTACCTTGCCAATGATTTCTTGATCTAATTTTTTTTCGAGACCCGTTTTTCCTACTGCAATTCCTGGCACTGACATTTCCTTTAGATACTTTCTATTTTTTAAATCTTTCGCGCTTGCCTGAGAAACATAGCCTAAAATATGAGAAGATGAATTGTCATTGTAAACTCTTGCTATTGAAACAATTGGTTCAACTCCTTGGAGTTCATGAAGAAATAAATTTACCTTGGAAAACTCAGACCAAGTCAAGTTATCAGAAACAATGACAGGTTCCCAGGGTTTTTGTTTTGAAATTTTCTTTTTAAGAGAAGATAATCTTTTATCATCAAAATCTAAAATGGTTTTTAATCTAAAAAACAAAGTATTAATATTTCTAATATTTTCGGGTATCAAATGTAGCTGATAGACCTGTCTGTTTGAGGCAATTTCTACATCAAAATAATCTTTTATTACTCCTCTTTCAGGAGCTAATTTCCATTCTCTAAATCTATTTTTATCAGATAAAGTTTTATATTTTGTACTTTCGTTAATTTGTAATGAAATTAAACGTCCTAATACTCCAACCAAAACTATTGCTTTTGCGGTTGTAAGTAAGAACATTCTTCTGCTAATCATTTTTGATTTAATAATTGTATTGCCTGTGCCAGATCCCGAACTAAGCATTTTTACCAACTATTATTATTGAATTATAAAAACTAAATAAAAACCAAAAAAATGGGAAGAAAATCAATGTAAAGAATGTATTGTAAGAAATTTCTATTAAAGTAATAGGAAGTTCAGTAAAATTAGAGGTTAAAATCACAAAAGTTATATTTGAAAATATGACTGCTATTAAGAAAGTAAAACAATCTGAAGCGAAGGTAGTATTGACTGTCATATTTTTTATATAATTAGCAACTAAACATACTACTAAATAAGATAACGAGCTTAATCCTAAAGGCATCCCCATTACGACATCATTAATAAATCCCGTAAAAAAAACATGTCCGTTACCTAAAACTTCAGGTCTTTTTATTGCCCAAAAGTAGATTATTATAAGCTGTAAATTAAACGATAAAATATCAAAATAACCTTCAATATTTGCATCTAGTTCGCTAATTGAAAAAAAGTATAATAACGCTAAAGGGCCCGAGTTAATTATTTTTGTATAAAGTCTTTGCTTAGCCATTTAAGAACTTTCCTTTTTTTGTCCAAGGTTAATTTTTACAAAAGAGAGTTGATCAGGTTCTACAAAGAGTTTTACATCACCATCACTCGTAGTAATGCCTATAGGAGTTCCAGGTAAAAATATTCCATCTTTTCCAGAAGTAAATACATTCACACCTTCGTTTAAAACAAAGTCTTCAGGAAGATATTCTAAATTTGGATTTTTTTTACCATTTCCAGTTAAAATAGCTTGTGCACCTTTTACACCTAAAGTAACTGGAACTCTACTATTTAAATCACTTAAAAGTAAAACTCTCGAAGATAAATAATTTGTCTCAACAACTCTACCAACTAGATATTCCTTATCAAGAACTGGCATGCCTTTTAGAACACCTGACTTAGAACCTCTATTAATTATGATTGATCTTAAGTAAGGGCTTTTTTTATCAATTAGAACCTTAGAAAGAATCATATTTTCTTTTTTTAAGTAAGACTCTTCAGATTCTAAAATTTTTTGTAAATTTTTATTTTGGTTTATTAAATATTCAACATCTAATTCTTTTTTTTTAAAAATTTCTAACTCTTCTTTCAACCTTTCGTTTTCTTTTTTTAAAGATATCAAACCTGTAAATTCTCCAGTTGCTTTAGGAAGCAATCGTAAAGGCGATGAAGCTACTAATGATACTCTATATATACCATCATTAATTATCGATCTTATTGGCTTTATAAAAGTAAAACTAGAAACATCTAAAAAAAAAATAATTGTAGCAATTATAATTAAAGAAATTAAAGAAAATTTTTGTGCTGCTCCCCTTTGTAAAAGAGCTGAACGAAACGCTATTCCAAAATCATCTCTACTTGTAGACATGTAAATTTTAGTGCTAAATTAATATTCAGATAGCATAGTAGAAAATAATTCCTCATTTTCTAATGCTCTTCCTGTGCCTACAGCTACACATGAAAGAGGATCATCTGCTATGGTGACAGGTAAACCTGTATCTTGTGAAATTAACTTATCAATATTTTTTAATAATGCTCCTCCACCTGTAAGAACTAAACCCATATCTATTAAATCAGCTGATAATTCTGGAGGTGTGTTTTCTAAAGCTTCTTTAATGCCACCTAATATTTGACTTAAAATTGGCATTAGTGCTTCACATGCATCTTTTTCAGTTAATTCGATTTCTTTTGGCGTTCCAGATCTTATATCTCTCCCTTTCATTAAAAAAGTGTTTGGCGTAGATGGAATAGCAGTACCAATTTCTTTCTTAATTTTTTCTGCGGTTGAGTCTCCTATTAATAAGTTTAGTTTTTTTCTCATGTAAGCAATAATTGATTGGTCAAGAGCATCTCCTGCAACTCTTAAAGATTTTGAATAAACAACTCCTCCTAAAGACATGACGGCAATTTCAGTTGTTCCTCCTCCTATATCAACCACCATAGAACCAGTAGCTTCCGAAATTGGTAAGCCCGCGCCTATTGCTGCAGCTATTGGTTCTTCAATTAATTGAACTTTTCTAGCTCCTGCGGCTAAAGCTGAGTCTTGAATGGCTTTTCTCTCTACGGGAGTTGAACCAGTAGGAACACAAATTAATATTCTTGGATTTGCAAAGGTATTTTTTTTATGTACTTTTTTAATAAAGTGTTTGATCATTTCCTCGGTAACTACGAAATCAGCTATTACACCATCTTTTAAAGGTCTTATAGCCGAAATATTTCCTGGTGTTCTTCCTAACATTGTTTTTGCTTCATCTCCTACAGCTAGGACAGATTTTTTTCCCCCATCCTCAATTACCGCAACCACTGAAGGTTCATTTAATACTACTCCTTGATCTTTAAGCACTACTAAAGTGTTAGCAGTACCAAGGTCGATAGCCATATCTTGTGACCACAAAGATGATAAACCAGTTAAACCTTTAAACATTCTATTTTCTCCTTATATTTGTGCGCTCAAACTAGAGTCTGGCGCTGTTTTTTCTCTTTTGATTATTAATTTATTTAATGCACTTAAATATGCATTAGCAGATGCAACTAATGTATCCGTATCAGCCGCTTGACCCACAGTTGTTTTACCTTTTTCCTCGATTCTTACACTCACAGTTGCTTGAGCATCTGTTCCTTCTGTAACAGCATGAACATTGTATAATAATAACTTTACCTCATGCGGGTAAAGTTTTTTAATACATTTAAATATCGCATCAACTGGTCCATCGCCTGTTTCAGAAGCTTTTTTTACATCTCCAAATACCTCCAAAGTCATTTCAGCTTTTTGAGGTTCTCCAGTTCCTGCAAATACTTTTAGAGATTTTAATTTAATTACATTATCTTCTTTTACTAAACTGTCATCCACTATTGCAGCAATATCTTCATCGTATATGTGTTTCTTCTTATCTGCTAAAACTTTAAACTTACCAAAAGCAGTTTGAATCACGTCATCAGTTACTCCTACATAACCAAGATCATTTAGTTTATCTTTAAATGCATGACGACCTGAATGTTTACCCATAACTAAAGAGGTCTTATGTACTCCAACGCTTTCTGGTGTCATAATTTCGTAAGTATTTCTATTTTTAAGCATTCCATCTTGATGAATCCCTGATTCATGAGCAAATGCATTTTTTCCAACTACTGCTTTATTAAATTGAACTGGAAAACCAGTTGCATTCGAAACTACTTTAGATGCTTTGCTTAAAAGCTTAGTATTTATATTTGTAGTGTATGGCATTAAATCATTTCTTGTTCTCATAGCCATGACAACTTCTTCAAGAGCTGCGTTTCCTGCTCTTTCTCCAATACCATTAAT
>MDTB01199202.1_pt1 | contig 10243 bp, 11 predicted proteins | sample 811161 | NCBI WGS metagenome assembly MDTB01 (sample SAMN05326650, study PRJNA326480) | marine metagenome | isolation source: seawater | place: Mediterranean Sea | collected 2009
TAATATTATGAGAGAAATTCCAAAATTTAATAAAAGAGCATTGTAGAACTCATAACTTGTATACTTTTCTAACCAGATTAGAAAATTTGAACCAACCTCATAATTTAGGCTTGATTGTTTAGAAATTAATTCAAATTGTTGTGTTGAGCCCGGAAGATACCAATCAAAATTATTGTAACAAGTCAAAGATAGGGGGAAAATTAAACATCCTGTAGTTAAGTATGTTTTTAAAATCCACATAAATGAAAAAAATATTGTGGTGAGCTGATAAATTAAAATTGATTTAAATTTAATTTTTTCTTTAAATTGAATATACATAACAGCTAAATACAAAATAAAAATAATTACAGCATTTAGTTTCAATTGAATTGTGAAAAGTACAAAAAGAGAATAAACCGTAATCTCAAAATGGGTTAATTTCAGTCTATTTAAGATTATGTAAATTCCAATTACAGAAATATAAAAAAACAATATTCCAGTAGCAACATCTTGCTTCCCTACACCTTCAATATAAATAAATCCGTTTCTTCCTCCCTGGAACCCAAAGTTATCTAGTAAAGAATAAATTATCATGAAAAAAGAAACATTTTTTAAAGATTTAAATTTTGTATAAAGTAAATTATCTGCGATGAATAAGTACCAAAAACTTATGTATATCAAATTAATAAAATGAAGACTTAATAGATTATCTTCAATCCAAAAGAATGCTGATATATATTCGGATATTGATGACATTCCAAATGCCCAGAAAATATTAACAAATCCTAATATTATGTTAGATTCTCTCAGCCAGTTTTGATGATTCAAATGATAATAACCTGCGTCGTAATGAAAGAATATATTAAACGTACTAAAAATGAGTACAGATGGAATAATCGTATAGTAAAGAATATTTTTAATATTTAATACTTTTTTATATTCGAACTTAAGATCCGTTAAGTTTATAAGTATGAAAATTAGTAAAATAATTTTTATAAAGATACTATCTAAGGGCAATAAAAAATTAAATAATATCAAAAAATTACCTAGGACGGCTAATCCAATTATTGGAAATAGAATAGCTTTCTTAGTTGAAAGAATGAAGTTTGGTATCTCTTTTTCTTTGATTGCATTATGAAATAAAATTGTAAAAGATCTTCCAATTAAAAATAAAAAAGAATATAAAAAACTGAATTTTATAAAGAACTCAAAAAAACTTAATAAATTGCTCAATGACAAAATGGTAACATAAATAATAAAAATATTAGCTTTTAATATTTTGATATACTGTCCAAGTGATAAACATTTATTATGACATTAATTACATAAAAACAAAAAAAGTTTTTGTTACATCAAAATTTAGGTACTCAGTTTTTTTAAATGTACTTATAACAATATATAATTTCTTAAAAAGACCAATGCCTGAAAAATACATATTCACTGGTCCACATAAAAGAATTAATAATTTGCTAAAAACATTCAAAAATTCTAACTTTTCATTGAACAAAATTAAATACGATTTAACGTATATGGTTACATTTAATGAAGAGGCTGAAAAATTATTATTGAAACTGCTGCAAAACAATAATTCTAAAATTATTGTCGGTCCTCTATTTAATGTTGAATATCAAAAAAAAATTATAGATTATACAAATAAGTATCCGAATATTAAAAAGCTTGTAGCTTCTCAATCTGCATTCAATAATGCGGTTTACGAATTAGGAATGAAAGTGAATCCAAAAAAAGTGATAATATCACCATCGGGTGTCGTTGAAAGCAAAGAATTAATGAAAACTAAAGATGCTAAAAGAAAAGATAAATGTTTAATTTATTTTAAAAAAAGACAAAATGAAGATTTGGAAAAAGTACTTTCTTTTCTTGATCAAAAAAACATTAATTATGAAATTTTTAAATACGGAGAATATAAAAATAGTGAATTAAAAACTGCAGCTAAAGAATCCTCATTTGGTATATATATGGCAAGAAGTGAAACACAAGGATTTGCGGTTCAAGAAATGATGGCTTGCAATTTACCTTTATATGTATGGGATGACAAAAATCTAAACGCAAAAATTCTTTCAGAATATTACGGCGGAGGTAAATTTAGTGGTACTTCAATAACATATTGGTCAGATCAAAATGGAGTAATTGTTGATAATTTTGAAGACTTCATGAAAAATTTTGACTTTTTTATTGATAACATTGATTTTTACAAACCATATAAGTTAATTGAGAAATATTTAACTTATGAAGCATCTAAAAAAAATCTTATTGAACAATTTAATAATTTTTAATATTATTTTTTTTGAAACAAGGTAATTGGGTTAGTTTTATCAATATTTAAATCATTTTCGATAATTCTAAAATCATATTTTTCGCATAATTCTAAAAACAAACTTAATCCTACCCAGTACCACCTTCCTGGAGAAGGATCTCCATCAGAGTCATCTAAGGCATCGTTAATTAATTTTGAGTTTATAAACTTGTAGCTAAATTTTTGTTTTGGTAAATATCTCATTACATGAAATCGATTTTCAGGTTCGCTATTTAAATATTTATTTGGATCAGCATACATGATCATTAGTTTTGCCTCTTTTTTACATTTTTTTGATAAGGACTCTAAATATTTTTCTAATCCAGATTTTGATATATGGCAGAATACATCATAACTAAATACAAAATCAATGGAATCGTCTTTTAAAAAATTGAGATTGAAATCTTTTACTTGATTGTACGAGATTGTTTGTTTCGATGAATATCCTAAATTGTCCCAGAATTTATTATGTTTTTCAGATAGAACATCTATGCAGAACATTTTATCATATATATCTAATTGATATATAAATTTACTCCACTGTCCTCCCCCACATCCTATTTCTAGAAATGTTTTGCCATCTAAATGTTTTGATAAATATTTCTCAATACCCTTTTGGTTTCTCTTAGGTTTATATCCCGTTTTGTATCCGCCATGCCAGATTTCTTGAAAGCTTTCAATTTCTTGTTCAAATTTATTCATTTATCACACATTAATAATAATTTATTTATTTTGCATTTTAACAAATAGTTCAATTGTAAAATCGGAGTGTGCTAAATATATTATATTGTTTTGACAAAAACTATAATCTTCAAGGATTAACTTCGATGAGATCAATACTAGATAATTCAGAAGAGACTTTAAATATTTATGTACTTCATAATGAACCAGAAACACTAATTGCAAAACTTTCTTATATTGAAAATCATAGGAAATTGAATAAAATTGAAATATTAGAGTTTAAAAAACAAGATGTAGATTTTCCAAATTTAATTGATGCTCATGTATCAGAAGCTACATACTTTAGACTTTTTATAGAAAGTTTTTTACCAGATGAAATTAGTAATTTGGTATATGTTGATCCTGATGTAATTTGTGTTAATAATTTTAATGGATTTATCACAGATAAAATTACTGAATTAAGTAAGTCAAATTATATTGTTGCGGCAGTAACGGAACACTCTATTACAAATGAGAAAGAGAACATTTCATCAAGGCTGGGAATGAAAAATAATAAATACTTTAATGCAGGTGTAATGATTATTAATTTTGAAAAATGGAAAGCAACAAATACATCACAAAACCTTATAGATAAGATGGAAAGTATTTATAATAATATAAATTTTTGGGATCAAGATGTAATGAATGCTTATTTCGATGGAGAATATCTTGAATTATCTCAAAAATGGAATTTTATTATACCTATTGATATTGACCTTTATAAAAATAAAAGAAGAACAATCAAAGATGAGGATCTCCTTTTTATGCATTATGCTGGTAAATTTAAACCTTGGAATATTAGGGGGCTATTTCACCCAGCAGCAGAAATATACCAAAAAAATTTTAGACTAATAAATAAACAAAAATATCATATTTCAAATAATTGGAAAAAGACAGCATTATTTCACCTTTTGAAATCATTTTTCAGTCTAAAATTTCTTAAATTAAAACATCCTATATCTTTTATTCTTATCTCCATTAATTATTTAATTAAGGGAAATGATGGGTGAAGAATTATTTATAAATACAATTGGCGAAGATCAAGTATTAAATAGTTATAATATTGCACGTAATTGCGATATTGTATATTCAGAAATAATTTCAATTAAAAATTTTAATCAGCTGAATATAAAAGAATATAACATAATCTTCAATGATGGAACTAAAGTTTTTTACTCTTTAAAAAATTTCAATCTCAAAGAAAATGATGTAATATTTTGCAATACGTATTTAATTAATAGCTTGTTTTCGATGCTCAAAAAAAATAAGACTTTAAAAAATATCAAACTAATTACCCACCAAACAGATTTAGCAATTACAAAAAAAGTTTTTGTGAAAAAACCTGATTGTGTCTCCGAGTGGTATTCGATAAATGTTTCTCATGAATCAGAAAAGTTAATATCAATACCAATAGGACTTTCAAATGATTATTCACCAAAAAATATATTTAAAAAAGACTATAAAGACCTAAAAAGTATTGATTTGGAAAATAAAGAAAATAAAATATATGCTAATTTTCAAAAGAATACAAATAATAAAGTTCGAGAAAATCTAGAAAAAAAAATGCTGAATAAGGATTCCATTGTTCATGACACACCTATGCTTTCTAGTAAGAATTACTTATTAAATCTCCATAAGTTTAAATTTGTTATCGCGCCAGAAGGAAATGGAATTGACACTCACAGAATTTGGGAGTCTATCTATGCTGGGTCAATTCCTGTAATTAAAAAACATATAAACTTTAAAAATTTTAATGATTTACCAATTTTACAATTAAATAATTTGGATCAAGTAGACATTTATAACTTAGAGAAAATTTCAAGTTATATAAGCGAGGAAATGTTTTTGAGTAATAAACTTTCAATAAAATATTGGATAGATCTAATTAATATGAACAAAATTTCTAAAAAAAATGCCGAATTTATATTTAAACAAAATGATTTTAAAAATAACTTTTATGTATACAAATATAAAATCAACGAAAAATTAAACAGCAAGTTTAAAAAATTCAAATACAACTTAAGAAGGGTGAGAAATCGATTACAAAAATTATTTACTTTGAAATAATATTTCCTGTTAGTATTTTTATATTATTGATACTTCAAAAAACCAGTTGATTAAACATAAAATTGAAGAAATTAATACCGATGAATTTATAATATATCATCATTTAGGTTTAGGTGATCATATTATTTGCAATGGGTTTGTAAATTATTTATCCAATCAAAATAAAAAAATACATCTAGCGGTAAATAAATTATTTTTTAAACAAATAGAACATTTGTACAGTGAAAATCGTAATGTTCAAATTTTTCCTGTTGAATTAGATTCGGTAAATGATGCAAACAAAATAATTAACAATTATTCATTAATAAATGATTTGCCGATTCTAAAGGTAGGTTTTGAAATTGAACAAAATAGTAAGCTACCTTTTTATAAAGCATTTTATAGTCAACTTGACTTAAAATATAATTTGTCATATAAATATTTTTATTGCCCATCTGATAATAATCGTGAAAGTAATCTCAAAAATCATTTGTTTGATGAATTTAATATCAAGAGTGAAAAATTTATGCTGATACATTCTGAATCCTCAGTAAAAAGCTACGATCTTAAAATAAGGAACAGATTTCAATCTATTGATTTAAAAATAGAACATGATATTTATAATAATATTTTCTTATATAAAAAAATCATACAAGAAGCCAATGAAATACATTGTATCAATAGTAGTTTTGCACATTTAATTGACAGAATTGATACAAGTGGAAAATTAATTTACCATGATATAAGAGGTACAAAAATTAAATTCAAAAAAAGATGGAAAGTAATAAACTATGCAAATAAATATTGAAGTCTCTTGTGGAGAGCTAATTGATAAAATGACTATTCTTTCAATAAAATCTGAAAAAATTAAAGACAAAAATAAAGTTAAGAATATAAATAAAGAATTTAATTTGTTAGAAGAAATTGCAGATACTTTGAAAAATAAGAATGTTGATAAATTCAAGACCTTTTATGATCAATTAAAAAGAGTTAATTCTGAATTATGGGACATTGAAGACCAAATAAGAATTCTTGAAAAGAATAAAGATTTTGGAGATAACTTTATTCAGCTGGCTCGAAATGTGTACATATATAACGATAAAAGGTTCCAGATTAAAAATGAGGTAAATGATTTCTTTTCTTCATCAATTAAAGAAGAGAAGCAATATGAAAAATACTAAGTTAATACACACATTCCAGTTATAAATGGACTAAATAAGTTTTCACCTTTCTTATACTTCTAATATGTTTAATTATCTTATTTGGATTATAAAAAAAGTTTTTTACAAAATAACTAAATTTGAAACATTTACTGGAACATATGCATACAGAAAATATTTATTTCAAGAACTAAACGATCAATTTGAAGTGAATTATTTTAAAGACAAAAGAATTCTAGAAATTGGACCGAAAGATGGAGAGGATACTTTTAGGCTTGAAACTTTAAAACCAAGTGAAATAATAATGTTTGATCTTCCCGATAAAAAAAATGAAAATATGAAATGGAAAGATGAGATAAAAGTTAAAAATAAACTTTTTACAGAAAATTTCTTATATTTAAGCAAAGAGGATTATGAAAATTTGGGTAAATTTGATTTAATTTACTTTACTGGAATCTTATATCATAATCCTGAACAATTAAAATTCTTAAAAAAGCTATATGACAAACTAAATAATAATGGTGTACTTGTTTTGGAGAGCTCAACAATTAGAAACAGATTTCTCAAAAATAAAAATGTTGTTGAAATTTTTTATCCTGAAACATATAGGGACACTACAACCATTACACACTTACCAAGTAGGAAAGCAATTTTGAGTTGGTTAAACATGGTTGGCTTTAGTGATATATTTATCTCAAAATCTTATGATAAGGAAGATTTCAATATTAGAAATTTAAGATTTGCATGTATAGCAAGGAAAAAATTAGAAGACAAGCCTTCTGTCTACTATGAGAAGCAGATTAAAAATTCTGATTATTTTATTGGTGGTTCAACCTAGGAAAAATTTTAACTTATCTGGCTAACTCATCACAATCAAAAAAAATTTTAATAATATTTATCTCTACACTTTATTTATGTGATTAATTCAATAATTAAAAATAAATTATGTATTTTCATAAATATCAATTAATATTTTTTCTAAATCATAATCAATCGTCCATTTTGGAAAATCTTTTTTAAATTTTGAAATATTACTAACGTACCATTTGTGGTCGCCTTTTCTAGGTTCATCAATATAATCAAAATTTAATTTTTTTCCAGAAATTGATTCACATAGATCAATAGCCTCAAGCATTGAACAATTTGATTCCTGTCCTCCACCAATATTGTATACTTCCCCCATTTTTGGATTCTCATAAAACTCATGAAAGCATTTAACCAGATCTTTCGAGTGGATATTATCTCTTACTTGTTTACCTTTATAACCAAATATGTTGTACTTCTGACCATAAACTGCACATTTCATAAGATAAGATAGAAACCCATGCAACATTGTTCCCGCATGGCTTCCACCTGTTAAACAACCTCCTCTAAATGAGACCGTTTTCATATTGAAATACCTCCCATATTCCTGAGTTAATATATCCGCTGAAAGCTTTGAAGCACCAAACAGAGAGTGCATAGTATTATCTATTGAAAAATTTTCATCAAAGCCATTTACGTATTTAGATTGAGAAGCTGGGGTGTATCTTTTTGATAATTCTTTGTATTTAATTTTATTTGGATTGTCTCCATAAACTTTATTTGTTGATGTGTAGATAAATACGGCATCTTTAGAATATTTTCTTGTATTTTCAAGCAAATTCAAAGTTCCAAAAGCATTAACATTAAAGTCTAATTTAGGATTTGTTGCTGCCCAATCATGTGATGGCTGAGCGGCAGTGTGAATTACAATCTCAACTTTATTTCTATATTTTCTAAAAATGTCTTCAATTTTATTACTCGTAATATCATAATTAAAATGGACATAATTTTTAACTTCTTTTTTTAATTTATGTCTATTTTTAAGAATTGAAGCATCTTCTCCAAAAAATTTTTTTCTTGAATTATTGTCAATGCCTATAATTTTAAAACCTAAATTAGAAAAATATTTTACTGACTCTGAACCGACTAAACCGTCAGATCCTGTTATTAGTGCGTATTTCTCTTTAACCAAAATTTTTTAAGCTTTCCTAATTGTTTCCTAAAGGCCAAATAATAATAGTTTATTAATAATCTCAGTTCGTTACTTAATACATACAGAATACCTTTATGTCTGATTAAATTAGTCATAGAATCTATGAATTCAGTAGGATATTTCATCATTAAATTTTTAAATAAATACAATTTATACTTTGCGATTCTCCAATTTGTGTGCTCTCCATGTAAGCTAGCAGTAAATTGTGACCTGTTATATCTTTCAATATATTTAATTAGCTTTTCTCTAACCATATGTTGCTTAAATGTGGTTTCACAATTGTTGAAATCACCTATATCATTAAAACTTTCTTTCGAATTAACATAATTACAGATATTTAGAAAATCTTTACTAAAAGTTGACGGTAGTAAGGCATGCCTGTCACAGATTCCAAAATAGTCTTCACCCTCAGGAATTAATATCTTATTTTCTTTTCCTTTTGGATGAAAATCAGTATATTTTTGGTCAAACCTTGTATAAATAATAAATTTGTATGATTCCAAAATATTCAAATAATTTCTTAATATCATATCTTTAAATACAAAATGTACAGAGCCGGAAGTGTAAAGACCTGTATCTAAGCCAGTTTCAAAATATTTTTTCCAGGTACCGTTGAAATTAGAATCATAATAATTGAAATAATTTTCAAATTCAGGAAAAATCCATTTGTATTTAGCTTTATTAAATAGTGAGATGTCTTGATCCCACTTATCACTACAGCAAATTGCTAAATCAGCATCTAAATAATCTACAACATATTTATATAAAGATGACCATGTATCTTCTCCTCCTCGAGGAGATCCTGCTAAAATTACCAAATAATCTTTCAATAAAAACATTGTAATTACATATTTCTATTATTTACTGCTTCCTCTTTATTTAATGTAATGTTCGAAAATAAGAGTATTTTATATAAATCTTGTTTATTAAAAGTTTTTTAATACATTTCGAAACCCATAAAAGCATTAATCGTAAGTTTTCCAAAGATGTAGTGAGGCAATTGTTCTGTATGGAGACCACTTATTAGAATATTCATCATATTTAGTCCAGTCACTTTCAGCTTCTATCATTCCAAGATTGTTCATAGCAAGCCTTAGTCCTGCATCTTTTGAAGAAAATATATCTAACTTACCGATACAAAAAATTTCAAACATATTAACTGACCATGGTCCAATTCCAAAAACTGATAATAATTTTTTACTCAAATCATCATCCTCTAGCAAAGTAAGATCACAATGATTTTTGTCTAAAAATAATTTTGTAAGTTCCTGTATTGTTCTTGCTTTATTCGTACTAAGACCAAATTTTTTAATCTCACTGACCGTTAATCTTTCAAAATTTTGGGCAGTTAAGTTATCTGTTTTAAATCCCAATTTTATTTTCTCAAATATTGAACTTGCTGCTGAGGTTGATATAAATTGGGAGATTACGATTCCAACAAGATTGTTGAATTGGTTTGTTCTTACTGGTTTAAAAACAATATGGCCATTTGCATCAATTATCTTTTTCAACTTTGGATCTTTTTGTCTTAAATATTCTTCTTTTTTTGATAGCATCGTAAAACCTGATATAAAAATAAAGACTTAAAGAATTCTAAAATATTTTAAAGTACGGATTGCAGAATAGATGATTAAGAAAAAAACAATAATAGCAGAAGCAACCTGTACCATGCTAAGTTCGGGAGGGATATACAAAATGAGGCTAAATATCCCACACACACCATAAAAAATTACCTGATAAATTGTTTTTTTTCTTTCTTTAAAGTCTTCAGATTCTCGGAGTCTATCCAAACGTTTACCAATAATTTCAGGAATAATTGAAAAAATCATTTATTTCTCCTTTTAATATCTAAAAATAAAATTTTTTGTGACCAGAGCCAGGATCGAACTGCCGACCCCTTGTTTTTCAGATATAGGGAAACCTTTCAAGCCTATTCCATTTTAACTTATTCATCTACAATTATCGCTCGTTAGTGAGACCAACCTCAAGTCAATGAGTGGTAACTGA
>MDTB01203637.1_pt1 | contig 10243 bp, 10 predicted proteins | sample 811161 | NCBI WGS metagenome assembly MDTB01 (sample SAMN05326650, study PRJNA326480) | marine metagenome | isolation source: seawater | place: Mediterranean Sea | collected 2009
ATTCCATTCCTAACCCATTTTCTTTAGGCAAATATATATATCCATTTTCAGGAATAATAGGATTTTTTAAGAAAAATTGATGTATGGTATTCCATTTTTCCAAATATTCTTGATAAGGGGTGTGTATAGGAGACTGTGTAACAGAAAAGTTAATACCTGCCTTTGAAGAGTGTCCATGAGGAATAGTTATTAAATCATGGACAGAAGCATAATTAGCGATCTTTAAGGTTTCTGATAGACCCCCGGCCCAATATATATCCGGCTGTAAAATATCCAAGGCCTCTTGGTCAACAAATCTTTTAAACCCCCACCTAGTATATTCATGTTCTGCCCCAGATAATGGAATATTTGTCCTTTGCCTTAATTGTCTATAAGTGTCTATTCTGTCGGGCATTGCAACCTCTTCAAGCCATCTTGGCTGGTACTCTTCTATATAAGACGTTACTTTTACCGCATAATTTAGATCCCAGCTTTGCCAACAATCAAGCATAATGTCATAATCTTCCCCCAGCACTTCTCTTAGAGTTTTTACCATCGAAATATTCTTTTTAAACCCATCAGTTCCGCTCATTGGTCCATGCCTAAAAAACCACTTTTGTGCTTTGTAGCCTTTTTCTTTGAACTCTGTGGCCCTTTCTTTAACTAGGCCTAGGTCTTCAACTGCAAAACCTAGCATACTTGCATATGCGGGAATTTTATTTCTTGTTGGCCCACCAATTATTTTATATGCAGGCTCGTTGTAATATTTTCCTTTTAGGTCCCAAAGGGCACAATCTACTGCACTTAAAGCAATCATTGGAGTTCCTTGTCTTCCATGTACTTGGAACCTGTGCATTTGGTCCCATAACCTTTCAATAGCTAGCGGGTCTTTGTTTATTAAAAGATGAGAAAGCTGCTCCTTAATTATATGTGCTTGGCTATGGTCAATTGGGCCCCCTATGCCTTTTAATCCGTTATCAGTGATTATTTCAACAAATACGGCTGAGATAGGGTAGTTGCTTTTTTTTTCTGCAGACCCCCATTTTGCTTCATTAAAACTGTCGGATCTGTATTCAGGATAAATATCAATTGGCCTAACAAGTCTTTCTTCCCAAAAAGTTTTTTCTGTTTTAAGTGTTCCGTTTACTTCTCTTAATTCTACTTTGATAATTTTCATAACTACCTTCTTTGGTTGTTCTTTTGTCAATATATATTTAATATAATTACAGAAAATTAGACAAAGGTAAATCAATGATCGGTCAATTAAGAACATATACAATTAACAAAGGCATGATGGATAGCTGGTTAAAACTTTTTCATGAAGTTATTGCACCAAAAACCCTTGAATTTGGAATGGGAATACAATCTGCTTGGACGGACGAGGAAAGCGAAAGGTTTATTTGGATAAGAACTTATGAAGACATGCAAGACTTAAAGAAAAAGGAAGAAGAATTTTACGGTAGCGACTGGTGGAAAGAAAACATGCCTACAATAAGAGGTCATTTGGCAAGAAGAGAAATAACTGTAATTAAGCCTTCAGCTTAATTTTTTAAAAACTTTTTTATCATTTAATTTATGGAAAATTTGGTGCCCCCTTATAAAATCTGGCCCATTTATTTTATTTTTTCCTTCTAGTTGTACCTCTTCAATTATTATTCTCCCGTCGTATATTGATACGTATAACTCGCCATCCTCATTTTGGCCAAGTGTGCCTGGGTCATTAATTTGATTTTTTTCCTCTGAAAATCTTGCTTTAAAAATTTTAATTTTTTTATTGTCTAAATTAGAATATGTACCTGGATTCTCGGAAAGAGCTTTAATAAGTTGTATAATTTTTGTACCGCCTTCATTCCAGTTAATATGACCATCAGATTTATTTATTTTCTTTGTATATGTTGCGTCTTTTTCTTTTTGGGTTTCTGCTTTTGAAATTAATTTTGGATTATCTAATATTTTTTTTATATTTTTTGATCCTATTTTAAACAGCTTTGTAGTTAATTCAGTCAAATATTCATCTCCATTGACTTTATATTTTTCTTGAAGGATTATTGGCCCCCCATCCACTTCCTTATTTAATAAAATTATTGTAGTTCCGGTGATTTTTTCATTATTAATAATAGTTGCTTGAACAGGAGAGGGGCCTCTATATTTTGGCAAAAGAGAAGGATGAAGGTTTATAGCCCCATAAAAAGAAGAATTAAGGATATTATCAGGGATGATTTGTCCATATGAAGCAACAATTATTATATCTGAATTTATAGATTCAATTAATTCTTGATCAGGAATTTTCTCAATAAAATTTAGTTTGTTTTCAATACAGTAAGTTTTAACCGGTGAAGGGGATTTTAAGTTTCCTCTGGACTTAATTGAGTCTGGGGACGTTATAACAAGTTCAACATCATTTGCTGAATTATTTAAATCTTCAAGAACAAGTTTTGAATTATTATCTGTACCAAAATAAATGATTTTCATTTTTTTTATGATACACCAAAAAGAACGTTTGTTCTTTTAAACTAGGCTGTGAAAAAAAGAACAGCAAATTTGTGTTTTTCCCACAAAATTCTGGGAAATTTATTTAAAAAACTCTTGCCTATATTATGCTGTTATATGTAATGTAATATACATCAAATATTTAATGATAAACATATAAATAATTCAATTAAGTATTTTAATTTAGAGTCTTCTAAATTTGACATTTAGCATCCTATCCTTGGATTTACTTTGTCAAATTTTAGTGTAGAAAGGGTGTTTATGAAAGTTGACGTACTATGGGAAAAGTCGCTTAAAATTTTAAGCGATGAAATAAACACTAACAGCTTCAATTTATTGTTTAAAGATATTAAACCGATATGTTTAAATGATGATGAAATAACGATTTCTATTGAAAATTCTTTTAAAAAAGATGCTGTAATTAAAAAATTTTATGACCATATTTTAAATGCAATAAATGAAAGTTTTGGCTCTAGGATAAGCTTAAAAATTATAGGTTCTTCACCTAATAAGCATTACGCTTCATTTAATAAACAAGAACAAAAATTTCATAAATATACTTTTAATAATTTTATTGTTGGGTCATCTAATGAACTTGCTTTTGCGGCTAGTAAGCAAGTTGCTGATTTTGATGAAAATGATTTTAATCCTTTATATATTTACTCGAATGTTGGTTTAGGAAAAACCCACTTATTGCTTTCTATTCATAAGCATCTTTCTAAAAATAATAGAAATTCCATTTATATTTCTTCTGAACGTTTTACAAATGAATATATAAAATCAATTAAAGAAAGAAAAACTGAGGAATTTCGAAAAAAATATAGAAATTGTGATGCTCTTATCATAGATGATATTCAGTTTTTGGGTGGAAAAACACAAACTCAAGAAGGTTTTTTTCATACTTTTAATGACCTTTTTTTAAAAGGGAAAAAAATAATAATAGCTGGTGATGACCCATTGAAATTAGTAGATCTTGAATCTCGGTTAATAAGTCGATTTCAGTCTGGCTTAGTAGTTGATATTCAGCCTCCTGATTTTGAAACAAAAGTTGCAATTATTGAACATAAATTAAGCCAGCTTAATTTAAATATACCTAAGGACATAATAGATTACATAGCAAATTTATGTCAGGTTAATATTCGTCAAATTGAGTCAATAGTAAATAGACTTAAAGCAATGATATCTCTAACAAATCAAGAGATAACTATTGATGTCGCAAAGTCTATGATAATTGGGTTTGATGAAATTAAATTACAAAATAAACCTGATCCCACAGATGTTATTCCTGCTGTCTCAAAGGCTCTTGGTGTGTCAGAAGATGAGATAAAAGGTAAAGGTAGAGCAGAAAATATTGTTATTGCCAGGAGGCTTTCGTGTTTTATTTTAAATAGAGATTTAAGCTTAACAACAACTGCTTCTGGGTCATTATTAAATAAAAACCATTCATCAATTATTAATGGAGTAAAATACATCGAAAAGGAATTAAAAAGTAATTTTAAAATAAGGCATAATCTTCAGTTAGTACGTAATTCTCTAAAAATTAATTAACATTCCTATTGTTAATTAATGTTAATTAAACTTAATAAAAAAAAGTTCCAATTTTAAATAACAATTTTCAATTTTTATAATCATTCCTAATATTTACTATTATTTAATTTGAGTTTAATTAACATAAGTAACACAATTAACACTATTATTATTATTATTACTTAAAAAAATGAAAAATGAATTAAAAATAACATTAATATCTGGAAATGGGGGGGATGGTTGTGTGTCTTTTCGTAAAGAAAAATTTGTTTCTAGGGGAGGTCCTGATGGAGGAGATGGAGGAGATGGAGGAGATGTAATTCTAATACCAGACAAAAATGAATATGACTTAAGAAATTTCTACGATGATCAGGTTTTTGCAGCTAATAATGGTGAACCAGGTGGTAAAAAAAACAAAAATGGTAAAAAGGGTGAAAACCTAGAAATAATATTACCTATGAATTGTGAAATACAAACAGACAATGGGGAAAAATTAATTCTGGATAAAAAGATTATATTTTTAAAAGGCGGTGAAAGAGGAAAAGGGAATGTTAAATTTAAATCATCAATAAACCAAGAACCATTATTAGCTGAAGCAGGACAATTAGGTATAAAAATAAATATAAAAGTTTTTTCTAAAAATTTACCTAAAGTTGCAATTATTGGTGAATCAAACAGTGGAAAATCTTGGCTTATAAATAAATTAACAGGATCAAAAACTAAAGAAGCAAGTTATGTATTCACAACTATTGAGCCGTTTATTGCCCAAATAAAAGACAATATTAGGGAAATTAAAATAGTAGAAATACCAGATTTTTTTAATATTGATAAAGCAAAAGAATTTATACCGTTATTAAAAAATATGGATAGGATTGTAATTACAATTCTGTATGAAAATTGTAATAAGATTTATTTAGAAAGAATAATAAAATTTTTAAAAAATAAAATTAGTAATAAATGTGAAATTTTTATTTATATAACTAATAACGATCAAAACAATAAAGAAGAAATTAATGGTTATAAAATATTTAGTAATAAAAATTATCTTGAAATTAAGAATTTATTATTATCAAATTTTAAAATAAAAAAAATTAATAAAGAAACTAAAAATAACATATTCTTGCATAAACCAAGAGTCATTGATGATAGGAAAATATATGAATACCTTCCCAAAGAAAAAATAATAAAAGTTATAGATGATGAAATAATTAGAATTGCAAAAGGTAGCAATTTAAACAAACCCGAGGTTCAATTCCAATTTCATAATATACTCAATAAAAGGAATTTTTTTCAGGAAATAGAGAGAGATAAAATAGAAAAAGGGACACTAATTAAAATTGAAAATATTGAGCTGGAATATAAATGAAAATAGGAATATTAGGAGGAAGTTTTGACCCAATTCATAATGGGCATATGAAAATAGCAGCACTATCTAAATATTATTATAATCTTGAAAAAATTATATTTGTCCCTTTAAACCAACCTTGGTTAAAAAAGAAAAAAACTTACGCTAAAAATAACAATAGACTTAAAATGTGTGAACTTGCAATTAAGCAATTTAAGAGCTTTGAAGTTCAAGATATTGATATAAAAAGAGGTGGAACAACATATATGATTGATACAATACAGGATATTAAAAAAATCTATGATGAAAAAAATTCTTTTTCAATAATTATTGGAGATGATAACTTAGAGAACATAGATGAGTGGAAAGATTTTAAAAAGTTATGTAAATTAGCTGATTTTATAATTGCCCCAAGAAATAAAACTAAGAAAACTAATAAAAAAGGTTTTAAATATCTAGAGTGCGAACACTTTAAAATTTCTAGCTCTCAAATAAGAAATAAAATTAATAAAAATGAAAATTGGGAAGACCTTGTTCCTGAAGCAATCATTAAATATATTAAAGAAAATAAGTTATATATATGAAACAAATAGAAATTTTATACAAAAGAGTTTATGAGCTTGGAGTCTTCCAAAAAGGAGATTTTACACTCTCATCTGGAAAAAAAAGTAATTACTATATGGATGGCAGAATAATAAGCCTCGATCCCCAAGGTTCTGAAATGATAGCAAAAATATTTTTATCAAAGTTGAATTTTCCATTTGATAAAATTGGGGGTCCTGCTACAGCAGCTATTCCTTTGATTACCGCAATATCTCTGTCGGCTCGAATACACCAAAATAAAAATATACCTGGTTTTTACATCAGGTCATCTGCAAAAGAACATGGTCTCTCAAATAAAATAGAAGGTAATATAAAAAAAGGAGACAATGTTGTAGTTATTGATGATACTGTAACTTCGGGCGGAAGCATAATAAGCACTATATTAGAAATTCAGAAAATCGGTGCAAATATTAAATACTCTATGTCTGTGTTTGACAGAAATGAAGGTGGGGTAGAAAAAATCAATAAGCTTGGAATAAAGCACTATTCAATTTTTAAATACGACCAGGAAAGTGAAGACTTAATTTACTAAATATGAATAGCACCATCACCAAGCGACAAAGCCGCTTCTTTTACAGCCTCAGACAAAGTGGGGTGGGCATGGGTCAATTCAGCAACCTCTACATCAGTTCCTTCAAGATATTTAAGAAGGCCTAACTCAGCTATCATTTCAGTAACCTCTGGGCCAATCATATGGGCTCCTAATAATTCACCACTATCACTGTCAGCAACAAGTTTAACAAAACCTTCAGAATCTCCAATTGAAATTGCCTTACCTACGGCTTTAAAAGGAAATTGAGACACTTTAACACTGTATCCTTGCTCCGTTGCCTGATCTTCAGTTAAACCTAAACTTGCAATCTGGGGCTGGCAATATGTACAACGCGGCATATCAACATAATTAATTGGATTTGGATTATGACCAGCTATAGTTTCAGCTGCAATAACACCCTGAGAAAAAGCAACATGAGCCAACATAAGCTTCCCGGTTACATCTCCAACGGCATAAATGTTTGAGTTAGAAGTTGTCATATTCTCATCAATTTTAATGAAATTATTTTCAAGCTCAACACCAACATTTTCTAAGCCAATCCCGTCTACATTTGATTGAACCCCTACAGCAACTAAAAGTTTGTCACAGGAATAATTTTTGATTTCTCCGTTAGAATCGTACTCAATTGTTACGTTTTCAGAAGAAATATTAGTGTTCGTAACAGTAGAATTTAATTCAAAAGTTATACCTTTGCCAGAAAAAATCTTTTCAAGTTCAGAAGAAATAGCTTTGTCTTCATTTGGAACAAGATGACCTTGAGCTTCAAATATTTTTACCTCAACACCATAAGCATTAAAAAGGTAGGCAAACTCCACACCAATTGCACCTGCACCAATAATTCCAATTGATTTTGGAAGATCTTTAATTTCTAATGCTTCTCTACTAGAAATAATTTTATCTCCATCAATTTCTAAATTAGGCAAGTTTCGTGGTCTAGCGCCTGTTGCAACAATAAATTTTTTTGAAGTTAACTTATCTTTGCTTTTTTCTAAAGAAATAGATCCGTCGTTTTCAAATGATGCCTTATCTTTATAAAGAGATATCTTGTTTTTCTTAACTAAATATTCTATGCCTTGTGTAAGTTGCTTAGAAACATCTCTGCTTCTAGTTATTGCTTTTTCAAAATCAAAGGAAACATTATCGAAAGATATGCCCCATTTTTCAGAGTCTTTAATTTGGTTGACAAGTTCTGCGTTTTTAAGTAACGATTTAGAAGGTATGCATCCCCAATTTAAACATACACCTCCCAGTCCGGCATAACCACTTCCATCATCTTTTTCTATTAAAGCTGTTTTTAGGCCTAATTGGGCAGCTCTAATTGCTGCATGATAGCCTCCTGGTCCGCCGCCAATAACACATAAATCAAAATTATTTTCAGACATTATTTTTCTCCTATGCTTAAACTTTTGTTGCCCTATAAATGTACCATAATACACCTAAAATTAAAGATATAATTAATGTAATTGAAAAGGTTATTATTATTGCTCCCCATATATAATTTTTAACTTCTATGGAGCAGTCAAAAACAAATTTACATACTAAGGTTGATGAAACAAGATAAAATATTGAAAAAAATAATCCAATAAAAAAACTAATTAAAAGTAACCTTTTCATATTTTTAAATACTATTTTTTAATAAGTTTAGAATCTAATAATTTAAAACTTTCGGCTTTAGTATTTAATGAAGATAAGGCCAACTGTGTTCTGCTCTGTAAAATTCTAAGAGAACTAATAAGTTTTAATCTTTTAAATTCAGGAATCTCTTCTGACTGAATTAAATCAATTTCAGCAGAAAGCTTTAGAACCCTAGCATCTATTGAGCCAAAATCAATTGGATTTTCAACTGGCTTTTTTTCTATATTAGGCTTCTTTTCCTCAACTATTTGCCTTCCCTTTGTTACGCTTTCAATAATTATTTTAACTTCTGTTGTTGGGTGCTTCTTAGCCAAAGAAACTATTTTTTCAACATGAACCGAACTTAGCTCACCTTTTAGAAATGGTTTTGCGAGCTGAAGTTGTCTATCATAATCATCTATATCAGCAATGCTTCTCGCTTCCTTAAATGTCAGTTCTTTGTTTCTTACATTTTCTTTCAACTTAGGCGCTAAAGTTTTAATTAGGCTTTCGTAATGATGAATTGTCCCGGGTGTAATCCCAGTTTTTTTTGCGAGCTCTTGTTGGGTAATAGAAAAATTTTGTCTAAACTCTAAAAACTTTTCACCTAGTGTAATAGAGCACGTTTCCGATCCTTGATATGAAAGGCGTAAATCAAGCGCACCCTTTTCTTCTTCATTTAGGTCAGTAACTATATTACAGTTAACAGTATTCTCGCCCTTTTCAGTTGCAATATGAATTTTTTCTGCGCCGGATATAAGTTTATATTTATCTTTGGTTAATTTTTTAACAACAGGAACAAATTGATTAGAAAACTTTGACCACCTTTTTGTTTCTTTTCTTGATTCTAGCTTTATTGTTGAATCAGCATCAAACTCAATGCTGTTTATTTCAATATCCATATGTTTCTCCTAGAAATTCTTAATTTATAGTTACTATTTTGGGCATTCTAAAAAGTAAATTCAAAAACTGTCCTATTGGGAAATTTATGCATTCTAAAAATGATTATTTTCAGAATGAGTGATAGAATCAATCCTAGATATTAAATTAATTCAAATATAAATTTTATAAATATGACAAAAGTAGCATTTCCATATGTTTCATACAGGACATTCCGAAATTTTTTGGAATTACTTAAAGAAGGATTACCATCAAGGATAGATAGGAGTGTATGGGGTCCAAGATATTCAGGAACTACAGGCCAACAATTGATGACAGCCCTAAAATCCCTTCGCTTGATTTCAGATAATGGAGTTCCTACACAAAAATTAGAAGAGTTAGTTAACTCAACAGGAACTCAAAGACAATTAAAAATTAAGGATATTTTAGAATTAAAATATTCTGACATATTTCAGATAGACTTAATTAGGGCAACTAGATCTCAATTTAACGAGTCTTTTAGGTCTGTTGGCATAATTGATGGCATGTTAAATAAATGCCAACTTTTTTTTATTCAGGCTTGCCAAGACGCAGGAATAGAACTTTCAAGTTATATATTGGCTAGAAGGCATGGCTTATCTTCTCCAAAAAAAAATGAAAAAAATTCAAACACTAAATTAGCTTCTATTCCAAAAACTAAATTAAACACTAACGAATTAATAATATCTAAAATTTTAGATAAATATCCTGATTTTGACCCTAACTGGAAACCCGAAGTCCAAAAATCTTGGATGGAAGGCATGATAAAACTTTATGACGGTATAAATTAAAAAGGGTTGAGAAAAACTCAACCCTTTTTAAAATTATTTTCAAGCTACGCTTACATCATTCCCATTCCATCCATACCACCACCAGGCATTGGTGGAGCAGCAGGACCGGCAGGTTCTTGTATGTCTGTCATCATTGATTCTGTTGTTAAAATCATACCACCAACAGAAATTGCATTTTCTACAGCAGCTCTTGTAACTTTTGCAGGATCAATAATACCCATTTTGAGCATATCTCCAAACTTATCAGTAGCAGCATCATAACCATGATTACCAGTTCCCTTAAGAACGCCAGAAAGAACAACAGCACCTTCTGCTCCAGAGTTATCAGCAATTACTCTTACAGGTTCTTCGAGTGCCTTCTTAAGAATATTTACACCAGTTTGAAATTCGCCATCTACTTTAAGTTTGTTTAGGTCATTTGCA
>MDTB01243296.1_pt1 | contig 10242 bp, 9 predicted proteins | sample 811161 | NCBI WGS metagenome assembly MDTB01 (sample SAMN05326650, study PRJNA326480) | marine metagenome | isolation source: seawater | place: Mediterranean Sea | collected 2009
ATCAGATAAGAATGTAGCTTTAATAATTAAGAAACATGCTCTAAGCGCTGGTTTAGATGAAAAAAAATATGCAGGTCACAGTCTTAGATCAGGTTTTGCAACAACAACAGCTGAATATGGAGCTAGTGAAAGAAATATAATGGCAATGACAGGCCATAAGTCTGTAGATATGGTACGCAGATATATTAAAGAAGCCGATCTATTTAAAAATAATGCTTTAAACAAAATATTAAATAAATAAAAATTTAAAAATTTTTTAAATAAAAGTCATTATTAATTCTATGCAATAATTCAAAATGATTTTTATCTAAAAATAATAAGATTTTGTCTTGAAGATGAGGGAATATTTCTATTTGTAAGTAGCATTGATTATTAGATAGAATGTCTAACGCACCTTTAAGAACGTAAAGTTCGTATCTTTCAACATCAATTTTAAAAAAAATCTTCTTGTTTTTCAAAGGATATAAACTATCTAATTTATCAGTTTCTATTTCCTCAAAAAGTAATTTAGTTTTATCATATTTATTTATTTCTTCATCAGTGTCCTGTAGAATAGAGGAGCCTCCCCTTTTGTTTTTATCTGTATACCAAAGTTTCAGCTTACCTTTGCTATCTGAGCAACCTAGATTATGACAATTAATATTGAAGTTATTTATTTCAACATTTTTACTTAGTCTTTGGAAGTTTTGTTGATTTGGCTCAAAAGCAGCTGAATTATTAACTAATTTACATAAAGATAATGAATAATAGCCTATATAAGCACCGATATCGAAGAAATAATCATACCTTCGACTGAGCATTTCTTTTTTTACAAAATCTAATTGATCTTTTTCATACTCGTTTTTAAGGTAGATTTCACGATCAATTGATGAAGTTAATAGGAGATTAATCTTAAAATCATTTAATAAAATAATATTTCCAGTTCTAGAAAATGATAGTTTCCTTATTAAAGAAGGCACTATTCTTTTAAAAAGTTTAAAAGAAAATAAAAGTATTAAAAATTTTCTAAACATCGCTTAATAATTTTCATTTTTTGATTATTTTAAAAATGTCAAATAGAATTTTTTTTAATTCGAAAAATTGCCTATTGTTAGACTTAAATACAAATTTATGAAAAGTATTTCTAGGAACCCAACAACTATACCAATTATAATCTTTTTTATTAATTATATCTATAACTTTACTATTATTAGTGCCAGAAATTTGAACTAAAAAACCAGAGTGGCAACTTATTGCAAATGATGAATAATAAATCAATCTTTCCATTAGGTCTAAAGAGCTATTTTCAAGTAAGATTATATTGTTATTATTTTTTTTTTTTAATTGATTCTTTAAATTTATAAAATAATCAAAACCATTTTTAAATGATGTTAAAAGTATCTTTTTATTAATTTTTTTTTGGAATAAATTCAAATTATCATAGAAATTATCGTTAATATCCTTAATATCCATCCATTTTTCGTCAAGATGGATTAGTACATACTTACCTTTGATAATTTTTTTAATTTTAATCTTAATTTTATTAGCATTAACAGAAGGTAAAAAATAATATTTATCATTTTGATTGATTTTTAGATCTAAATAATTACCAAGATTAATAAATTTAGAAGGTAAGTGTTCTATTTGAGTTAAATACTTTTTACTAGTGAATGTCTCATAATAATCGCAGAAAAATGTATGTAGAACATTGGGTTTAAGAAAAGGAATGCCAAATAATTTATATTTATAAAATAAAGCAAATTTTTTTTTTGATTTAATAAATAAATTACACAAAAATGAAAATGATTTGCCATCAAGAGTAAATGAAGCATCATAATTCTTGTTTAAAATTTTTTTAAAAATTTTAATTTTGTTTAAAATGCTAAAATTTTTATCATAAAGAATAACTTTATCGATTATTTTATATTTGAGAATAAAATGATGATTATATTTTGATGAAACGACCGTAATATTTGCTGATGGATATTTTTTTTTTACTGCATTTATTAAATTAGTAATTATTAAAAAATCTCCTAATCTATCATTTCTAAAAAAAATAAATTGTTTCATTTTTTGAAAGACTTAATTATTTTTTCTATATTTCTAAATTTCTTTTTACCTAGAGATTTTAATAACTTATTATCACCGAATAAATTTTGCCTTCTTTTAGACCCGTATTTAATCTTTTTTTGAAAATAATAGGAATTTAATATTTTACAAACACGAATTAAATTAACTTTTTTTCCACTAGAAATATTAATTATCTTTTCGTACTTTTTTGAAATTAAAATATCTAATGAGCTCATCACATCATCTAAATGAATAAAATCTCTGAAACAATTTACATTATCAATAAAATTAGTTCTTGCAATTTTATAATACATATCTGACACAAAATACCCTTTTCGCTGTTTAGGACCGGTTATATTAAATATTCGAGCAATACCAATTTTAAAGTTAAAATTTTTTCTATTTTTAATAATAAAATCTTCTACTTTTTTTTTAGATAATCCATAATTGTTTATTGGTTTAGTTTTTAAATTTTCTCTAAGTTTTTTATTTGAAAAACCATAGACATGAGATGTTGAAATGAATAAAAAAAACTTAATCTGATCATTTTTTTTTAAAGATTTCAAAATATTTACTGAAGATTCAAAGTTAATTTTATTTAATATTGAGGCCTTACCTTGTGATATTCCAGCAAAATGAATCAGGTAATGAAATTTTTTATTAGATATCCAAGTATTAAACTTTTTGATGTTTTCTATTCTATAAGGATATTTAATAATTTTATATTTTCTTTTATATTTTTTATAAAAGTAAGATCCTAAGAGTCCAGTTGATCCAGTAATAACGATTTTTTTTTTATATGGAGTCTTCAATTGATTTAATTAGTTTATTTAAAATTCTGTTTTTAATTTTTTCAGTTTGTAGTCCAATAAAAAAACCTTTTTTGCTAATATATTCAGCATTCTTCATTTTTTTTCCATAATGTAATTTATATTTTTTAATAGCAGGCTGCTTCAAAAAATTTCCACTTATTATTGGCCTTGTTTCTATTCCTTTTTTTTCAATTTTTTTTATGAACGTGTCTTTGTTGAAATTTTTTTTTCCAATAATTGGCAACCCAAACCAAGATGGTTTAGTAAAATTATTTCCACTCAAAATTTTCATTTTATTTCTTATTTTCTTTTTGCTTAAAAAATGTTTTAATATTTTATCTCTATTATCTGCTCTTATTTTAATGAACTTATCTAAATCTTTGAACTGACTTAAGCCTATGGAAGCTGAAATATCAGTTGATCTTAAATTAAATCCAGAATTATGAAAAATAAATCTTTTATCTAAATGTTTATTAGATTTTGCTATTTCTTTCTCTTTTTTTAAGCCTCTAGACCAACCGTGAGCTCTTAAAGATTTTAAGATTTCATAATCGTCATCACTTTTACAACATATCATCCCTCCTTCCCCAGAAGAAATCTGGTGTGATGAATAAAATGAAAAAGATGAAAATTCACCAAAGGTTCCTAGATATTTATTTTTAAATTTTGTTCCTAAAGACTCGCAAGTATCTTCAATTAATATAAGATTATATTTGTTTTTTATTTTTACTAATTGATCCATGTTAGTACAGTTTCCCAAAACGTGTACTACCAAAATTGCTTTAGTTTTTTTTGATATTTTTTTTTCTAATTCCTTTAAATTCAAGTTTAAAGTTTCAGTGTCTATATCTACAAATTTTGGTTTCAATCCTGACTGAACTATTGGCCATAAAGATGTTGACCAACATAGAGCAGGTATTAAAACTTCGTCTCCTTTTTTAAGTCTTTTTTTTCTATACGGATTTATCAAACATTGCAAAGCAAGTAAATTTGCAGATGAACCAGAATTAACTAATAAAGAATTCTTTGTTTTAATTTTTTTAGAAAAAGTTTTTTGAAAAAGCTCAGTATGCGCTCCTATTGTTAATTTCCCGGAATTTAATACTTTAATTCCTTTATCAATATCTTTTTTCCTAAATGGATTTTCTACTAACGGATAAAAATATTTTGTCATTTTTAGTAGATTGATAATTCTTCACTGATCATATCATCAATTAATTCATCAGTAGATATGTTCGGTGTCCATTTTAGATGTTTCCTTGCTTTAGAAAAGTCTCCCCTTAAAAAATCAACCTCAGAAGGTCTTAAGTGCTTTTTATCTAAGTCAATAATTACTTTACCATTATCTTTATCTATTCCTTTTTCATTAATACCTTTACCTCTCCATTTTAGAGAAATTTCTAATTTTTTTGAAACTATTTCGATAAATTTTTTTACTGTTTGATCTTTATTAGTTGCTATCACCCAATCATCAGGTTTTTTATGTTGTAAAATTTTCCACATTGATCTTGCATAATCTTTGGCATGACCCCAGTCTCTAACTGCATATAGATTTCCTAGTGTTAATTTATTTTGTAATCCTTTTTTAATTCTTACTAATCCTTGAACAATTTTCTTGGTGACAAATGTTGGTCCTCTTCTAGGAGACTCGTGATTAAATAAGATACCATTTGATGCAAAAATTCCATATGCCTCCCTATAATGAACTGTAGCATGATATGCAAAAACTTTTGAAACTCCATATATCGATCGTGGATGAAAAGGAATATTTTCATTTAGAGATTGTTTATTTTTAACTAGACCATACATTTCTGAACTTGAGGCTTGATAATATTTTGTTTTTTTTAATTTAAGAACTCTTATAGACTCCAATATTCTTAATGCTCCCAAAGCAGTAATGTCCGCTGTATATTCAGGTATATCAAAAGAAACCCTAACATGACTTTGAGCTGCTAAATTATATATTTCATCTGGCTTAACTTTATTAATTATATTTAATGTACTGGTGCCGTCAGAAATATCACCGTAATGAATAAAAAAATTTTTGTTTGAAAAGTTTAAACTATCAAATAAATGATCTATTCGCTCAGTATTTGCACTTGATGATCTTCTTTTAACACCATGTATTATATAATTTTTTTTAAGCAGCAACTCAGATAAATATGAACCATCTTGGCCAGTAATACCAAAAATAAGGGCTATTTTTTTTCTTATTTTTCCCATAGGTATTTCCTATTTTTAAGTTCAAGAGTCTTATTAATAATATAGTTGGCTACATTCGTAGAATTAAAATGTTTCATATATTTATCTTTACCATTTTTTGCAATTTTTCTTCTCAACTTATCATCTCGAGATATTTTTTGAATTTTTTCAGATAAATCATTTAAATCTTTATAAAAAACCATTTCATTGCTGGAAAAAAAATCTCTGTATTGAGTTTTTTCATCAATTAAACATACAAGACCATTACCAACAATCTGCGTAATCCTATCACTACTATAATATTTTATAGCTTCACCTCTGCTTAAGTTGAGACCCATCTTAGCGTTTGAGATGGTTTTAAAATAGTGATCAGCCCAAATAGGCTGAATATTGTTAATACCATACAAGTCAAATTTTACATCCGTTGTTAATTTTTGTAATTTATCTAAAAATATAATTCTATCATCTTCTTTACCTAATTTTAATTTTCCCCTATGAACACCATGACTGAGCGCAAAAAAAACATCAACACTGCAGGAATTTTTGAAATTATCTAATGTTTCAAATGAATGATCGCTTGGGTTAGGAATATAATAATTTTTATTGTTTTTAGGTAAAAAATTTAAAGCTGATGGACTTGTTGTAAGAAAAGTACCATCCATAACCTCAATTTTATCTAAAATCCGATCTTTATTTCTTTCAAAATCCGGACCTTTTTTATTTAATGGATCTAAAAACCATTGAGCAAACTTAGTGTTGGGATTATCTTCTTTTAATTCTTGAATTTGTTCTTTTGAAATTAAATCTGCGTGTCCAGTTACAATTAAATCAGGTTTATAATTATAACATGTTTTCTTTAGCTTCTCATTTAAAGTCTTCTTTCCTTTAATATCCCCAATAGATTTATAATATTTTTGAATATCTCTATCGCTGAAACCTAAAACGCTATGACCCAATCTTATAAAACCATTGTTAATTCTTCTTCCCGTGTTAAAAAAAAGTCTTCCATCCAATCGTTCATTAAAGTTAGTAACGTGTAAAATTCTCAGATTTCTTAATTTAGTTTTTAAGAAAAAATTTTTATTAATGAATAATTTTTCAGATCTATAATTATCAATTTTATTAGACACAAATTTATGAGTTAAATAAAAATTTGATATAGATTGTTTTTGTAAGTTTTTCCTTAATTTTTCATCTTTAATAAGGTTGGAAATTGATTTTGTTAGATTTTTTTCATTTAACTCTTTTAAAATTTTTGCATTTGTAACAGTTTCTGGTAGGCCGCCTTTATTAGTTATTATTACTGCACAACCGTTAGCAGAAGCTTCTAAACTGGTTCTTCCGAATGGTTCTTCCCATCTTGAACAAGCTACGGTGATACTTGTTTTTTTAAAAATATTTATGACTTCATCGTGTTTTTTAAAACCTAATATTGATGCATTTTTATGATTTAAAATAATCTTCTCTCTTTTTTCGTCGCCTATAATTAAGGCTCTCCAATTTTTATATTTATCTAAAATTTTAGTAATTGATTTAGCAAAGACATCGTATCCTTTAGCTTTATTCAATTTACCTACAAAGGTAATCCATTTTTTCTTTTTACTTAATATTGAAAAATTTGATTTTTGAGCAGATTGATAAAAAATCACTAATTTATTGCTATTAATAAATTTATTTTCGAGACCTTCTAAAAATCTTTTTTTAGACCAAGCGCTATTAAATATTATTTTATAACAAGTTTTTAAAAGCATCTTCCTTTGCAAAATTGTTTTTGAACCCTCCATAGATAAAGGGTCATTATGGAAATATAAGGTAAGAATTTTATTAGAAATATTTTTGTTAATTATATGTATATAACTCGGTCTATTATGAACCTCAATTATTGAAGATTTATTTTTCTTTTCTAATTTAATAAAGTCATTTACATAATTTTTTGTCTGACTATTAAATAATTTTTTTTTGGTATTTATATTTATATATTTTAAATTAAATATTTTTTTATAACTTGTGTTGCCGAACACAGTAATCTTTTTTTTAAACTTGCTTATTTTTGATGTTTCGTAAACGAATAATGAAACAGCACCAGGATAAATTGGTGAGAAATTTTCTTTATATGGAAGAAGAATTGAAATTTTCATTTTTAATTTTATTTCTAAGTATACGATTATTCTTTATATAATATTCTCTAGAAATTGCCTCTTTTTTTGATTTATATTTTTCTTTGTAAATTAAGACCCATTTTCTACCTCTTGTAAATTTAGCTCCTTTTCCCGAATTATGTTGTTTGATTCTTTTTTGCAGATTATTAGTGTAGCCGACGTAAGTTACTGGTTTATTGCTCTTTGATTGGAGCATATAAACGTAGAACATTAAAATTAATATCCTTTAGTCACAGAGCCTTTAATTCCCTTTAATTTCTCAAGATCAGATTTTGCCCCAGCTCCAATGTACCTACTGTCTGAACCAACTGTTACTAGATTAAATCCTTTGTCTATCATTTTTTTTGCATATTCTGGTGTGCCGTTATGAAGACCTGCTAACAGGTTTCTCTTTTTTGCTGACTCGAGTATTCTCATTATTTCTTTGAAAGCTTTTGTGTTTTCCTTTTTGTCGAAGCCAGGATCTTCTCCAACTGCTAAACTTAAATCTGCAGGACCTATATAAATACCATCCAAATTAGGAGTGTCTAAAATTTCATCTAATTTTTCCAAAGCTTCCTTCGTTTCAATCATTGCTAATTTTAGTATTTCTGTATTTGCTTGCTTGGCATAATCATCTCCTCCATAAATACTAGCTCTTACTGGACCAAAACTACGATAACCTTTTGGAGGGTATAAGCAAGCTTGAACAAAACTCTCTGCTTCTTTTCTATTACTTACCATTGGGCAAATAATTCCATAACATCCAGCATCTAAAATCTTCATAATCTGACCAGGTTCATTCCAATTAACTCTAGCCAAGGGAGTAGTTTCTGTAGATGATATTGATTGAAGCATTGTAACAGCGTTAGGATAGTCGATAAGGCCATGTTGCATATCTATTGTAAGTGAGTCCCAACCTTGATTAGCCATCACTTCTGTAGAGAAAGAACTTGGAACTGCTAACCAACTATTTATAATTGGTTTACCCGTTTTAAAAAGTTCTTTGAGTTTATTCTTTCTCATTCGTAGGAGATACCAAAATGAGTATATTTTATATTTAAATAATCTTTAATTGCCATTGAACCACCTTCTCTACCATATCCAGTTTGTTTTATCCCTCCAAAGGGTGCTTCTGCAACAGCTACAGCAGGTGTATTAACAGCTACGCATCCCGTCTCTAATATTTCCGATGCCATGTTGGCTTTTTTAAGATCGGTTGTATAAACATAGCTACACAATCCTAAATCATTATCGTTAGCTCTTTTCATAACATCGTCAAAATTTTTAAAAGTTAAAATAGGGACAATAGGACCAAAGGGTTCTTCTTTCATGATAGTAAAATTATCTTTAACGTTATCAAATATTGTTGGTTCATAAAAATATCCTTTATTAAAGTTTGCCGCTCTCTTACCGCCTAATAATACTTTTCCACCTTCTTTTTTTGTTGTTTCAACTAATTTTTCTACTCCTTCTAATCTTTGTTTAGTACACAATGGACCAAGTAAAGTATCTTTATCCATCCCGTTACCAATTTTTAATTTTTTAGTTTTCTCTATCATTAAATTTGCAAATTCATCTTTTTTCTTTTCATGTATGTAAAATCTATTAGGAGAAATACAAACTTGACCATTATTTCTAAATTTTGCAGTGATTGCCATGTCAGTTACTTTATTTAAATCTACATCATCAAATACTATAAATGGTGAGTGACCACTCAACTCCATCGTAACTCTTTGCACTTTATCAGCTGCCTGTTTTAAAATTAATTTTCCTACCCTAGTAGATCCTGTAATTGAAATTTTTTTTATGATGTCAGATTTTATAAGCTCTTCAGATATACCCGCAGGATCACCCGATAATAAATTTACCACCCCTGGCGGAACACCTGCTTCTCTACAAATATCTACTATTTCCATTACACTTCCGGGTGTTATTACATCTGGTTTAACAATAACTGAACAGCCTGCTGCTAATGCAGTAGAAATTTTTCTAGATGCAAGAATAACTGGAAAATTCCAAGGAACTAGAGCTGCCACGACTCCGACTGGTTGATATATTACATGTATACGAGTGTTAGGAAAACGACTTTGATTTATTTCTCCGAATATTCTCTTTGTTTCTTCTGAATTCCATTCAAAAATATCTGCAGCACCACCTACTTCGCCTGGTCCTTCGGTTAAAGGTTTTCCAACTTCAAGTGTTAGCCATTTTGATAAAACATTAACTCTTTGTTTTATCAATTCAGAAATTTTTCTTATAATTTTTGATCTTTCCCAAGGAGAAGTATTTTTCCAAATTTGTAAACCTTTTTCTGCTGATTTTAGAGCTCTTTGTACATCAGCACTATTAGCTTTTGATGCCTTACCTATTACTTCTTCGGTAGCTGGATTTATTACATCATAAGTTTCACTGCTAGTAGATTTTTGCCACTTACCATCAATGAACTGTCCGTATTTTTCGTACATAAATTATTGTTGAATAAAGAATATTAATTACATAGTTTATATTGAATTTATGAAAAACATTCAACTTACTTGTGCTCACGCTTTAGTAAAATTCCTAATTGCTCAGAAAACTCTTTTAGATGGAAAAAAAGTACCTTTATTTCCAGGTGTGTTTGGAATTTTTGGTCATGGTAACGTAGCTTGTTTAGGTCAAGCACTCCAGGAAAACCAAAAAGAACTTCCTACTTGGCGAGGACACCATGAACAAAATATGGCTCTAACAGGTATTGCATATTCTAGAGCAAAAAGGCGTAAACAAATTTTTGTTGCAACATCTTCAGTGGGTCCAGGATCCACAAATATGATTACTGCAGCAGCAGTTGCAATGAGTAATAGATTGCCAATACTCTTTTTACCCGGTGACACGTTTGCAAATAGAATGCCAGATCCTGTATTGCAACAAGTTGAACACTTTAATAACCCAGGGATAAATCAGAATGATGGGTTTAAACCTGTTGTGAGATATTTTGATAGAATTACTAGACCAGAACAAATCATTTCAAGTTTACAACAAGCAATTCAAATTATGTTAGA
>MDTB01045343.1_pt1 | contig 10241 bp, 10 predicted proteins | sample 811161 | NCBI WGS metagenome assembly MDTB01 (sample SAMN05326650, study PRJNA326480) | marine metagenome | isolation source: seawater | place: Mediterranean Sea | collected 2009
TGTTGGATTTAAAGCATTAAAATCCGAACAACCTACAGAGCCATCAGGGTTAATCGTGCTTGATGTACAGCCTGGTAAAACTAATGCGTCAGGAACACCTGTTGAATTTGAACTTGTAGTGTAAGCCATACCTTTAACATCGTAGGTGTATCTGGCACCAAGAGTAATATTCCATCGGTCTGCCATGGGAATGGTTACTTGAGCAAAAGCAGCAGATGATTTGTTATTGATGCTTAAGTCAAGCTGAGCAGTCCCATAATCCAAATATGATGTAGTAAGCCCACCTGTCGCTACTTTGTAAGTACTTGCTAAAGCAGTTTTAGTCGCAGCAGGTCCTGTGTAGGTCGCCATAGCTGCAGGGGCAATATTTGCTAAATTAGCTACATTGAACAAATTTCCTGATGCTGCTTTATCTATATAAGCTGTGGCAGCAACAGCCTTTTGGTTGAATACGCTATCCGGACCGGTTCTAAAAATATCTGTCCTATCTCCGTAGTCCAGAAAAGAATATATTCCAGCCACCCATTGAATTTGATCTTCAGGTTTTGAATTCCATCTTAGCTCTAATGAAGATTGGTTGGTTGTTTGATCGCTTCCTTGAACAAAAGACTTTGCTCTAGTGGAATCAAAATCTTTTAGTTCTTCTCCTTGGTTCTGATTGGTGGAAACTAGAACGGTAAAGTCGTAATCATCTCTAAAAGATTTAAACTTGGCTGAAAGCATTGTATCTTCTCTTCTTCCAAATGTGTCTTCACTTAAATTTGAAGAAAACCTATCGCTTCTAATTTGAGTAAGAGCTGCAGCGTCTCCTCCTGATGCTGCATATGCAGAAGATGTTGCAAAGTTGGTAACAAATATATCTAAGCCTCCAGCAGCTGCCGCAAGACTTGGTTGTATCAACGTTCTTTGACTAGCTGTACAAGCAACAGTATCTCCTCTAGGACAGATGATCGCTTCTGAAACCATTGCATCATCTTCCGAAACACTACTGTCAGCAGATAATGACCATTCATAGTTATTGCCTTCACCGAAAAAAGAAACTCTTACATTTTCATTTTTTGGTCCTGTGTCCCCAGGAAAAGTATTATCTCTATGTACTCCATCATCATCTTGATAACTTAAAATCATACGGCCATAAAGCCCTTCTGATAATTGTCCTGATAAAAGGTAGCTAAGTTTTTCTTGTCCATTGTCGCCAGCACCAACTTTAATTCTTTGTTCCGTCTCGCTAGTTGGTTTTTTATAAAAAATACTAACTGCTCCACCAAGAGCATTTTTTCCATATAGAGTTCCTTGGGGCCCTTTTAAAACTTCGATTCTCTCTAAATCGACCAATCCTGTTAAAATAGACTGATTTCTTGACATATAGATTTCATCTACAAAGAAAGCGTTGGATCCCTCAGAACCAATGTCAAACTTTGTAGAACCTATGCCTCTTAACCATATATTGGCTCTTCCTGCATCCTCACCTGACATCATCATGTCCGGAATCATTGACACTAAATCGTCCGTATCCCTTACTCCTGCTCCCTCAAGCATGTCTCCAGAAAAAGCTTGAAGTGCGGAAGGCACATCTAATAAGTTTTGTTCTCTTTTCTGAGAAGTTACTACCATCTCTTCCAATGCGACTTGCGCTAAAGAAATAGTTGAGCTTAAAAACAACGATAAAGAGATCGTGTATTTCAATAAGGATTTAATCATTTTTTTACCCCCGTAGTTAAAAAGACCGCGACAAGGTGTCGCTTAGTTTGAGGATTCTATCAAAAAGAAAGAGGATTTGTGCACAAAAATAGTGCCACTTATCACATGGCTATGAGGGTGTCAAAATACATAAACCGCATATAAAGGACTTCCGCCAAGCTTATAAATATGATTAGATTTTGTATTGGAGAAATATTATGAAAGCTTATCAAGTAGTTGAAAATGGCAAACCATTAGAAGAAAAAGAAATAGAGACGCCCGTTCCAACAGGTAAAGAAATTTTACTTAAAACAGTATCTTGTGGAGTGTGTCACTCGGATGTGCATATTCACGATGGTTATTTTGATCTTGGTGGAGACATGAAGTTACCAATGCCATTAGCTGAGCCCTTAACCATGGGTCATGAAATCTTTGGGGAAGTCGTTGCGAAAGGAAAAGAAGTTACTTCGGTGAAAATTGGAGAGAGATATGTTGCTTATCCTTGGATTGGTTGTGGAGATTGCGAATTATGTAATTCAGATAAAACGCACTACTGTTTAAATAATTCTAATTTGGGAATAAATGTTAGCGGTGGATATGGCGATCATGTCTTGGTGCCAGGAGAGCAATATCTCTTTAGCGCTGGTGATACTCCCGATAGTTTAGCTGGTAGTTATGCCTGTAGGGGATTGACAGCTTTTAGTGCCCTTAAAAAAGCTGCTCCTTTTTCAAAGGATAACTCATTAGTAATTGTCAGTGCAGGTGGTTTGGGACTGTTGGCCTTAAAAATTGCTAGAGCCGCATATGGAATAAATCCTATAGTTATTGATATTGATGATGAAAAACTAGAAGTAGCAAAAGATTTGGGTGCTTCAGAGGTAATAAATTCTTCCAAAGAAGGTGCAGCCGAGAAGCTTCTGGAAATAACTAATGGTGGAGCAAACTCTATAGTTGATTTTGTCGGAGCTGAACAGTCTGTGAATCTTGGATATCAATCTCTCGCGAAAGGCGGAACTTTAGTTGTTGTTGGCTTATTTGGAGGGCAAATAACGATTCCTCTTCCTCTTCACACCTTAACCGAGAAAAAGATTTTAGGTTCTTACGTAGGTAGTCTTGGAGAAATGGAAGAATTGATGAAATTAGTTGCGGCTGGAAAAATTGAACCTGTTGAGGTTCAGTCGCGAAATGTTTCTGAAGCGAATAAAACACTAAAAGAAATGAAAAACGGAGAACTTTTAGGTTTAGTTTCATTGACGCACGACTAGATATGGAAAAAGTTTGTTTGGTAATTGGAGCCGGAGCTGGTATTGGCGGAACAGTAGCCAAGAGATTTGCTAAAGAAGGATATCATGCATATTTGGCACGCAGGAGTGATGAAGAAGGCCTCCATAAGCTAATAAAAGAAATTTCAGATGCTGGTGGAAAAGCATCAGGTTCTTTGCTCAATGTAATCGAAGAAAATTCCATTGAAGATCTAGTTAATAAAATCGAATCAGATATTGGTCCTATTGATACTGTCATTTATAACATAGGTGCTCAAATAGGCGATCGTGCTTTAGCCGAAACCAGTTATAAAGCTTTTGAGATGGGTTGGCGAATGGCAACGTTTGGGTTATTTAGACTTGCTCAAGTTTTGACTCCAAAAATGAAAGAAAGACAGAAAGGAAACATCATTGTCACTTCTGCTACTTCTGCAGTGAGAGGTAACAAAGGCCAACACTCTCATGCAGCGGCAATGGGGGGGAGAAGAATGCTATGCCAGTCTTTAAATGCAGAATTTTCTAAAGAAGGTATTCATGTAGCCCATGTAATTATTGATGGAGCGGTAGATGCCCCTGATACTCTCGGAAAGATGTTAGGTTCCGATTTATTTGAAAAATTTAAAAAACAAAAAGGTGCTGATGGCATGATTTTGCCCGAGAATGTCGCTGACACTTATCTTTTCTTAGCACAACAATCCAAATCGACTTGGACTCATGAAATTGACATTAGAGCTTTCTCAGATCAAGCTTGGTGGAATCATTAATATAAAATTGAAGGTCAAATGAAAAAACTTATTGCTCTAACTGCTCTATTAATTTCTTCATATTCTTGGAGCATGCACCATGAAAAACTTGATCCTATATTTTTTGCAATAGATTTTAATGTCGTTGCAGGAAAGGAAAAAGAAGCGAAAAATTTCACTTACAAAATTTCTAAAAAAGTAAAGAAAACTGAACCTTTAACTATTGGATATGAATATTCTTTTTCCTCGGACGGAACCAAGATGTATTTGCTAGAAACCTATAGAAATAATGCAGGAGCTATAGCTCATATGGAAAACTTTGTTGGAAGCGAATGGGAAAAAGAATTTTTTGAATATTTTGAACTCAAGAGTTTTTCCGTTCTTGGAAACTCAAATAAGAAACTCAAAAAAGCTTTAAAAGACTATACCGATGATTTTAGAACTCTTGAGGGAGGCTTTCACAGACTCCACGAAAGAGTTAAAAAAAGGTTAAATTAACTTTCAAGAAAATTATTTAACCTCTCATAGGCATTAATAAAATCTTCTTTGAAATCTTGAACAACGTCACTTGCTGAAATGCTTTCATTCATCAAGCCAACCCCTTGTCCTACCCAATAGGTTGCAAGATCTTTTGCCCCTTCGTGACCTCCAGCAGCTAATTTATTAACCTTTTGCAAAGCTGGCTCTGCGACCATTGGTTGTAATGGCATTGGTAAAGGCTCTGGTGCACTTTCTGCTTCCCAGGCTTGAGTCCATGGAGTGACCAACTGTCTAGAATGTTTTCCAGTTCTACTTCTTGACCTAACCGTTTGGCTTGAATTTGCAGCAACCATTTTTTCTTTAATCACTGGCTCTACTTCTGACTCAATTGTAGTTAGCCAAACTGAACCACACCAAGCTCCTGAAGCTCCCATAGCCATAGCTGCTGCCATTTGTTTACCAGTTACTATGCCGCCAGCGGCTAAAATTGGGACATCGCCATAAGGCTGAATAGCTTGGTGAACCTCTGGAATTAAAACCATAGTTGAGACACTTCCACAATGTCCTCCTGCTTCAGTTCCAGATACAACTAAGATATCAACTCCGGCTTTAACCTGATTGATTGCATGTTCTGCGGTTCCTAATAATGCTGCAACTTTACAATCATTGTCTTTACCCATTTGAATCATCCAGTCTGGAGGAACGCCAAGTGCATTGGCAATAATCTTAATTGGGTGTTTAAAAGCTACATCTAATAATGCTTTAGCTCCATCGGATTGTGTATTTTGAGCAAAGCCTGATCCGCCAGTATCTATTTCTCTTAATTCTGGAGCTTCTATGCCATGATTTTCTAAAACATCAGTTCTGAAATCTGCATATTCTTGAGGGATCATCTTTGCAAGCTTATCGGCATCAAATTTTTCATCTTTTCCAACCATTTTGTTTGGAATCAATACGTCTACTCCATATGGTTTTCCATCAATATGCTCGTCAATCCATTTCAGTTCTTTTTCCAATTGTTCTGGTGACATGCCAACTGCGCCTAAGACTCCACAGCCTCCTGCTTTGGAAACTGCTACAACAACATCTCTACAGTGTGTAAATGCCACAAGAGGAAACTCTATGTCTAACATTTCACAAATTCTTGAATTCATCATTTTTAAACCTCTTTATATTTCTATCGATTAATATCTTCTAAATTTCAATTCAAATCAAGATTTTTGTATTAAAATTTGTGAATGCCCAACAAGACTACTATTCCAGCCTCTTTTATTGTCATATTACTTTCAACTCTAATAGCTTTTGCTGCAAATCAAGGAAGTGTATCTATATCAAACATCCCGCTTTTTGGATTTGTAGTATTACTGATTTTTGTCATTCAATGGCTTATCTTCATTCCGTCTTTCATTAACAGAACAGAACATTTTTTTGATTTAACCGGATCGCTTACTTTTATGTCAGCTTCTCTTTTTACTCTTATGGCTATTCCTGAAATATATCTAAGGGATATCGTAATCACACTGTTAGTGGTTATCTGGGCTACCAGACTTGGTTCTTTTTTATTTTTTCGAGTAAGAAAAGATGGTGGCGACGGAAGGTTTGACGTCATGAAAACCAAGTTTTGGTGGTTTTTAATGACCTGGAATATTCAAGGAATGTGGGTATTTTTGTCTTTAGCAGCTGGACTTGCTGCAATGACTTCGCAAAATAAGATTGAGGCGGATATCTTCTTGGTCATGGGTACCTTGATTTGGATCTTGGGTTTCTCTATAGAAGTTATTGCAGATAATCAAAAATCTAAATTTAGATCTAATCCAGAAAACAAAGACAAATTTATTACAACTGGAATTTGGTCTTGGTCTAGGCATCCTAATTACTTTGGCGAAATTCTTTTGTGGATCGGGGTTACAGTAATCGCTTTACCGGTTCTTCAGGGCTGGCAATTTATAACGCTCATCTCTCCAATCTTCATAATAATCCTTTTGACTCAAATAAGCGGAGTGAGGTTACTTGAATTAAGAGGAAAAAAGAAATGGGGAGACGATGAGGAATATAAAAACTACATAAAAAATACTTCGGTTTTAATTCCTTTGCCGCCTAAAAATTAAGAATTAATTTCATTCATTAAATTTGATAAGTCAATCCTGCAGCTTCTACTCCTGCTATTGCACAAATCTCATCACGGTCGGGTAAATCTCCTGAAACGCCAACCGAGCCGATAACATCATCTCCTTTCTTAATCATTATCCCTCCAGGAGATGGAGCTATTTTATTTCCAGATATAGCTCTAGCAGCATTGAAAAAATGAGTTTGTTCAGGTTGGGCGCCATAGAGATCTCTTATCGCTCTGCTAGAAAAACCAATTCCAATACAACCCCATGCTTTGGCAAATGCTATATCAGGTCTAATGAGAGCTGAATTATCTTCCGTTGCTGAACTAATTAATACTCCTCGAGTATCAAGAACTGCAATTGTTATAGGCTTCATATTCTCTTCTCTAGCTTTTTTTAAACAACCTTCAAGTATTTTTTGTGCATCTTTAAGGGTAATCATATTTATCTCCTAAATTAAAAAATTAAATTATTTTTCTTCAAACTTATAAGACTTAGATCTTTTAAAGGCCTCTCTTTCAAAAAGCATATCCGTGTATCTCTTAATATTAGGTTTGAATGCTTGTTCTATGCCAAGTGATTCAGCAACGACAAAAGCATAGCTCACACAAATGTCTGCAATCGTAAAACGATTTGAACACAAGAATTCTCTATCGTTTAAAGTTGTCTCTAACAATTTACATCTTGAGACAAACCATCTGCTGTAACCTTCCACAGCAGCATCGGCAACACCCGGCTCTTGAAGTTTGTATCTCAAAACAACAGTCTGTGGAAAAGTTAAAGTTGCATCAGAGTGGAAAAGCCAATTCAAATAAGCTGGATAGTCAGGCTCATCTGGCATAACTCTCAAATCAGTCGGTCCATATTTCTCAACTAAATATTGGGACATCGCAACAGATTCAGTCATTTTTACGTCGCCGTCTATCAAATAAGGAATTGTTCCTAGCATATTGATATCCAAATACTCTTTCATGAACATCCTAGGTGGAAAAGGCATCATTTCGAGCTCGTAATCTATGCCCATTTCCTCAGCAGTCCAAATTGGCCTCATCGCCCTTGAGGCTTCGGTTCCCCAAATCTTAATCATTTTCTTTTCTCCCAATATGATTTAGCCTTATATACTAAACTTTTAAATAATATTTATTATAGGAGAAATCATGATAGGAGTACTTGTTAAATTAAACATAAAAGAAGGCAGTGAAAAAGACTTTGAAGAAAATATGCTTAAACTTGTCGAGGCTACGAATGCAAATGAACCTGGTGTTTTCTACTACGGTCTTTTAAGGACAGATGATCCTCAAACTTATCAAATGATAGAGATTTATAAAGATGCTGAAAGTCATGCACATCATTCTCAAACTGAACACTTTAAAACATTGGGTGGAGCACTTGCACCATATCTTGCTGGAGCACCAGAGATTACTGTTCATGAGGAAATAAAATAGCTCTAAAAGAAAACTATTTAAAAGCGGTCTCAAGCCAAGAAATTTCCTTAGATGATGCTCAGCTTAAATTAGCTGAGAGATTGGATATTTCTCTTCAAGAAATTAATAAGAAAAGAAGTATTCTTAAGTTTTTTTCTAAGCCAGAGCCTCAAAGAATTTATATTCATGGAGATGTCGGACGTGGAAAGACGTTTCTCATGGATATGTTGTTTGAGGAAATCAATCATGAAAAAAAAATTAGACTGCACTTTCATCGTTTCATGCAAAATCTTCATGAAAGCTTAAAAAAATATGAAGGAGGAACAGATCCTTTAAAAAAAATTGTTAGAGATTTATCAAAAAAATATGAATGCCTTTGTTTTGATGAGTTCTATGTAGAAGATATTGCCGATGCCATGCTGCTTGGAAAATTTATGACAGAACTTTTTGAATCGAATTTATCTTTTTTTGCAACTTCAAATATAGCTCCAATAAATCTTTATGAGGGAGGTTTGCAAAGAAAGCTATTCTTACCAGCTATAAAAGCTATTGAATCTGCTTGTGAAATCTATCATTTAAATTCTGATGTGGATTTTAGATTAAGAGCTTTAGAAAAAAGTGGAAGTTACTTTTGTCCATCTGATAAAAATACTGAAATAATTGAAAATATTTTTAATGAAATTACCCAGAATAAAAAAAATAAAGAAAGTTTCGTTACCATTAACAATAGAAAAATAAATATTTTGGCCTTTTCAAAAGGAGTCTTATGGGTTAATTTTTTACAAATCTGTTCTTCTCCTAGAAGTGCTGCAGATTACATAGAAATATCAAAAGAGTTTCACACTGTTATTCTGTCCGATGTGCCCATCATAAATTCTGATGACGAAGCAAGACGATTTATTTCCTTTATAGATGAATGTTATGACAGAAGAGTAAAATTAATCATCTCAGCAGCTGAACTCCCTGAAAAAATTTATGTCAAATCTAGGCTGGAAGAAAAATTTAAAAGAACCATCAGCAGATTAACTGAGATGCAGTCTAAAGAATACCTCTCTCAAGCTCACTTGGCTTGAAAATATATTGATAGACTCCATATAAAAGGTATAAATGTTAAGATAAGAATATGAAAGATATTGTTGAAACTAATTTTGCAATTGGACAGGTAGTTAGGCATAAACACCTAGATTTTAGAGGTGTAATATTCGATGTTGATCCTGAATTTAACAATACCGAAGAGTGGTACCAAAGCATACCTGCCCAAATAAGGCCAAAAAAAGATCAGCCTTTTTATCATGTTTATGCTGAAAATGAAGAGGTTTTTTACACTGCCTATGTTTCACAACAGAATTTACTAGCGGATAATTCTTTAGAGCCTGTAGCCCATCCGGATGTTCACGAAAACTTTGGTCCATTTGATGGGAAAAAATACGAAATTTTAAAAGTTACTAGAAACTAGATTTCTTCGGCTAGTATTACGCAAATACAAAATAAATCCATAGCTTCCGATAACTCATCTAACTCGATTTGAGTTGGAGCTAGTCTGATATTTTTATTTTCCAGGTCTCTGCCATAGGGAAAAGTTGCACCTAAGGGAGTGAGTTTTAGACCCGCTTCCTCACAAAGTTTATGAATTTTTGAAGCATTTCCATTTAAAGAATCAAATGAAACAAAATAACCACCGCTAGGTTTGGTCCAGTTTGCTAGTCCATCAGGGAGCTGATTCAACTTTTCTAAAACAAGATCGAACTTTGGTTTGATTATTTTTGCTAATTTTTGCATATGCTCTGTTAGAGCTTTCTGCGAATTAAAAATCCTAGCATGTCTTGCTTGATTTACTTTGTCAGAACCCAAGGAAAACTTAGAAAAATAATTAACAAAGTTTTCCATATTGTTTGGCGACAAAGAAATAAACGCCAAACCCGATCCTGCTAATGAGATCTTACTTGTACTGCCTAGCATAATGAGAGAATCGTGTGAATTTTGATCAATGAATATTTTTTCTATATCAGGTAGTTTTTGTGAATCATCAAAATCATGAACAGCATAGGCGTTATCAAAAATAATTTTAAAACCACCCTTGCTGATACTTGCTAAAGCTTTTATTTTTTCTTCAGAGAAAATCTCTCCGGTGGGATTTGAATGCTTGGGTACACAAATCATCCCCTTTATGGTTTTATCAGTTTCTAACAAGTTTTCTATTAAATTCAAATCAGGTCCATCTCCTACTAAAGGAACAGGTATCATCTTTATTCCTAATTTTTCCAACATTGCAAAGTGACGGTCGTATCCGGGAACTGGACACAAAAAAGTAACTTTATCGAGATCTTTCCAGGCTACTTGCCCATCGCCATGAAAAATCATGCTTTGCAGATAATGTCCTAGTAAAGTCAAACTACTCGCTCCATTTACAAAAATATTATCTGGATCAGAGTTAAGAACCCAACCAGCTAATTTTCTAGCAGAGGGAAGTCCTTCTAGAAGCCCATAATTTCTTGTGTCGACCTTATCTTGGATAAAGTCTCCTTTCATTACAGTTTCCAA
>MDTB01093965.1_pt1 | contig 10241 bp, 10 predicted proteins | sample 811161 | NCBI WGS metagenome assembly MDTB01 (sample SAMN05326650, study PRJNA326480) | marine metagenome | isolation source: seawater | place: Mediterranean Sea | collected 2009
GCTGTGGGTTAGAGCCCCAGGATTAATTACGATGCATTTCACATTATGCTCTTTTGCTGAGTGAATAAAATCAACCAATTCGTGCTCAGCATTACTCTGATGACATAAAAGCTCACACTCTTTTTCTTTAGAAATCTTCTTAAGGTTTGTCTCAATATCACTCAAAGATTCTGAACCATAAATATCAGGTTCTCGGGTTCCCAAAAGATTTAAGTTTGGGCCATTGAGTAGCATAAATTTAGTCATTAAAGAGTATTTTAGTGATTTTCGGCGATTTTAATAGAATTTAAGTGAAAAAAATATCACCGAGTTATAAATTATCCAATTCTCCCACTTCTATTTTTTTATTTATTAAAGGATAACAAAATCCTTTTTCATTACAGCCTTGGTAAGAGATATTAATAAATTCTACTTCTTGATCTAGATTTATTTCTTTACTTACTGAATTAAAGTAAACGTCCACATCTCCAAAGTAGATGTCATTAATTCTTTCAACCTCACCATTAGTTTTTTTTATACTTATATTTGTATTGTCTGTATAGATTTTAAACTTATCTTTGTATAGAAAGCAGTTTTCTTTCATGGCCCATGTCAGTATGATGCTTTCTTCATTTTGAAAGTATGCTTTGAATAAAAATGCCTCATCTGCTGGTAAAATTTTGTCTTCATTCATTTTGTCAAAAAAAGATTCAGAAGATATGGTAATTGAAGTAAATAAAAGGATTTGAATGATAGAAATAAATTTACCCAAATTTTTTATTATAAGTTTTCTGGCTTTCATCATGACAAATTGCTCAAATTTTGAATCGAAAGACATCATTATAAAGGATGCTCATCTTTATGTGCCTTTAAATGGTTCCATGATGACCAGTGGCTATCTTAGTATTTCAAATACTTCTAATAAAATTATTCAGGTTATAGGGATTGACTGCGCTCCATATAGAACAGAAATGCATGAAACTAAGATGAATTCTGTAGGCACAATTCAAATGAACAAGATAGAGTCTTTTATTTTAAATCCAGAAACAAATACAATTTTTGTCCCTGGCGGCAAGCATGTAATGTTTTGGGGCTTGGGTGATTATAAAAAAGATAAACTCGATTGTTCATTTGTTATTTTAGATCGAGAACCTATAAACTTTGAGTTTGCAGTAATAAAACGTGGATAACATTTTAGAAATAAATAACTTAGTAATAGATTTTGAATCTAAGGATATAACTTTTAGAGCTGTGGATGACATCTCTCTCAATATTAAAAGAGGTAAGACCTTATCCTTAGTAGGAGAATCCGGGTCTGGTAAGTCTGTTACTGCTCTTTCTATTCTTCAGTTATTACCTCAAGGCTCAGTTAGGTTTTCCAAAGAATCATCTATTCTGTTTCAAGGAAATCAGATTATCGGAAGTGACAAGAAGTCGCTAACCGCTTTAAGAGGAAATAAGATCTCAATGATATTTCAAGAGCCCATGACTTCTCTAAACCCTTACCAGAAAGTTGGATTTCAAATAGACGAAACCTTGATAATTCATAAAAATTACAGCAAAAAAGAAGCTAGAGAGAAGACACTTAGTCTCCTTGCGAAAGTAAAAATTCCTGAACCTGAGACAAAAGTTGATTCTTATCCCCATCAATTATCTGGTGGCCAAAGACAAAGAATTATGATTGCAATGGCTTTGGCAAATGAACCTGATCTTCTGATTGCAGATGAACCAACAACAGCTTTGGATGTAACTGTAGAAAAAACACTTTTGGAATTATTGACAGATCTACAAAAAGAATTTGGTATGTCTATTTTATTTATTACCCATGATTTGAATATAGTCAAAAGATTTTCTGATGAGGTTTGTGTCATGAAAGAGGGTAAAATAGTTGAGTCCGGAGAGGTGGGAGATCTATTTAACAATCCTCAACATCCTTATACGATTAAATTACTCGACTCAATTCCTGGAAAGAAAGAGCAATTAAATTTGAAGAGTGATCTGCTTCTAAATGGTCAGAAAGTAGATATTCGATACCCAATTACAAAGAATATATTTGGAAAAACAACAGAGTTTTTAAACGCCGTAAAGGAAGTTGATATAAAAATATATAGTGGCTCAACAACTGGCTTAGTTGGAGAATCTGGTTCAGGTAAATCATCACTTGCCAGAGCTTTGTTGGGGATTGAAAAATCTGAAGGAACCATTATTTTTGATGAAAGAAATATAAACAAATTAAATTCTAGTGAAACAAGACAATTTAAGAAAGATTTTCAGATAGTTTTTCAAGATCCATTTGGTTCTCTGTCTCCTCGGATGACAATAGGGGAAATAATAGGAGAAGGGTTAAAAGTTCATGATCCTGAGATAGATAGAAATCAAAGAAAAGAAAAAATTCTTAAGGCCCTTGAAGATGTTGAATTAGATCCTACTTCTTTTACGAGATTTCCCCACGAGTTGTCAGGTGGACAAAGACAAAGAGTAGCCATTGCTAGAGCAATTATCTTAGAACCTAAACTTATTCTATTAGACGAACCTACATCTGCTCTAGACGTTTCAATTCAGATGCAAATTCTGCATCTCTTAAAAGATTTACAATCTAGGTTAGGATTAGCTTATTTGTGTATAAGTCATGACTTGAAAGTTATTCGTTTTTTATCGGATTATGTCTATGTGATGAAAGATGGAAATATAGTAGAAGATGGCATTTCTGAAGATTTGTTTGAATCCCCTCGTCATGTTTATACTCAAGAACTTTTGCGAGCTTCTCTGGCTTAATTTATTAGATCGTTGATTTCTAATTTATAATTAGTTTATGTCCAAGGATAAAAGAAAATATTCCTCAGAAATAGTAGATGGAGTTGAACAGGCTCCCTCTAGGGCTATGCTTAGAGCAGTAGGATTTGAATCGGAGGATTTTAATAAACCACAAGTTGGTATTGCTTCAACTTGGAGCATGGTGACGCCTTGTAATATGCACATAGATAAACTAGCTGAGTCTGCTGCCAGTGGAGCAGATTCTGTAGGTTCGAAAGCTGTCATTTTTAATACGATTACCGTTTCTGACGGGATATCAATGGGAACGAAAGGAATGAGATATTCTCTTGTTTCAAGAGAAGTTATCGCTGATTCCATTGAAACTGTGGTTGGAGGTCAGGGCTTTGATGGATTAATAACTATCGGAGGCTGTGATAAAAATATGCCTGCCTGTGTTATGGCTATGGCTAGGCTTAATCGACCTTCTATCTTTGTATACGGAGGAAGTATAAAGCCTGGCTTGAACCGCACGGATGTAGTGTCTGTTTTTGAGGCTGTTGGCAAACATTCTGAAGGATCTATTTCAGATATAGAATTGTTAAATATTGAGTCTTCAGCAATACCCGGTCCTGGTTCATGTGGTGGGATGTATACAGCAAATACTATGGCCTCTGCAATTGAAGCTCTTGGCATGAGTTTACCTAATAGTTCTGCTCAAGAAGCTGTTTCTAAAAGCAAGCTAGAAGATTCTTCTAAGGCTGGCGAGGCAATTATGCATCTAGTTTCTAATGACATTAAGCCTCGAGACATCATGACTAAGAAAGCTTTTGAAAATGCAATAGCAGTTGTGATTGCTTTAGGAGGCTCTACTAATGCAGTTTTGCATCTTCTTGCTATTGCTCATGAAGCAAAAGTAAATTTAACTCTAGATGACTTTGAAAGAATCGGAAAAAGAACTCCTGTGTTAGCTGACTTAAGACCAAGCGGAAATTACCTAATGTCTGAATTAATCGAGATTGGTGGAATTGTTCCTCTTATGAAAATTATGCTTGAAGAGGGCTTGATTGATGGAAGTCAGATGACAGTGACTGGAAAGACTATAGCAGAAAATTTAGATGATTATGGTCAGTATCCTGAAAATCAAAAAATTATTACAAGAATAGATAATCCTATAAAGGCTGATAGTCATTTAAGAATTTTATATGGAAATCTAGCGCCTAAAGGAGCCGTTGCAAAAATTTCTGGAAAAGAAGGATTAAGTTTTCAAGGGTATGCAAAGGTATACGATTCAGAGGAAGATGCCATGGAAGGTATTTTGTCCAATCAAATATCTGCAGGCGATGTATTGGTAATAAGATATGAAGGACCTAGAGGTGCTCCTGGAATGAGGGAAATGCTCAGTCCCACGTCTGCAATAATGGGTAAAGGACTGGGAGATAAAGTAGCATTTTTAACAGATGGCAGATTTTCTGGAGGAACGCATGGATTTGTAGTCGGGCATATAACGCCTGAAGCTTTCGATGGCGGTCCTATAGCTTATATACAAGATGGAGATTTAATTTCTATTGATGCTGAGACTAACCAAATAAATCTTGATTTGACAGAAGAACAAATATCTAAGAGAAAGGATTCTTGGGTCTGTCCCGTAAAAGATGAAGAAGGTGGTGTTCTAGACAAATACAGATCACTTGTAACTTCTGCATCTAAAGGAGCAGTAACCACAAAAAAATAATAATTTAGAATCTTGAAAAATTAAGTATTTAGCTCAATAATAGTTTTTTCTAAATGATTCTAATTAAATTCCAATTAAAAATCCTAAGGAGGAAATATGAATGTTGTCACATTAACAGACGACAATTTTGATACTGAAGTTAATGCATCAGATAAACCGGTACTAGTTGACTACTGGGCTACATGGTGCGGTCCTTGTAAAATGGTAGGTCCAATCGTCGAAGAAATTGCTATCGAATTCTCAGATAAAATAAAAGTTGGTAAATTGGACGTTGATGCTAATCAAGCTTCTGCTGCACAACAAAATGTAATGAGCATTCCCACTCTAGCGATTTTTAAAGATGGAGAGCTGGTTGCTCAACAGGTTGGAGCGCTTAGCAAAACTCAATTAACTGAATTTATAGAATCTAATCTATAGAAAAAGCTAGACTCTAATTTCTAACAAGGTTAGTATGAATCCACCAAAGTTTCTTTGGTCAACCCCTTTTTTCAAGCATTAACCTTATTATTATGCAATTAACAGAACTAAAAAAAATGCCAGTAGAACAACTTATTCAGCTGGGCGAAGAGTGCGGGATAGAGAATGCTTCTCGTGCAAAAAGACAAGACATAGTATTTGGAATACTAAAAAGTAAAGCCAAGAGCGGTGAAGATATAGAAGGCGAGGGCGTCCTCGAAATTCTTCAAGATGGTTTTGGGTTTTTAAGATCGCCTGACTCCTCCTATCTAGCTGGACCGGATGATATTTATGTTTCTCCAAGTCAGATAAGACGTTTTGGATTAAGAACCGGAGATACAATTAAAGGAAAAATACGTTCCCCAAAAGATGGAGAAAGATACTTTGCAATATTAAAAATAGAAGAAATTAATTATGAGGAACCGGATAAAACAAAGAATAAACCTTCTTTTGAAAACCTAACGCCCCTTTTTCCTGATCAAAGAATGCTTTTTGAACTTGGTACAGGGAGTACTGAGGACCTTTCTTCAAGAGTGATTGATTTAACTGCACCGACAGGTAAAGGTCAAAGATCCTTGATCGTCTCGCCCCCTAAGGCTGGTAAAACTTTACTATTACAAAGCATAGCTCACTCTATAGAAAGAAATAATCCTGAATGTAAGATCATGGTCCTTTTGGTCGATGAAAGGCCTGAAGAAGTTACAGAAATGAAGCGTTCTGTAAAAGGTGAGGTCATAGCAAGTACATTTGATGAAGCACCTACAAGACATGTTCAAGTTGCAGAGATGGCAATCAATAAAGCTCGTAGATTGGTTGAACATAAACATGATGTTGTGATTTTATTAGATTCTATTACAAGACTAGCTAGAGCTTATAATTCAACCCAAGCCGCTTCGGGAAAAATTCTAACAGGTGGTGTGGATGCTAATGCACTTCAGAAACCTAAGAGATTCTTTGGTGCTGCTAGAAATATTGAAGGTGGTGGGAGCTTATCAATCATAGCAACTGCTTTAATTGATACAGGATCAAGAATGGATGAAGTTATTTTTGAAGAATTTAAAGGAACAGGAAATTCTGAAATAAATCTTGATCGAAAAATTGCAGAGAAAAGAGTATTCCCCGCTATAAATGTAAGAAAAACAGGAACTAGAAGAGAGGATCTTTTAACCTCTGACTTAGAATTAAGAAATATTACTGTTTTAAGAAAACTTCTAAATGAAATGGATGATACTGCAGCAATGGAGTGGATGCTCGATAAGCTCAAAGACTACAAAACAAACGCAGAATTCTTTGAGTCCATGAAAAGGAAATAGTACTAATCGTCTTTTTGTTTTTCATCGCTTTTAGTAAAGAACAATCTTTCAATAACTCCAATAAAAAAAACTCCCAATAGGGTCCCTAAAACAATTAAAGAAATTATAAGTTCGGTGTTTAAAATTAACCTTTTATTAAGAATGAAAATTTCTTTAGAAGGAATGAGATCATACGATCCGTTCGTTACCAAAACTATTGAGATAGTACAAAAGATAAGAATTAGAAATAATCTAGCTTTCATAAAGATAAAATTTAGTTTCTCCTCCTTTAGACTGCTTCACTAGAGAAAGGTTAGTTTCTATCATTTCTAAATCAAGGTCCTTTTCACATTCAATATAGACCAAGCCTTTCTCAGCTAATATCTCATTTCTATGGATCGCATCTAAAGATTTTTGGATAAGATTTTTATGAAAGGGAGGATCTAAAAAAATTATATCGAATTTACTCTCTAACTTCGTAAAGTCAAATGTAGTTGAATTTGCATTAATTATTCTGCAATTATTTTTTATACCAAGCTTCTTCACAACACTTTCTAGAGAACTAGAGAGGTTCTCTTGTTTTTCAAAGAATACCACTTCTTTCGCTCCTCTTGATAGTGCTTCTAATCCTAATGCACCTGTTCCAGCAAACATATCTAGGCATCTTTTCTCATGTAAATCATTTAAAAGCCAATTGAAGAGAGTCTCCTTAGTTTTGCTTTCTGTAGGGCGCAGAGTTTTATTTGGCTTAAAAGTAAGCTTAGTACCCTTGTAATTACCTGCAATAATTCTTGTTGTAGCTTGTCTTTTAGACATATCGACAATATTATGCCCTTTCAATTCATCAGTAGCTAAATTTAACTGGTAATTTTTTCTATATGCAAGATTCTGATACAAAGAAAAACTTTCTAAAATCGATGAGAGGAATAACTTCTACCGTGAATGTTATTTCGGCTTCAGCATATGGACAGAGGCATGCAATGACAGCTACATCAGTTACTTCTTTATCTTTAGATCCTCCTTCTATGTTAATTTGTGTTAACAAGGATGCTTCTTTACATAAAATTTTGATGGAAGGCTCTAATTTTTGCATCAATGTTTTATCTAGTTTGCAGAAAGAACTTGCTGAAGTTTGCAGTAATGGTGATGAAGGAGAATTTCGATTTATTGGCAATGCTTGGAAAGACCAAGGTTCCTATATTTATAATGAAGATTCCTTATCTAATATTTTTTGTACTAAAAATAAACAAGTTGATCACACAACCCACACTATCTTTATTGGCTCTGTAGACAAAGTTATAAATAGCGCAGACTTGAAACCACTTTTATACGGATCAGGTGGGTACTTATAAGGTTATGAAATTATTTTTAGCTATTATTACATGTCTAGTAACTTCCTTAATGAACGCGAACCCTAAGGTTTATTTTATTAATTTAGAAGAAGGAGACAAAATAAAATCACCCTTTCTTATCCAATTTGGATTATCAAATATGGGTATAGCGCCTGCGGGTATGGATAGGGTCAATACAGGTCATCATCATTTACTAATTAATGTAAATGATATTGATTTATCTAAACCTATACCTTCCTCTTCAAGTCATATCCATTTTGGGGGAGGGCAGACCGAATCACTAGTTGAGTTATTGCCCGGTAACTATTCTATGCAACTTGTGCTTGGAGATATGACCCATACGCCACATGATCCTCCGGTAATCTCACAAAAAATAAATATCACTGTTATAGATTAAATGCGTTATTTTAAGATTACAGGTCTTATTATGAGTGCCGCATTCTCATTTTCTCTTCAATCTGAGATTAAAATTGACGGATTGCTCGATGAAGTAGAATGGCAGAAAGCTCAGGTGATTGATAAATTTTATGAAGTTTATCCATATTCTCTAAGAGAAGTAAATGAATACAAAACACAAATATTGATTCTTGAATCTGAAGATGGCTTGTATTTTGGTTTTAAAAACTACCAGACCAACGAAACAATGAGAGTAAATAATCACTTGCGCGACCAAGAGCGATCATTATCCGATAAAAATGGAATAGTAATCGATTTTGATGGTGATGGCATTGAAGGCTATAACTTCTTTATCTCTTCTAGTGGTTCAATTGGCGATGCAACCGTAACAGACGAAAAGGAAAGAAATTGGGATTGGGATGCAGATTGGCAATCTAGAGCTTCGGTTAAGGATGGAGTTTGGTATTCGGAAACTTTTATACCTTGGTCGATTGCCTCAATGAAATCGCAAACAGGTGACAAAAGAAAGATAAAAATGGCTTTTTACAGAATGCTCATGGGGGTTGGCAGAGGATTTTCAACTATCAAAGGAAGCGTCTATGAAAATGTCTATTTATCTGTTTTTGATGAATACCAGTTCAGTAACTATTCATCAGCTAAACTAGATTTTTTCCCGTATACAACCCTAACTGAAGATATTGCCAATTCAGATCAAATCTCAAAAGCGGGAGCTGAAATTTTTTGGAAAATTAATTCAAGCAAACAACTTAACCTCACACTGAATCCAGACTTCGGACAAGTTGAGAGCGATGAGGTTGTTGTAAATTTCTCTGCTTTTGAAACCTTTTATTCGGATAAGAGACCATTCTTTGCTGAAAATAATAGTATGTTCGATGTGAGTGATCGCATGCATAGAATTATTAACACGAGAAGGATAGGTGGAAAACCTGATTATGCTTGTGAAGTATACGGTGACCTAGAAGATTACTGCCAAGAAACTCAAGCAGAAACAAGTGAGATAGATTTTGCTTTGAAATATACTCAAAAGGGTGAAGTAGATTTTGGTTTTATGAGTGCATCTGAGAGGGATGACAAATTTTCTCAAGGTAGAGATTTTTATGCTCTAAGGCTAAATACAAAAGCCAATGACTTTAAATATGGATATTTAGGAACATACGTTGATAACCCTGTTTTAGGTAAAAACGCCCAAGTTAATTCAGTGGATTTTATGTATCTTCCATCTGCAGTTCACAGAATGAATGGAAATTTGATGCATTCAAACGTGAATAATCAAGACGGCTTCGGTTTAACAATGGGTTATTCATATAGTCCTGATCAAAACTTTTCCTCTAGTATTGGCATAAATTTCTATGATGATCAGCTTGATCTGAATGATATGGGATACCTCATACTAAATGATCGTTTAATGTTTAATGGCAGAACTCAGTTTAAAAAGACAAGATTTTCAGAGGGTTCTATTCTTAGATCTAGATTATTTGAGATTGGTTATGGATCTAAATTTAATGCCGATACAGTTCGGGAATCCTCAAACTTTGCTTTAAAAGTTGAGACAAATTTTATCGATCTGTCTGAAATAAAAACTGAAATTTTTTATAGAAGTACTGGTAGAAACACAAGAATTACTAGAGAGTCCCCTTTGGCTCCATATATTGATATGCCTAAAGGGATGGGGGGTTATATAGAATTTACTGGTCCACGTAAGCCAAAGTATATTTATAGTCTGAGGTTTGAAAGAGGCAAGGGCAGTGAGCATTCTCCGGGGATTAGTTGGAAAAACTCTTCGAGAGCCTTTATCAAGTTTATGCCTCGCGATAACTTGTCATTCAACATGTCTTATAATCATTCCACTGAGAACAATTGGCTGAATTGGCTAGATGATAATCTCTTAGCCACGTATGAAAGAAAACAGAGAACAAGCGTTTTTGAACTTGAGTGGTTCAAAAACAATAAACACGAGTTAAGAATAAAAGCTCAACTCGTAGCATTCACTGGAAGAAGTCCTACTCCTTATCTGGGAGATCAAAAAGGAAAGTTAACACCAACAAATATTTCTATCTCACCTATTACAATAAGCGAATTAGCATTTCAGGTCAGGTATAGATATGAAATCATGCCCCTTTCTTATCTTTACTTAGTCTATTCTAAGGGCGGTCGAGTTTCTCTTAATGATGAAGAGGATGACCTGTCAAACCTCTATAGAAGACCTTGGAATGATCCTGAAAAGGAAAACTTTACAGTAAAACTTAGATATAGATTTTA
>MDTB01126946.1_pt1 | contig 10241 bp, 10 predicted proteins | sample 811161 | NCBI WGS metagenome assembly MDTB01 (sample SAMN05326650, study PRJNA326480) | marine metagenome | isolation source: seawater | place: Mediterranean Sea | collected 2009
ATGATTAAAAAATTACTAATTTTATTTATATTTATTGGAGCAACATCGTTACTAAATGCTCACTGTGGGTCTTGTGGAGTAGGTGATGAAAAGAAAATGAAATCACATAGCCATATCGAAAAAGAAAGTACGAAAGAAACATCAATAATGGATGAACTAAAGTTATCCACTAAACAATTAAAAAAGTACAAATCAATTAAATCAAAGTATGTTGATAATGCTGAAAAAATCGAAAAAAAATGCACCAAAGAATTATTAGCTTTATTAAACGATAACCAAAAAGAAATTTATTCAAATAGTGGAGTAACCTGCTTAAAAAATTAATAAAGAGAATTTGAAATTATTTAAAAGCCCCTTTCATAAAGGGGCTTTTTTTATGCAAAACAATCTATTTTAATCTTGAATTTAAATTTGATGATAAACGACCTTGATTTCTTTTATCCCGCATTTCATCAAGCACAATATCATCGGCATCCTGAGGTCGCTTAATAAATGTTGTGGAATGCGGATTTGCCAATTCATCAATAGGCCTATCTTTCGTATAATAATAAAGCGCAATTGATTTTCGAGTACGATCAGAAGGACAGGTGACTGGATCAGGATGACCATGATACGATTTTTCAGACGTAGCAAAAACGACCATCCGATTAAATAATGGTAAAATACGTTCAACACACTCATCCAAAACATGACGCGCGCCTTCTTTATGTCCACACCATAAATCTAAATGCCCGCCATAGGACTCATCCCAATCTTGATTTAAATAAATAATAGCATTAAGTCGACGTTCTAACTTTAATTTAGGGTGTTGATTAAAATCAATATGAACATCAAGTTTTCCACCACTTTCAATTTGATGAATGCCGCCACCGCGATAATAAGGATCTGGAATCAAACCATCGATACCGGTTAATGACTCAAAAAATTGAAGCATCTGTGGTGAATTTAAGTACATTAAAATATGTTGAATGGGCGCTGGTAGCTTTGATAATTGATCCATGGCTAATTTTTTCTCAAGTGGGTTTTCATACTTATAAAACTCCAAATCTTGAGGAGATGGAAAAACATTTAAAACCTCTTGCAATGAGTCTGGATTCATAAAGTCATCGATTACAACATATGGAAATGGATTAGCCGTTTGAAATTGTTTTGCATGCTTTTCAATAAACTTTATACGCTGTTGTGTTGAAATGTATACCATCAAAATCTCCCTAATTTTTTATGAATATAATACATAAAAAAAATGCAATATAAAAAGTAAAAAAAAAATTAAAAGAAGATCCACATAAACATGAGATGAAGAACTTTTAGATAGTTAAGCTTGAAAATTAATCAAAACTCATTCAGATTCTTTGTTTATAAACTTATCTAAGATCCCTTGAAACGAAGATAGGAGTTCCATTGGAAATGGAAAAACAATCGTTGAGTTCTTTTCTTCAGCAATTGAATTTAAGGTTTGCAAATAGCGAAGTTGCAATGCTTGTGGATTTTTCGTTAGCATCTCTGCCGCTTTGACCAATTTCTCAGCTGCTTGATATTCACCTTCAGTATGAATAACTTTAGCACGTCGTGCACGTTCAGCTTCAGCCTGTTTTGCAATCACTCGAATCATGCCTTCATTTAAATCAATATGTTTAATTTCTACATTGGAAACTTTAATGCCCCAATGATCGGTTTGTTCATCAACAATACTTTGAATATGCTGATTCAATTTTTCACGTTCAGCCAACATATCATCAAGATCATGTTGCCCTAAAACAGAACGCAGTGTAGTTTGGGCCAGTTGACTGGTAGCACTAAAAAAGTCCTCGACATTGATGATGGCTTTATCTGGATTCATTACATAAAAATAGAGAACAGCATTGACTTGAACCGAAATATTATCCCGTGAAATCACATCTTGTGGTGGAACATCCATAACAATAATGCGAAGGTCAACGCGAGTCATTTGTTGTAAAATCGGAATAACGTAAATAATCCCAGGACCTGTAACTCGAGAAAATCGACCCAATGTAAAAATGACACCCCGTTCAAATTCTTTCATAATACGGATACCTGACAATAAGATCGTTGTTAATAGCAATAGCGATATAATTAATAAATAAGACATATTCTCCCCCTATATAATATATCGATCAATGAAATTACAGGCTTTAACGATCTTTTTTAAGCGCAACTAATAGCGTTAACCCATCAACATCATGAACGTCAATAACATCACCCGGCTTTAGTTTTGACTCACATGTCGCATACCAAATTTCGCCACGAATCATCACCTGATAATTTTTTTCAGTTTTTGAAACCACTTTGCCTGATAAACCAATCATACTTTCAGCCCCTAATTGCTTTGGTTTTTTAAAAGAATTAAAGAGGATTTTAGAAGCCACAGAAAGAAATAAAAAATTAATAAACGAAAAAATAGCTATTAAGTGCAAAGAAACACCTGGAAACCCAGAATTTGTATCAATCAGGAAAAATGAACCAATGATAAACGCAAACGTTCCACCAAGAGATAATATGCCAAAGGTAGGCGTCAGTAATTCACCAATAAATAAACCTAAACCCAATAAGACCAACATGAGGCCTGAATATTGAATGGGAAATAATTGCAAAGCATAAAGTGCAATTAAAATTGCAATAGACCCAGAAATACCGGCGATATAAATTCCAGGGTTAGAAAATTCTAAAAATAAGCCATAAGCGCCTGCAATTAATAACATGTAGGCCAAATCAGGGCTAGAAATAATCGCTAAAATTCGTTGTCTAAAATCAGGGTTTACAGGCAATTGGGTCATATTTTCAGTATTTAAAACAACATTTGAATCATTCAATAAAACTTCTCTACCATTAATTTGTTGAAATAAATCATCTAAATCAGTTGCAATTAAATCAACAACATTTTTCTTAAGTGCATCAGATGCGGCTAGACTTGAACCTTTAATCACAGCCTCAATCGCCCATTCTGAGTTTCGACCCCGTAACTCAGCCAAACTCTTTATGTATGCTGTAGCATCATTAACAGCCTTTCTCATCTTTGCGTTACCTGAAATTTGAGGAGTAGGGGACTTGTCTTTCGGCAATAGATCTTGGAATGGGCGCGATGATTGGTCATCTTTTGGTTCATCAGCAAGTGAAACAGGTGTTGCAGCACCTAAATTGGTACCAGGCGCCATAGCTGCAATATGACTCGCATATAAAATATAAGTCCCAGCACTAGCAGCGCGTGCACCACTCGGTGAAACATAAGTGACGACTGGGATTGAAGAAGATAAAATGGTTTGAATGATATCTCGCATACTTCGATCAAGTCCACCAGGAGTGTCAATTTGAATCACAATAAGATCAGCATTATTTGATTTAGCAATATTAAATGAACGTTGAATATAATCAGTCGTTGCAGGCCCAATTGCACTCTGCACTGTCAAAATTGCAGCAACTGGAGATTCTTCCGATGGCATTTTCTCATTTGAAATAATAGTGTTACCTAAGCTAATCAGCGAAAAAATTAAAATAAAACCAAACAATAGTTTTTTTACCATACATGTATTTTCGATAAAATAAAGTTAATTTATTAGAAAAAAAGAGGATTTAATCAATAAATTTATTAAAAATAAGTAAATTTATAAGACGGAAGATAAAGAAAAGAAATAAAGCATAAGAAAGATGCCATAACAAATCATAAATTAATGAAAAATGAGAATGAATTCATAATAAACAATAGAAAAAACCGCTAAATTGAATGTAAAAGTCCAAATGGATGATTGAATACAGATTACATAAAATTATAACAAATAAACTTAAAAGTTAATGCCTAAAACACGTTTAAAACAATCATTAGCAACAGGAGAACGTAAATCATATGGAATGTTGAGTCGATTTAAACCTTTAAAGTCAACATTACGAGTTTGGTAACAGCGTATTAATTCATTTTTCTTTTTTTCATTAAGACTTAAAATATATTTATTAATTCTTTTATTAAGTACCTTAATATTTTTTCCACGATTTTGAACACGTTGATATCCAGTTTCAATGGAAGAATGATTAATGATCATATATAAACCTCAATATTAATCTAAATAATACTCAATATAAAAAGCAAGTGAAATTAATGAAATACAATTCAAAAATCAAAAACCATACTATTCAATGCTATAAAATAACAAATTACGATAATGTCGCATAATATATATTATGTTAAATTAATTGATTAATTGATTGATTGATTATTGGGTTCATAATGATATCCTTTTGTATTTTCTAATTTAAATCTTAGTTTTAAAAACCATTTATAACGTCTCCTTAAAATTAATGTATGAAATAAATATATGTTTATTTAGAAACGGAGTTTTTTCTTTTAAACGATTTTAGCAACACCTGTTTAACCTTACGAAGCCTATCGAAAAAGCGAGTTGGTTCAGGTTTATAATCAGATATATTGCAGCTTTTATGCGGCTTATGAAGAATTGTATAGCTCCCATGATCAAAACGACAATATTCAACTGAAAACACATCATAAATCACTGAATGTGAATTAGTAAAATCAAGTATTTCTATCTTAAATCGATCGTTACTAAGGCGTTCAATATAATTTACTGAATAATAAGGAGATAATTTAATATTCAGCTTCTTATTATGATTAGATTCGACTTTAAAACATTGAGAAATATCTAACAAGCCGTTTATAAATATCGATTTTTTATATTGATCCCATTCATCTTTTGTTAAATATCCTTGGTCTAAAACATATTGAAATTTAATTTCATACTCTTTCCACACTGGATAATTAATCAACTTATCATAATCAAAATAAGGTTGAATTAAACTTTCATTAAACTTTCCATGAGCACTTTAGATGGAAAAAAAAATAAAAATAATAAGCTTACTTTCGCAACAGATAACTTAATAAAATTAAATGTGGAAACTCAATCAACATGCCTAAGATCAAAATCAATTGAATGACGGTTTGTCCAGGGAATAAGCCAACACTGATTGCTAACATTAAAGGGGTATTTCTTGCAGATGAAGTAACAATCAAACTTGCTTTTTCAGATCGAGTAAAACCAACTTTTTTTGAAATTAATTGCCCAAGAAAATAAGCCGATAAAAAAAATAAAACAACAATAAGTAACGTTATAGGCAATATAGATAAATTACTCAACAATGATTGTATATTTGTATTAAATATACCAAATACAAGCAATATTAAACTTAAAACCATTCCCCTCTCAGCAAACTTACTAGTTTGGTCTAAAAACGATTGTCCCAGTTTTATAAAAAAGAACCGTAAAACCTGTGCAAAAATAAACGGGTATAAAAGCCAATAAAGAAAAATCTCAACAAATGCGTTCATTTCAACTTGAAGATTGCTATTGGTAAATAAAAATAGATAAACAGGTACTAAAAGAATTTGTGATAGTAAATTAATGGGCAACAAGGCTAAATTAACATCCAAATCACCGTCGGCCAATTTGGTAAAACCAAGAAACCAATCCGTACATGGTGCAACTAAATACAATATTAATCCAACAAAAAACATACTACCGTTATCAACAAAAAGCGATGAAATCAGAAACGCAATTGTAGGAAGCATAATAAAATTAACAATCCAGGCAATTGATAAGTACTTTTTGTTTTTAACACCTTGTAAAAGAGGTCCACTTGAGACATTAAAAAACAAACAACACAACATCGCAATAATGGAATAATCAACAAAACTCGAATCTATTGAATATAAAATTCCGGTTAAAGATCCTACAATAATTGCTATTAGCAGAAGAAACGGCTCTAAAAATGCCGCCATATTAACAAACACATTCCCCATCACAACACGATAAATCTTCCATGTAAAAATTGGCATCTTTGTAGTTTTTAATCACACCTTTTACAACAGATCGATCAATTTTTTTCCGCACCGCAATTCGATTTGAAACAATCGCAAAGCGCTGTCTGTATTTATAAATAAAACAAAATAACGCATTCCCATGTTTCACCTGTGGGCCGACTAAAAAAAGGTTTTTCGTTTTCGTTGATTCATCGAAATTATTCAGAAGCGGGTAACCATCATTATAATTAAAAAGAGATTCAATGAGTGAGAGACTACTCGTAAACCCTGTACAATTAATTGGGTTATGTTGAGAAGAAAACAATTTATTATTTACAGTCTCTACTAAATAGTGGCCATTTTCATAGCGCACTTCTTTTACACCAGAGTCAGGTTCATAGTCAAAAGCCACATCCTCTCCAGTTAACCTGTCTCGAGTAAAAGGCGATAATGAGTAACTGGAATCACTATTAATAAATTCAAAATTATTTGACCGATCAAGAAGCGTTACTTTAGTGCCCTCTCTACATAAATTAATTGCAGTATCACAACCTGACTCATATGCCCCAATAACAATACGATCGTTTGTTTTAATCTCCTCAAAACTATTGATCTCAGAATAATGAATACAATTTTCAGCCCCTTTAAATGCACTGCGATCTGGATATTGGTATTCACCAGCTGCCCAAATAAGAAACTGACAATGATAGCCCCCCTTATTCGTAACCAGCTCGAAAATCCCATTCTTTTTTTGCACACGATCAACGGTGACTGCTGTATCAATATTCAATTCATAAAAATCTGAAAGTCCTTGCAAATACTCCTGATATTCATCACCTGTAGGATGTTCGGTTAGTAAATTAAATGCAGGTGATGTTTCTGGAGTTACTGCATTTAGATCTGGCATATTAAAAAAATTACCGGTAAAAGAAGGTGAAATAAACATGGTTTCTTCAGGCCATTTTTTAAAAGATGCACCAACAGCCTCTTTTTCAACAATCACATAATCAATTCCCATTCGTTCAAGAGCAACAGCAACGCCAATGCCTGCCGCACCAGCACCAACAATAACAACATCAATCGATTTTAATACTTTCATTTTCAACCCTTTTATATACATGAATTGTAGCAATTGTTAGTACAACTTACAATTTTCTAAGTTTGCCTTACTAACCCATAAAAAATAATAAATTGAATCCAAGCAAGTCTTTGACAACCTACGATGCATCTTAAATTTTATAATTGTTTAAATTTACTTATTCACAAAGAATGTGACTCGCATACATAAATGTAATTATCAATATGCAGCAGAAAGCATTCAGTCTTAAACTTACTATTAATTAAAATAATCGTGACCTTTGTCATGGAAAAATTCATGGACATTCAATTCAAATAAATGAGTCGCAAATTCAATTGAAGGCAAACATGACGTTTGTCATGGTAAAATAAAATAAAATTTATAAAAGCTTGATTTTTTAATTTTATAAAAATAGAAAAAAGCAGATGAAATTCATCAATAAAATTTTTGAAATTGGTGCAGACCTAGCACCAGATACAGAATCAATTAAAAAGACCATATTAGTAAATAAAATATCGGTCGTTTTTATTTTAGCTGCAATACCATTTATGATATCCATACTATTGATTAAAGAATATTTTCTTGCATTATTTGTACCTGTTATTATGAGCGGATTCATACTCACTTTAATCCTTAATAAGAAATCCAAATTTTTACAAGCAAAGTTCAGTTTATACTTTACCGTTTTATTATCGGTTTACTTTTATGCCGCAGCACTTGGTGAAGCATCTGGAATCCAATATGTTTACTTCTCATTAATTGGGTTTGGGTTTGGGATCTTCGACTACAGCCAAAGTAAAATTCGATACTGCTTTGCACTACTGCCAATTATATTCTTTTTATCATTGTATGGAACTGGGTTTTATTCGCTTTATAATACTAATTTAACAACAACTCAATTAAAACCAGTATTTTACACTTCTATTATTTTAATATTTATTATTATTTGGATAACCATTTTATTTTACGACCAATTAACCAATGATAATAAAATAAATCTTAAAAAGTTATTAATGACTTATAAGCTATCAGAGCGAGAAGGTGATGTTTTTATCCTTCTTTTAAATGGGAAAAGCAATAAAGATATTAGTAAAAATTTATTTATTGAAGAAGGTACAGTAAAAAATCACTTAACCAATATTTATAAAAAACTTAGCATTAAAAATAGAACTGAACTAATGGTTAAGTTTACCATATAAACAAAAAATCATTTTTAAAAATGCGCAACAAATGCATTGCGAATTTGATTTCAAATATGGTATTACATTATTTATGCAGTGTCCTTTTGGAAAAGCGGGTTGGTATCCCAGCGATGAAAAAATTCTAAGAAAGAGACTATCCAGTTACTTATTAAACACACTTCATAAATCGCAGGTTTCAGCAATCATTGCACCTCATGCAGGGTACTCATATTGTGGCAGTATTTTGGGTCATGCATTTGGAGCAACTCAAAACCAGAAAATCAATCATGTTATCATTATTGGTCCCAGTCATTACGAATATCTAAACAATGAATTTCACGTTCCAAAACATACAGTGATGAGTACCGAAATTGGTGAAAGTAAAATCAATCAAGGGTTTATAAATCAAATTAAACGAATAAAAAATAGCAAAAAAAAAGAAACACTATTTATAAAAGAGCATAGCATTTGGATGATGTTACCATTTATTCAAACACTTCACCCTGATGCAGAAATTTCACCGATAATTATTGGTGACATTACATTGGAAATGGTACAAGAATTAAGTGAACAAATTAAAGCGAATCAAGATGAAAGTACATTACTCGTCATCAGCAGTGATTTTACGCATTATGGCACAGCCTTTAATTACACCCCTTTTATCGGCCACATACCAAATGAAATCAAAAAATTTGATCAGCTTGCTTTTGAGTTTATAAAAACAAAAAATAGCAAAGGATTTTGGCACTGGTTTCATGAAAATGAGACAACCATTTGTGGAAGATATGCCATTTCAGTATTACTAGAAACGTTAAACCATGAAAAACTAATAACCTCCCAATACTTGCAATCAGGAGAGCTAAACGAAAATTGGGCACATAGTGTCAGTTATCAAAGCGCTGTGTTTAGTCAATGATTACTGAGGAAGCAAAACATTTATTTTTGGACGTTGCAAAAAATTCAATCTATTATCATTTAAAAAAAGCACCTTTACCCAACCAATTCATTGAAAAACTAACAAGGTATCCAATAACAAATCAAAAGAATGGCATTTTTATAACACTTAAAATAAATAATCAATTGAGAGGCTGTATTGGATGTGTCACAAGCAACGAGCCATTATTTAAAACACTACCCTACTTTGCAATTCAAAGCGCTTTTTATGACCCAAGGTTTGAGCCACTATCTTTAAAAGAATTTAAAAAAATAACAATCAAAATTGCCATTTTAACGGCACCGATAATGATCGAGGATTATAATGAAATTAAAATTGGAAAACATGGGGTTATTTTTAATCATCAACAGTTTCAAAGTGTATTTTTACCTGAAGTGCCAAATGAGCAAGGCTGGAGTCTAGAAGCAACATTAAAAAATTTAGAACGAAAAGCCAACGCCCCAACGGGAAGCTGGGAATCTGCAAAGTATCAGGTGTTTGAGTCCTTTAGTTTTTAAACGACTATCTTGCGATCAGCGCTACACGCTTAGGTGCAGGATAACCTTCTATCGTAAGCAATGGATCACATGGATCCAAAAAATCGTTTAATGATTTTCCAAATGTCCAAGGTGTTACCCTCTGCTCAAATGGTGTTGTTTTATCAACAGATAAAACATCGATATGCTTAAAACCACCACGATTCAACATATTGCGTAAAGCATTTAATGTTGGAATAAAGTACACATTTGGCATTTGAGCATACCTGCCATTTGGAAAAAGAGCAACGTCATCATCGCCATCAATAATTAAAGTATCAAAAAACAAGGTCAAGTTTTTATTTGATACATGATGAATCAATTTAAATAAATCAACAGGTGATCGGTGATGATACATAATGCCCATGCAAAAAACAATATCAAAAAAATCATCAAACATCTTTAAGTCTTGAAAACCAATGGGAAGATAATGCAAACGGGGATCATTTATAAATTTTTGAATGGTCTTAAATTGAAAGAATGTTAAATCACTTGGGTCAATACCAACAATGAATTGCGGATCATGGTCCAACATACGAAACATATAATAACCGTTTCCACAACCAATATCTAAGACCCTTTGATTATTAAGCAAAGTCATGTGATCTGAAAAACGGTCCCATTTTAAATTAGATTGCCATTCAGAATCAATTATCGTTGAGTTCAATTGAAATGGCCCCTTTCGCCAAGG
>MDTB01151169.1_pt1 | contig 10241 bp, 7 predicted proteins | sample 811161 | NCBI WGS metagenome assembly MDTB01 (sample SAMN05326650, study PRJNA326480) | marine metagenome | isolation source: seawater | place: Mediterranean Sea | collected 2009
AATAACAAGGAGAGGACCACCAGGATAACTCTCTATCATAGAAGGATCATAGCGCAATCGTAGCCCAGTTCAATTGCCAGCAAGCCATAGGGTACAACAGCTGACCCAGGGTTTGGGCGCCAATGGAAGATTAAGTGTTATCGTTAATTGTTTTTTTTAAATCTGGAAAGCCTGAATGCCCTCACGTTGATTTGTTGCCTATTGAGCACCTGCAGCCGAATGTCCTCAAAGGTGACCAGCTAACTTAAATCCGCTGTTACCCCGTTTAACCAGTCTTCGTTATCGGAGAGTGTTCGCAACTCTTCGAGAGCCACCTCTTTAGTCTGCGTCACGCTGTCGACCACACGCTGGCCAGCACCTTCCACCAGCTTGCAACAGGCTTCCAGCCGTATATCGTTGGGGTCATAAAAATAGATAGAATAGAGACCGGGCAGGATCTCAACCGGACCGTCAAAATCTACCCCATGCGCCGTGAGGCGCGTCTGTATGGCATCAAATTGATCGGATGATACGGCAAACGCCACATGTTGCATGCCACCCAGCGCATCCCGATCGGTCTGTGTCTTTTCGCCTCCGGGGATTTCGAAAAACGCCCACAGGCTGTCATTGCCCATATCAAAAAAGTAGTGACGTATGCACTCGTAGGGTGGATTACCGCGATTTTCCTTTGTTCCCACACCTTCCGGTACCTTCATGGCATGAACCAGCGGCATACCCAGGACATTCACGTAAAAATCTGTGGTCAATCTCATATCATCAGTCGTGAGAGCAAGATGGTGAATGCCCCGCAATGGTCCGGTGAAACCGGCACCGTTGGGGTGCGAATTGCTGGCTACGTCCATGGAAACCCTCCCGAAATATACACTCAGTATTTAACCAAGTTTTATTCCGTAATCCAAACGGATAAAACACTTGAACCGGCGTTTCTGAAGGCTTTTATTAGAGATTATTCAGAAGAAGGAAGTTATCATGGGTTACTACGGCATTGGGCAATCTGTCCGGCGGGACGAGGATCCTCGGCTTTTAAAAGGACGTGGCGCCTACGTTGGTGATGTAACATTGCCGCGCCAGTCGTACGCTTATTTCCTTCGCTCCCCGCACGCCCATGCGGAGATCACCAACCTTGATGTCAGCCCGGCCAAACAGGCCCCCGGCGTGCTCGATATTTTTGTCGGCGAGGATGTCGCCGCCGACAATCTCGGCACGCCCGGTATGGTGGCCAAGCGCAAACGCCCCGACGGCGCCAACATGTGGGCACCGCCCCAAACACCGCTGGCACTGGACCGGGTCCGCTATGTCGGGGATCCCATTGCCCTGGTGGTAGCGGAATCCGTCGACCAGGCAAAATCAGCTGCCGAGATGATCGACATCGCGTTTAATCCACTGCCGTCTGTGACAGACACGGCCCAAACGATCGCGCCGGGTGCGCCGGCGGTGTGGAACGAATGCCCCGATAATATTTCCCACATCCATGAGACCGGCGATAAAATTGGGACGGATGAGGCTTTCAAGAACGCCGCCACGATCGTCAAACGGAGGTTTGTCATCACCCGCGTTCATGCTCAATTCATGGAGCCCCGAGGGGTCAACGCGGACTATGATGAGCGCAGCGAACGCTATACACTCTACGCCGACGTGCAATACCCCCACCGGGTGCGTCAGGTACTGGCGGAAAAGATCTTTGGCATCCCGGAACAGAATATCCGTGTCGTCGCTCAGGACGTGGGCGGCGGTTTCGGTGCGAAAGGCTGGCAGTATGTCGAGCAGCGCCTGATGATGTGGGCGACCCGCAAGGTGGGCCGGCCGGTCAAATGGACCTGTGAACGCAGTGAATGTGTGCAAGCCGATGAACATGGGCGGGACAACGTAACGGAAGCTGAAATCGCCCTGGATGAGAACGGCACCTTTCTCGGCCTTCGTGTCTCCACCATCGCAAACCTGGGGGCCTATATTTCCTCAATCCGAAATTTACTCTCCATCTTTACCAACGTGGGGACCCTGGTGGGTGTGTATAAGTTTCCGGTGGCGCATTCGAGCGTGCTGGGCGTGATGGCTAATTGTAATCCGACGGCGCCCTACCGGGGCGCCGGCCGACCCGAGGCAAGCTACGTCATCGAACGGCTCGTTGACGAAGCCGCCAAGGAAATCGGCCTGGATCCAGCGGAGCTCCGCCGCCGCAACATCCTGACGTCCGAGGATACGCCCTATAAGACACCCCTGGTGTTCACCTATGACTGCGGTGAATTTGACAAGAATATGGAACGGGCCTTGACGGAAAGCGGATATGACGGCTTCAGCGCCCGCCGGGAAGGAGCCGCATCCCGCGGCATGCTCCGCGGCATTGGCATCGCCAACGCCATCGAAGCCGCGGCTGCACCCGGACCCGAATTTGGAGAAATCCGTTTCTCCACGGACGGAACGACAACTGTCCTCATGGGCACCAAAAACCAGGGCCAAGGCCATGAAACCATGTACAAGCAGATTGTCGGCGAACGGCTGGGTCTGGACACCGAAGATATCCGAGTTGTGGATGGCGACACCGACCAAGTCGCCTTTGGCCTCGGCACCATGGGATCGCGATCAATGGTCAGCGGCGGGACAGCACTGTACAAAGCGGCGGATAAAATCATCGAAAAGGCGAGCAAAATCGCCGCGCATATGCTGGAAGCCAGCGAAACTGACGTAGAATTCCAGAATGGCCGCTTTTCAGTTGCGGGCACGGACAAGACGGTGAGCCTCAAGGATGTCGCGAAAGCCTCCTTCCTGCCACCGAAGCTGCCGCCGGATACAGCGCCCGGCCTTTTCGAGACGGGCACCTTTTCGCCCAAGGCCAACACCTTCCCCAACGGTTGCCATATTGTGGAGGTGGAAATCGATCCCGAAACGGGCGACACCCAAATGATCAGCTATGTGATGGTCGATGACGTAGGGACAGTCATCAACCCGTTAACGCTCAAGGGCCAAATCCACGGCGGCGTTGCCCAGGGAGTAGGTCAAATTCTGATGGAGCAGGTCGCCTATGATCCGGACAACGGCCAGCTGCTCTCAGGCTCCTTTATGGACTACGCCATGCCACGGGCGGATACTGTCCCCCCGTCCATGAAAATCATCACCAACGAAGTGCCTACGGATCTCAATCCCCTGGGCGCTAAGGGCGGCGGTGAGGCGGGTACTGTGGGCGCCATGCCGGGACTGATGAACGCCATCATGAACGCACTGTCTTATGCCGGTGTGGATCACTTGGATATGCCGGCCACGCCCGATCGAATTTGGCGGGCCCTTCAAGACGCAAAGAAGTCGGCCTGACCGCGCGAGGCGCAGTCCTGAACATCACAAAGCGGCAGGGGAAAAAAGGTGGGTCACTGCGTCTGGAACCGGGCCAAAGAGCCAGCCAGAACGCTAATCCAGCATTAGGGAGACCATACCGTCTGCGAGTTTCGGCTCAAACCAGGTGGTCTTTGGCGGCATGATTTCGTCGGCATCCGCCACCGCGATCAACTGATCCACAGAGGTAGGATACAAAGAAAACGACACAGCCCAGTCCCCGCCGTCGACCCGTTTTTCCAGCTCCGCCATGCCACGAATACCTCCCACAAAGTCAATGCGGGAGTCTGTGCGCGGATCCCCAATGCCCAAAACCGGCGACAGGACAGCCGCTGTGAGCACACTGACATCCAAATCCGCCGTGGGATTGGCAGGGTCGGGTGCGGCACCCGTATAGATCAGGCTGTACCACTGGCCTTGCACATACATACCAAACGTTCGGACTGCGTCGGGTTTTACCGGATCAGCACTTTTTTCGACCGAAAAAGACCCTCCAAGGCTCAGGATAAGGTCCTCCACCGACAACCCATTGAGATCCTTGATCACCCGATTGTAATCCAGCACCTGAACCTCGGGTTCCGGGAAACTCACGATTAAAAACGAGTTATACGGCTCATCCCCAGTATGATCGGGGTTTCCAGCCTGGCGGTCGGCCGCCACCCGGGAAGCCGCCGCCGAACGATGGTGCCCGTCCGCGATATAAATGACCCCCAGGCGATCAAAACCAGCAGTGATCCGGTCCATCTGAGCGACGCCGGACACCACCCACAAAGTGTGAAGGACCCCTCCCTCCCCGGTTACGGAATAATCAGGCGCGCCAGATGTGATTTCTTCGGTCACGGCACTTAAATCTTGATCCGGCTTATGGGTCGTAAACACCGGGCCTGTCTGGGCATTCACGGCAAGGATCTGCTTGACCCGGTCGGTCTCTTTGTCGGGACGGGTCAACTCATGGCGGCGGATCAAATTTTTCTCATAGGCTTGCACGGAGCCTGCGCCAACGATCCCGGTTTGGACATGTTCCTCCATCTGGACCCGATAAACGTAATAGGCCGGTGCGGCGTCCCGCACGAGCACGCCCGCCTCGACCATGCGGTTTATATTTTCTGTGCCCTTGGCATAGACCGAGTCATCGAAGGGGCTCGTGCCCGCAGGCAGGTCGATTTCAGGCTTGGAAATGTGGAGGAAGCTCCAGGGTTTACCCTCTGCAAGCGCCCGCGCTTCCTCGGTGTTCACCACATCATAGGGCGGGGCCACGACATCCGCCGCATGACCGGGCGACGGCCTTAGGGCACGGAACGGTTGAATAAGGGGATGGGACACGGGCGGCTACCTCACAAGCATCAACTAGTACAATCCGGCATTCACCAGTTTAATCAAATGCCCCAGGACTCCCAATAGGGATTAAGATTTATTTATTCTAATGGCAACAAAGCCGATCCCGTTCTGCCGGTCCAACAGAAGTAAAATTGACTTACGGCCAGCTTTCCGCGCTTCTTCAACCTTCTCGTTCACTTCGCTGGGGGTGCCAATCTCGGTCTGGCCAACTTCTAGTATCACATCCCCTGGCTTTAACCTCTGTTCCGCTGCAGCGCCGGCCGGCGACACAGCAGTGATCACCACACCTTTGGCAGAGCTTTTCAGTTTGAATCGGGCGCGGGTTTTGGCATTGATCGTCGCTAATTTGACGCCCAGAGATGTGATCTCTAACTCCTTGGTAGGATTTATAATATTGTTTTTGGTCTTTTTCGTTGCAGCTGCCTGCTCCTCCTGAAGCTCGCCGACGGACACCCTGGTCGTCAATCGCTTGCCATCCCGCCAAACAACAACCGGCACTTTTTTGCCAATTTCGGTGCCCGCTACGATGCGCGGTAGGTTCCGCATCTCAACCACGGATTGGTTGTTAAACGACAGAATTATGTCACGCGCCTTTAAATTCCCGTCTTCCGCCGGGCTACCCTTGGTCACCTCTGCTACAAGGGCCCCCTGAGCTTTTTTAAGCCCGAGGCTCTCGGCAATCTCGTCTGTCACCTGCTGGATCCGAACGCCCAGCCAGCCCCGCCGGGTGCGGCCAAAGTTCCGCAATTGATCGATGACGCTGACGGCGGTCGATGCGGGAATGGAGAAACCGATTCCGATACTGCCGCCGGTCGGCGAGAAGATGGCCGTGTTAATACCAACCACCTCACCATCCATGTTAAAGAGAGGCCCTCCCGAGTTCCCTCGGTTGATGGAAGCGTCGGTCTGAATGTAATCATCATAAGGACCAGAGTTGATGTTCCGTCCTCGGGCCGAGACGATGCCGGCAGTCACGGTTCCGCCCAACCCAAATGGGTTTCCAATAGCCATAACCCAGTCGCCCACCCGCAGTTGATCGGAATTTCCGAACGGCACGGCAGAAAGTTTTTTTTCGGGTTTGACCTGAAGCACCGCCAAATCGGTCTTTGGATCCCGACCCAATAATTTGGCCTTCAAGCTCGTGTTGTCGTGAAGAATGACCGTGATTTCGTCGGCATCCTGGATGACATGGTTGTTGGTGACGATGATCCCAGCTCGATCAATGATGAACCCAGATCCCAGGGACGTTGCCCGGCGCTGTTCCTGCGGTCGGTTTTTATCAAAGTACTCGCGAAAAAAATCTTCGAAGGGAGACCCCGGTGGAAATTGCGGCAACTGTGGTGCGCCCTCCTGCGCTTTTGCCATGCTCGTGGTGGAAATATTGACCACGGCCGGCAGAAGTTTCTGGGCCAGGTCTGCGAAGCTCTCCGGCGCCGAACGGCCGGCGGCCGGTCCGGCCAGCAAGCCAAGCAGCACAACAGTGGATAACAAATAAAGGGCCGCCTGGCGCCATTGACCCTCCCGAAGTATGTGGGCTGGGGCAAATAGTTGTCTCTGTTCCTGTAACCGGACTCGCATTTCACAATCCTTTATGTAAGTAGACAATGGGTCATTTATCATGCAACGACCAATTTATGATAGTTGCCGGACCTGACAACCGTTCCGCATACGAGTTTATATAGGTCAAAAGTATGCGTGGAACAGGTCTAAAAGAACACAGTAGACAAAATACCCGCGAGGAAGACTTTTGGGGTGTCGAGGAAAGCGCATACGCGTGTCACGACAAGCCTACATCGCCCGAGAATTTAACCGCGCCGACCTTAACGCCACACTCCTAGACAGAGAAATAACGGATCACTGCAATCGCTGTAACAGCCGCAACTGCTGCCGTCAGGCCCGCCATCCGGAGAAAAGCGTCAGGCATCTGCAACACCTGACCAATTAACCGCCGCATGGTGCCAGGTAGCAAGGCGTAAATGATGCCTTCGAGGGCTATGGCCAAAGCGACGGCCGTCAGAAGCTCTGACATCTTCTAACGGCCCCGCGGGATTTAGTCTGCGCCCGCCTACTTCCGCAGCGGGGTCTGTTTGACCTTCCCGGTGATGTCTCCGAAAAACCGAAAGAAATCTGAATTCGGGTTCAGCACCATGGTTGTTCCTTCTCCAAAGGCCGCATCATATGCTTCCATTGTACGGTAAAATTCAAAAAAGTCTGGATCTTTACCGAAGGCTTCATTGAGCACGGTAGTCCTGGTCCCTTCACCTTCACCGCGCAGTATTTGTGATGTTTTTTGCGCGTCTGCGATAATAACTGTCCGGTCCTTATCCGCCTCAGCTTGAATCTTGGCCTTGATCTCAGCACCTTCGGACCGAAGTTTAGCTGCCTCTGCAATCCGATCCGACCGCATCCGATTGTAAACAGCCTGTGAAGTTGTCTCGGGTAAATCCGTTCGACCTATCCGAACGTCAACTACCTCTATACCGAACTGCGTTGCTTGTTGTTTCAGGGTCTGGGTAATGCTTTGCATGACGTCTTCTCGTTTGTCAGACAGCATATCTCCCAGAAACACCTTACCGACCTCGGCACGAACAGCGGCGTTCAGCCGACCACCAAAAATTTGTCGAAAATTAGCATCGGTAAGGGCTTTCTTCCGAAACTCCAACGGATCGATGATTTTATAGCGAACGAAGGAATCCACATTGATCCTCTTTTGGTCCGTTAGGATCACTTCTTGGGCGGGCGGATCCAAATCAAGGATACGGCTGTCAAAGGTCTGAACGTTTTGCACGAATGGTATTTTCACATGCAATCCTGGATCCTGGACAACTCGGATTGGATTACCGAATTGCAGCACCAACGCCTGTTGTGTTTGGTGAACCGTAAAGAGGGCACTGAAAGATAAGATACCGACGCCGACAACGATGACGCCGATTACTGCGAGGATAAGTTTATTCATCGATCATCTCCTGCGGTCCCGCGTTTCCTGAGTTCAGGCAACGGCAGGTAAGGCAAAACTCCTGTGCCGCCCTCACCCGGATCAACGATAACCTTCTCAGAGTCCTTGAAGACCTGCTGCATGCGTTCAAGATAAAGCCGCGCACGGGTCACATCTTGATTGCCCTTATAGGCCCGATACACAGATAAGAACCGTTTCGCTTCACCTTCTGCTTCCCTAACCAGGCGTTCTTTGTAACCAGTGGCTTCCTGAATCATCCGCTCAGCTTCACCTTTGGCCTTCGGAACAATGTCGTTACGGTAGGCTTGCGCTTCGTTCTGCTGGCGCTCCTTATCCTGGCGCGCGCGTTGCACATCGTTGAAGGCGTCAATCACCTGTTGCGGCGGTTCCACCTTCTGTAGTTTTATGGAGGCCACAAACACGCCTGCGCCGTAACTGTCCAAAATCTTTTGTAGGACTTCCTGGGTGCTTGTCTCTACTTCCGTACGCCGCCGGGCCAAGGCGTCTTCGAGGGTCGCTTGCCCAACCACTTCGCGGATGGCGCTTTCCGACGCCAATTTCACCGTGGCCTCGGGGTTACGGATGTTGAACAGAAAATCAGCCGCGTTTTTAATGCGCCACTGCACCACATAATCGATGTCGATAATGTTTTGATCTCCCGTGAGCATCAGACTCTCTTCCGATACGTCCCGAACATTTGAGTTGCGTGTCCCGGAGGCGCCGAATTCCCGGAATCCTATAGTTGTCACATTGGTGTTTTCGACGTTCGGCGTAAAGACCTGACCGATGGGCATGGGAAACCAATAGTTTAGACCCGGCGTGGTCCGCTGAACGAACTTGCCAAAAAGCAATTCAACTCCCTCCTCACCCGGTTGAACCCGGTACAGTCCCGTTGCGAGCCACACCACCACTGCCAAAGCCAACAAAAGCACGGCCCGCTTTGCGCCGCCGCCGCCGCTGGGAATGAATTTTTTAAATTTATCCTGGCTGCGACGCAGCATCTCCTCGATGTCAGGAGGCTGGGGTCCACCCCTTGGCCCGCCGCCTTGGCCGCCGCCGCCCCAGGGGCCCTGTCCGCCGCCGCCACCGCCGCCCCAGGGGCCGCCGCGTTGTGTTTCCCAAGCCATAGGCATGTCCTTTTCTTATGAAAACCGGTTAAAACACGTCCCCAGGGGGCCGCGCAAAATTCACGTATTATGTTGACTTATAGGCCAGCCATAGCCCCCATGCAATGGACGCCCAATGCTCTATTGGGAAATGTCCTCTGGAGGAAAGTTTACCATGCCCTCTGTCTGCTTATGGGATAAGTAAGCACGGGCGTCAGCACGCGCAACCCTCGGGCATCCGCCAGGCACTCGCAGGCCAGTGACCATCGTGACGATGGCCCCAGCCGATTTGGGGGGAGCCCTGGAAATAAGTGCCAGGGCTAGTCCTCAGGGCGGTCCAGAGAAACCATGAGTTCCCGCCATTCGCGTTTGCTCATGCCGCTGTCTTTCTGGGTCATGTCGCCGCCGGCGAGGAGCTGTTTTACCACCGCTACAGCTTTGCCCGACAATGTCACACCACCCACCCGGTAATCCATGAACGCCTGGAAGGTGATCGGGCACCAACTCTTGACGGTCTCCAGCATGGCATCCGCATAAACCCGGATTTCATATTGGGCATGTGGGTCCGCGCGAAGGCTCAGAAAATGCAATAGATTGTGCAGGTCGACTTTCCAGTACCATTGGGTATAGGTGTTTAGCGTCAAGTTCATGCGTGCCAACTCCCGCGCCAACCCCTCACGGGACTCATCGATGATGTTGCCGTTTTCATCTTCATTGAGCATCTCGACATAGTGGTCGTAGGTTGTTTGCGCGTCCTCCCGAAGAAGGTCCATAACATGCTGAGCCTCCGCGCCTTTAAGCAGATCTCCGCGGCCTTGTCGATTGGAGTAGGACTGGGCGGCCAACTGATCTTCGGCCGGGATATAAAATTCCCGGTCCAGAACTGAATAGCGCGCCGAATATTCGTTCACATTGGCGGTGCGATGACGGATCCACTGGCGCGCAATAAAGATGGGCAACTTGATGTGGTATTTGATCTCGCACATCTCAAACGGGGTGGTGTGCCGGTGACGCAACAAGTAGTTAATGAGCCCGGCATCGTCCGAGACCTTTTTCGTTCCCTTTCCGTAGGACACCCGGGCTGCCTGAACCACAGCCGCATCGTCCCCCATGTAATCAATGACCCGAACGAAACCATGATCGAGCACGGGAATTGGTTGGAATAAAACATTTTCCAGCTCGGGAACAGTTGGCCGGCGTGTGTCGGACTGGGAGTCTCTGGCTGAATTGATCTCTGCCTGTTGTTCTGGCGTCAACTCCATGCGCGGTTGGTATCCTTGATGTAAATTTAGCAATGGGGGAGCACTGTAGCGACTCGGCCGTCTTGGCGCAAAACGGGTGCAAAATCAGGCATGGTCACCTTGCAACAGCGGCCGCACTTTCCTTACGCCGTCGAGAAGACTATAATCAAAGGGCTGGGCAACCAGCTATGGCGATAAACGTTTTGTGGAATAAGCGTAAAGGACCCGGGGGCAGTGCCCGGCGCCTCCACCATAAATTACTTGCCGATTCAACGG